>Ga0307378_10004953_pt1 | contig 18743 bp, 18 predicted proteins | sample UN1MG_FD_202238 | JGI IMG/M metagenome (GOLD analysis project Ga0307378, IMG submission 202238) | Soil microbial communities from Risofladan, Vaasa, Finland - UN-1 | ecosystem: Environmental > Terrestrial > Soil > Coastal area > Acid sulfate soil | place: Finland: Risofladan, Vaasa | collected... | reverse complement strand
TTCAACGTTAACAAGTAATACACTATTTTATCAAATCTCAACATACAAGGAATTCTTTTTAACTAAAGCTCAACTTCCTGAATCTATTTATAACCTTGCCGCATTTTTAGGATATAGTCCAAAAGAAGCAACTCCCGCACAAGTAAGTGTTTTGTTTACAGTTCCATTTGGGTTTGATGATCCAATTACTATATTTGAAATTCCTGAAGGGTTCACTGTAACTGCCGAAGGTAATATTGTATTTACGTCTTATTACTCAACGACCATTACTGTTACAAATAACTCGCAAGTTCAAATCACTGTAAGGGAGGGGAACCGTACTTATAATCTTCCAGTGACGATTGAAGCTAGCAACTTTATTTTTGTATTACCGTTTAGACAATTTTCAACTTCACAACAAGAATTTGCAATATCTGAAGATTTACAACAATATCAATTTGTTTCTGTTGATGTACCTTTTTCTGGTCAAATTTCAGCACAAACAGTTCAGGCAAGACCATCGGGGTCAGCTTCGTATGAAACATATACAGAATACCCTAGTTTATTTTTGATGGATTCATCAACAAAAGGGTATGTTGCCAGAAGAACAGATTCGGGATTAAATCTTCAATTTGGAAATGGTCTTATTGGTTATCAACCACAAGCTGGTTCAACCATTCTTGTCAATCTTTCATTAACAAATGGGTCTGATGGTAATGTTATTTCTGGTTCAATTAAAAGCGGAGACAGAATATACAACACTACCGATGCAGGTATAACCGAGATTGTTCAGTACTCAATTACTAATGCTGCACCGGCAATCAGTGGAGAAGACGAAGAGTCTATCGAAGAAATTAGAAGTAATGCAATTATCAACATTTCTGCATTAGAAAGAATTATATCAGAAAACGATTTTGTTAATGCAAATGTTATTATTGATAACTCTCCGATTGGTCCTAACTCATTACCAGTATTGAAAAGATCAGATTTGAAGGTTAATGAGATAGCGTTGTATTCGACGATTTATTTTGGAAATGATCTTGTTCCAACAAGAGATGTATTTGAAACATTTAGTACATTGTATATCCCAAGACAAACCATCATTAATTTTGATGGAGTTGATTACTATACATTATTTGATATGACAATTGATCCACTAAATTCAAATGCAGAATATAGTTATATAATGTATGAGATTCAACAGATTCCTTCGTTGGTTACGAGTTATGGATCAGATTACGACTTATATACTGATCTACTAACAGTTACTAGATCAGGTGTAACTGCTACATATAAACTTGACTATAAAACAACAGAGATTGATTCTATCATTACATCTTGTGAAATGGAGATTTCTGCAACTGGTGCTACATATGATATGGTAAATGATGGAACAGCATTCGTTATATATTTCCCAAATAACCAAGCCATACCAAAAGGCGAACTAACTTATTTCTTTACTATAAACCATCCTACAAAAGGAAACATAGCACAATATTCAACACAATTTATTTTTAGACAAGACTTGAGTGATTTTACAATGTCAAATGTTGTTTCTGACTCAACATCTTATATTGTATATGATATTCCTACAGTGGAAAAAGACTATTATGATAGCATTAATCAAAGAGATTTTGAACTTCAAGTAATGCAACAATTACTTACAACTCTAACATTTAAAGATTATAGAATGTTAACTGACTTTATTAATTTTAAATTTTCAAATACAACAGGCATCCTTCGTAATATGCAATTAAATGATGTAGATATGCTTCCCGTTACCTCAATAAGATGTGGAGCCCCAGCATTTCCAGTTGTTGGAGGTCGTTATATTGTAGGTCAGGGAAGTACTGGAGATTGGGAAGATCACGATGATGATGTTGCAACATATGTTAGTGACGGTACTTCTTTTATCTGGTATTTTACTGAACCAAAATCACAGCAAATGGTCTATGTAACAAATGAAGATTATAAGTATATTTATTCTGACTTGGGATGGGTAAAACCAGAGTACATGATTCCAATTCAAATTTCTATTGATGTATTTAGGGAAAGTACATATACTGGATCCCTCGGTGCACTCACACAAGAAATTAGGGAAACTTTAGTGACTAATTTTTCAGAGAGATTTGGAATCAATGCAGAAATATATAGATCGGAAATTATAGATGTGGTACAAGGTATTGATGGAGTTGATCATTGTAGCTTGCTCACTCCTGAATCTAGTATCTTTTTTAATTTTGACATTAACTATTTTACACAAACAGATCTTCTAGAATATGCACCAGAGTATGTATATTTTACAGAAGACGATATAACAATTAGGATATTCTAATATGAAAATATTGATTAGCAAAGTAGATCCAAATATACCTCAATTAAAAAGATTTATTACAACAAGTGCTGCAAGAGAACTGTCCGCACTTTCAGCTCCATGTTATTATCCGAAAACAAAAAAATTCTACTCCGAACTATTGTATTTATTAAAAGTTACCGATAAAGATATAAAAGAATTTGTAAAAAGAACATATAAAGGAACAAAAGCAGAGAAGTTCAAATTGCCTAATGATGCTGGTACAAACATTTTACTTTTTGTTATGCATTATTTTCTAATAAAAAGAGATCAATCTGCATTTTCAGCAACCATGGTTTATTTTATGATTATTCAATATGCAAGATTGATGTATAAGCAAATAAAATATTGTCATGAAGATACTTTTAAATATACTCTTGATACATTGACAAGAACTCATTTATTTTTCAGAGAAAAATCAATTCCAAATAGTCTATATTATCTAGCAAATCAAATGCAACCCAATTATACAAAAGATATTAAAGATTGGAATGTAGATAGAATTATTGCATTTTTAAGTGCTGCAAGAACAAGAATTTCTCAAAGTGTTAAAAGTTTTGCGGAAAGATATTATAGTAATAAAAAGTCTGGAGCAATGATTAAAACTCAGGGTGAGATAAGTGATGACGAATCTAATAATTATCAGTATCAAGTTCTTGAGAAAGGTCAAAAAATAGTCGATGATATTACCAAGAAAATTACTTCATATAAAGTAATTGATATGAAAGCATTTGAAGAGGCAAAACAAATAAGCAAGATTAAAACCTCAATTGCAACTTTAATTGCTAACGGTGTAACCAACGAAAAACATTTCAATAATATTAAGATGTCATTACAATTATTTATTAAGGAAGCAAAAAGCGTTGATATGGTATGTGGGAATGAGTTTTATACTTATGTTAAACGTATGATGGCAATCAAAAGAACAATTGCTCAATTATATTTCAAAGCTCAAATAAACATACTTCTCATAGAGATTTTAAAAGAAGTTGGTTTTCTTAAAACGTATGAGAAGTACACGTCACAAACTCAATTCATTATAAGCTCTTTCTTAGCATTCTATTTAACAATAATGTTAAGAAGAAGTATTTGTAATACTTAAAATCCAAAAGTACCTCTAAGCCCTTCGGGTAGTCTGCTAAGCAAACTTTGCTCTGTTGCTTTCGCTGTAGCAGATACTCTATCAGGCGGATTATTTTTTTGCTCATCTGTTAACTCATCTTGTACAGGAGCTTGATTTTTTGTAATTGCAATCTCTTCAACAGCACGTCTTCTTCTTGTAGTTGCTTGTTGCTGTGCAAATGTATTTTCTTCTCCCGGCGTTGTCATAAAATTTTCAACACCAGATTTAAACGTATCAGTGTTGTTTCCACTGGTATTAATTGATGAAGAAAGATATGTTCTTAGAGTAGGTCTTTTCTTAGCTGATGAATTATTTGAGGTTGCCAACATACTACTGAATAAGCTTCCGAAGTCAATTCTAACATCCACAATACCCAATCTTTGGTTATATGCAATTTGTTGTTGATCGCCACCTTTAATAACAGTAATGTTTGATATAAATGCTGGATCTAGATTATATATACCAGGGGAAACAATCTTATGAATAAATGGCCAACTGTATGTAATTCCATCATCAGAAATTGGAATTCCTAATAACATAATTGCAGCAATTGGTGCAGCAATATATTTTCTTGTGGATGCCTCACTTGATGGATTTGGATTATAGAGTCTTACTGTTAGAGTATATGATGGTTGAAAACCACTTCCTTTCCAAACCATAGGAAAATCGAGTCTTGATCCAGCCATTAATGAAGAAACAACATCTATACCACCAGTCATAGAACTAGGTAAAAGGTTTCTCATCATTTTTCCTGCAAAATTGCCGCCTTTGTGCAGGTAGTCACCGATCTGTTCGCCCCACTTGCCCATCCCTTTTATACTACCAGTTGCCGAATCAAACAATTCTCCCATATTTCTCCCACCCCTAATCTGTGCTAACGATGAAGCAGCATCAGAACCAACATTCGTTAAGCTTTGTAGAAAGTTTTCTCCATATTCATTTGAAAAAGAATCGCTTGGAAAACTATCTGCTTGATATGCAAGAATTAGACACCCCTCTTTACTTGTACTTGTATTTGCAGATCCTGGTTGTGCTAAATCAAAATCATGAGAGTTGAGTAGACTTAAATATGACATATTTTTCTTGGAGATGCTGTCGTTATCAAATGTATAAGCAGGACTTCTTTTAAATAGATTTAGACCTTTTGTAAACGAAGGAATTCCAGGATATATTTTTACAATTGGCATGGAGTTTTCCATGACTGTTTGTGATCTCCCTTGCATTGCTTCATCAATGAGATTGCCAGGAGGCAATCCTATTATATAATCAATTGTAGTTAATTGTGATTTTATTTCAGAGTCATGTAGTTTTGCCATTTTTAATAATCTCCATCAACGTCGCCAGTTATTAAACCTCTGAGGTAGTCGCCATTCATAGTGCTTGCCCATTGACTAGAAGCACTATCCACCATAGTTGTTGTTTGATTTTGCATGTTGTTTGTTAGTATTGTTGTTTGTTGTATTACATTTGCGGCGCCTTCTTTTGCACGAGCTTTTCCACTGTCAATTAATTTTTTAGTTGAATCTTCAAATGCGCTTCTTGTTGCCTCGGTTTGTGCTAAAGTTTTGAGTATTTCTTGTTTTGCTAACTCACCTTTATTTCCATATTGTTTCTGTAGTCTGTCAACCATACCTAAATCTCTATCTAAAACGTATGGATCATATTCGCCAGCTATACCCGCACCTGCTTGGTATTTTTTGTAGCTCTCTCGAAGCGATTCTCTAGTCACTGGAGGAAATCTTTTTGGATGTGTTTTAAGCCATTTCATGAATGCCTTTTCTCTATTTCTGCCATAGCTTGTTGCATCTCTTCCCGTCCACTTTGCACCATAGCCACCCTCTCTAATCCATTGTTCTCTAGCCTTTAGGAGTGACTTAGGATCATACAATAGATAATCTTGTATGTTCTCTTGTATATATGCTTGTTGGGCCGCGTTAACTTCAGCAATGTTTGTTGTACCAAAGACAGATTCAACATCTCTGTTACGGTATGCTCCCAGTCGCTGCATGTGAGTTTGGATACCAAGGCTTCTAGACCCTTCAAATCCTTTGGCACCTCCTTTTTTTGCTGCTTTAAGTTCTTCGAGTTGTTTTTTACTAACTACTCCCGTTAATTTATTAGTTCGTTCGTCCCACTCATCCAGTTTGGCTTTAAACTTTTCTGATATACCAAGCCAGTTATCAATCTTTTTACCTATTTTCCAACCGAGATAAAACGCAAGGGCGGCAGACATAGCACCGGCCATAACTCTCAAAAATGCAGGATTTGTAAATACTTTTGTTATAACTCCACCAAGTAATGTACCAACATTTCTAATTTTAAATAAAAGCGACTTGAAAATTCCACCTTTTCCAAGGAATGCTCCTTTAATAATCCCCATCAATCCTGAACTTAAATGCTTGAAGATTCCCCCTATTCCACCACGAGTAAAACCAAACAGCATCGGAAGAATAAACATCAGAGCAGTTGATAGCAACCCCCCAATTTTTTTAAAACTCTTACCCAGAAATCCAAATGTACCTTTTCCTTTAGCTCTCCGAGAAGCTCTAACAAGCCGTTTTGCTTCTTTCTGGGCTACCTTTCTTCTTTTAGCTCGTACTTTTTCAAGTTTGTCCTGAACAGATTTTTGCTTTTTTTCAAGTTTAGCTATTCTCTGTGCTTCTTTCTTTTTCTCTTTCTTTGTAAATTCTTTTTGAACTTCCCACAACTTCGCATCTTTCTCCTCTTTCATTTCCTCTGGTATTGAACCTTTGATCCATACAGGCATTGCATCATGCTGCATTGCAAATTTTGCCATTTGTTTTGGCATATATTTCTCGTACTCAATTTGAGCCATCGAACCTTCAACCGCTTGTGCAGATCCATATATTCGTTCAAGGCGTCCTTTGCCCAATGTCAGTCCAGCAAATTTTGTAACCTCACGAGCAAGTTTCCTTTTTGAAATTCTGGACGCAAATCCTCTTATCTTTTCGTCTCGTTCTTTTCTTCCACCTCTTGCAGGATATGAAGCAAGTCTTCCACCCAAACTTATAGTACTAGCAATAATGGCGTTCATAGCTCCACGCATCTTGCCGAAGATAGACCAAGCACCTTGTCTAATACCTTCTAATGGTTTATATTTCGTACCAGTTATAGCTGTTGATAAATCTCTTGTTGCTTCAGCTGTTGCTCTGGTGTACATTGCGATTCCATCAAGACGATACATTGTACCCGTATAAAGGATTCCAAGGTTTTCGTTCATCGCAGTAAACGGTTGTTTGCTTTTGGATAAATGTCCTTTATAACCACCACGTGCCCTGAAGAAAGCCAATATTGGTTTAAATGGCAGTCCAAATACTGCGCGGAAAGATTTTTGAAGATACATCAATGTTCGGAATACTGGATGTTCAATCAACATTTTTTGCCATACTTGTTCCCAAGTACCAATTTGTGCACCAATAGCAGACTGAATTGCAAGTAAAGCTCTAAGTGTTCTTCTTTCTGATGGTTCTTCATATTGAGTTTGAACTTCTTCTAATGCTTTGAAAAATCCTTTAAATATTCCGGTTTTTTGCTCCGCATGAAGGTCACCAATATATGTATCCATTTTGGCAAGAGCACCAGTTTGCCATCTGATCGAGTGAGCCGTCATAGCTTTTTGAACGGATATTTGCTTATCCATTCGTTCCAAAAGTTTATCTATAGGCATTACTACTTCTGCAGCATGAACTTGTGCCAAACCTCCCTTACCAACAACACCACCTTTGGCCATTTTGGGTATTTTGTCTTTTGTCTTTTTGGTCATTACAAGACCTTTACCCACTTTCTTGGACTCTTTTACCCCTTTTTCTTTACCAGTAAAGAATGATTTTAATGTACCACCAACACCACTTAATGAATTACTAATATTGGTTTTCATTCTAGCAGTGGCAGCTTTAAATACATCTGTTTCTACAAATCTAGATGCATAATATCCAAAAATTGGTGATGTTTTAGCTAACGCCATCGCAACCATTTTTTGAGGATCATATTTAACATCATCCTGAGCTGCTTTTATGGTTTGGCTTAGAGCATCTTTTGAACCCTTTGCTAAATTCCATGCAATACCGGATAATCCTTTACTGACATCTGTAATTGTCATGCTGAGTTTTCTAAGGACCTGATTCATTGATGTTTGAATAGAAGCAATAGAACCGTCATTTGAGATACTTCTATCAATTTCACTCATTTTTTGGTCAATTTGTTTTTGCATATTTGAGATCGCATGATTCACATTACTTATCTCAGATATACGTTGGTCCTTATTATCTGCTGGAGCTGTAATGCTTCCAGGAGTTCTTGATGGATCGTCGGCCATTTAATATTCCTCTTAAGCTATTATTTTAAATAATTTGGTTACTACTGGATCGTGCGGAGACATCTCAGCGAAAACACATGCCACTTCAGATAACGAAATTAGTTCTTGCATTGGTGTTGTGTACTGATTTTTGCTTCCAAATGCATTATAATATGCATAATTTAGTGCTGAAAATAACATTTGGTATTTATTTATATTTTTTAGAAGAGATGACATATGCACAATCATCAATTTTAAAGCAACAATCATATCTGTCAATCTTTGTGTAAAATCTTGTTCTGTTAAAGTTGTTTCATTACCAAATAACCCTAAAACTAATCTATAATAATTCCCTAGTTCTTTATTTGCATAATCCGGCCCCTGTTTTTCAAGGTTTGCGATATATTTCATCAATTCACTAATTTTCTTTTTATCGGGATAGTTTACTTTAAAGTAATAATCAATAAATTCTGTATAATATGAGTGTAAATATTTAAAAAATGTGCTAGAAAACTTTGAAAAATTTCTTCCTGCTATCAAATGCATACATTCGTGCATTGTTGTGGAAACAAGTTCATTATTTGCTGCAGTCCCAATAATTGAAACCGAGTTTTCGATTAAAACTATAACCTTTTTATCTTTAATATGATAAAATCCAAGAATATACTTTTCTGGTCCTGCTGTAAGTTTTGACTTGATAAAAGAAAACAAGTTTTTGGATTTATAACAGGGCATTACAAGTTGTTTTTTCACAAGGGTCTCAATTTGACCCGCTATTTTATTTCCCTTTGAAGATTTAACAAATGCTTCAATGAATTTTTCTTTTAAAGAGTCAGATGAGTAAAATTTTGTACCATCAATTACCGTTTCAAGAGAAAGCGATATTGGTGCAGCCATTAGTTCCTGAATTTTTTTCATTTATAATTACTCCGACAAATTATTTTTGCTAAATTTCCTGTTGAGCATTCATCTTTATGACCATATTTATAATGACATTCTTTGCAAACAGACCAACCATAATCAGGGTCAAGTGCAAAAAATGGTTCTGTTTTTTGTGGTCTTTCATGATGAACATGTTCTGCTGGGTTCCCGCAGTATTGACATTTATAATTATCTCGTTTAAGAACGAACTCTCTGAATTGTTGATTCTCTTGTTGTGTATATATGCTTTTATTCTCTTTATAGGGGTCCGATTGTAAATTAAATAAGGGACATTCTTTTTTACATTTATTTGAGCAATAAAAATAACATCCGCCTTGACCATCTTTTGATTCTATTTGTCTTATTCTTTCATATAATTGTGTTCTAGTAGGGGTAAACCATCTATCTTTTTTTGACTTTTTACAGTTGTGATTTTTACAATGAACTTGAATTTCTTTTTCTTCTAGGTTATCTGGATTATATCTCATTTTTTCAATTTTATAAAAAAGAGGATATCTATAATTTATTTGTTTAATTTTTAGTTTGTGTATTAAACTAAATTTCTTTTTTGTTAGTTCTGTATGTTTTTTGCCATAATGCGGATTCAACTCACCAGTATTAATGATTCTGAGATGCTCTTTAAAGTCGTTTGTCTTTTTCTTTCCTTTAAGAGATTTGGATATATTATTTCTTCTTTCTTCGGAAAAAGTTTTTCCTGTATTACTTATTTTTTGTTTTCTATTAATAAATAAGCATCCACTTATATTTTTACTACAACACCACTTACCATTTTTAAATTGATGTTTTGCCTCTCTTCCACATCCATAATTACATATTCTCATAAATAATTATCCCTTAAAAAATCTTAGTGTGTCAACGAATCCTGTCGTTTCATTGTAATTTTCTTTAACGTGTCTCATTATATCTTTATTTGTAAATGAAATATTTGGACTATCGTCATTCATGTTCATAATATCTCTCATTTCGCTAGATAGATCGCCAAATCTAGTTGAGTCAATCATCATAGGTGGATCATATTTTCTAACGTACATACAAACAGCAGCCGATAGAGCAATGTCGTCGTGACATCCAGTATCTGCTTCAACTTTGCCGGAAGTTTTTGATACCAATCCGGTTAATTCTAGAGCTAGACGTTGTGACTTAACAGATTCCGGATATTGAGTCATATATGAGTATAAAGCATCAATAATCAACGGTCTTGTTTTTGCATTAGTTGATAATCCAGGAACAGTTGTATTAATTCCACGTTTTTCTTTGTAAAGCATATATGAGTACTCACTTGCATTTAAATGCTCAACAACTTGGTTTCCATATGAGTTAGATTCTACAACAATCGTTCCTGGATATTCTGTTGCAGCAACTTTGACAACTTTGACAAAATCAAGTACTTTGCATTTGCCCTGAAATTCCCAAACTTGTTCTAATGTTTCATAATCCCATACTGTAATTGCTGATTTATCATTACCATGCTCTGGAGCTGTATCGACTCCCATAATATAGTGTTTTTTAGGTACTGCATTTTGAAATTTCCAAACTTCACCGTTAAATATTTTAATTTTATCAATTGGTTCAACACAAGCATTTTGCATTGCTTCAACTGTGTTGGCTTCAAAGAACGATCCTTCTGTTGGTAGGAATTTTAGTTCTAATTCCTGTGCAATTCGTTTTGAGTCATAATCAAATAATGCACACTGAGTATTATACCAACTAGGATCATTTGCTAACTCTGGAATCATCTTCCAGTGAATTACAAACGGTGTAAAGATATCATCATGTGAAATACAGTTCATATATCGTTCAAAGTACCATTGACCAATACCAACTGTTTTATTTGGAGTCGAAAGAACAATTGTTCCATACGGTATTCCAGCTTTTCTGGCTTGCATTTGGTTTGTTGATAAAGCAGGAACCATTGAAGTCCAAGCTGTACTAATATAATTAACAAATGCTGCTTCGTCGATAACCAAAAAAGTAATAGCTTTACCACGAAGAGTTTTATCAGGAGCATTTGGGTTTACAGGTGATGCATAAGCCTTTGAACCGTTTGTTAAAATAAATGAACGCTCAGTTCTCTTTGCAAATCCACGACCCAGAAGCCCTCCAGGTGGTTTCATCCAGTCAGGAAGTTTTTCAACCATACCACGAATAACTCGGGCAAAGTCAGTAGCTTCAGCACCATCTTTTGATATAATTCCTATAACAACATTGTCATAGAATGTTGTTAACCATGCTGCATACGCTTGAACTACAGTTGAAATCCCGATCTGACGGCTCTTTAGTACTAATACATATTTTTTAAGGGTAATAAGGTCAATTAGCTCTGTTTGTTTTGCATAAGGACGAAATAATACATCCTTACCGGGAAGCTCTAAATAAACGTAATTGTTACAAAAATAATTGAAACTTGCACGACATTTTAAAAACTCAGCAACATATTGATTAGCTATGTTTTTTAATTGTAATGGTTTTCTTTGTTTTGCCATACTATTCCCCTTATTATTTTGTTCTAACTTTAAGTTAGTGTCCTATTAGTTCGCATTAGATGTAACATAGCTATTGATCCCCATTCTTTTTGTCTTATAAAGTTAAGCTGGCTAGCTCTAAGGATATACATACCATTGAAATCTTTAGTTAGATCAATTTGTGTATCAAGTTTTATAGCTTCACCAACCTCCATTAGATTAAGAAGTCTCATGCTATTTTCAATTTCAACTGATATCTCAGTTATTGCGGATACACGCCTTGCATATTTTGCTCTGATAAAAGACTCACTTAGTTCATAACCGGTATGATCTTTATGAATTGATACACGACTCGATATTGGCATTGCTGCTTGGTCAAAGAACATTTTATTTCCTTTTGAGATTAATCCATATTCTTTTGAAAGAGCTTCAAGATTTGTATCAATTGTATAAAATAGTCTATCTTTTGGTTTAACAATATGCTTTATATTTGGAGCCATAAAAGCAAAAGCTGAATTTCCTTTATATGAAGTTGTAATATTCTTTCTGGTATAGAAATTTTTTCCGTCTGTACATTTTTCAATTATTTTAGTATTATCTGCTCCAAGAGGAAGTTGATAAATTACAAATTTGTTTGACGAGTTCATTTTTGCTGTCAAGTTTTTTACATACACTTTATTATCATGACTACAAAATATTGCAACCATCCCATCATAGATACCAAAAGTTCTATTTAAATACTTTAGATTTTTGTAAAGAGTACTTGAAGGAATTAGAATTTGGTCGATTTTTTCTTTATTAGCTCCCTGTGTATCAACTTTTGAAGTTGCTTGAGTTTTTGATATTAGATCATTTATAATAGATTCTATAGTCATATTATGATAAACATAGTTAACAATCCAGTTCATCGTGATAAATGCTTTTCTTGAAACACATACTACTGTGATAAGTTGTCGATCTTTTTGAATGTTTTGAGGGCTTGGGACTGATGCCTGCAATGGCATATCGGATGATAAGTACATTAGTTCAAATTCTATTTGCTCCATTATAACCGCAGGAGAGGTACCGTACAACTTACTTGTTAGTTTTAAAGGTGTTTGCCCATATATCTTTTCTAAAATAATATCATTTGGATCAGCAAAAAATTTAAGAATAAATGACTGATATGGTACATCAATTGATGTTATAATAGATACAGAATATAGGTCAGGAGTCAAATCAAGTTTTCCTATTTTTAGTTCAAATTCATATGTTTTGCTTGGACTCCAATGACTACTTGTATTTTCTGCCATCCTACCATCCCCTTTCAAGTAATTTTTATTTTGTTCCAAAAAAAACTAAACGAAAAAAAATGGGGAAAGTTTCCTCCCCATTTTCGGTTTGTGGCATTATGATTGTTGAAGTCTATCTAAGACATCATACATTCTTGTTGGGATAACAAGAACACTCTCTGCCGCATTTTCAAGAAGGCGCTTGCTGTTCAAGTTTGGCTCCAGACTACTGTATCTAGCAATCGCTAAAAACACCTGCCATGCCGATGGTAACGGGGGAGTTGCACCTTCTTGTATTGGAGGATTTAATTCATCCAAAATTGCTGCTACTCTCTCTTTACGTTTTTTACCAATTCCTTCGATTATATCAAGTACAGATAACATCTCATCTTCTGATAATGTACTGTTAAAACTTGATGTAATCATATCAGTAATGTCTTGTGTAAATACTTGCATATAAGAACCAACTGCGGCTGATAATTGAGTGGTTGAGCTTTCGATGTGAACCTGTCTCATTTCGCCCAAGGAGAAGCCGAATATGGTGCGTCCGATTTGACGCCCTATGTTATCAATAGCTATACCAAAACCAAGTGTTGCCGCTCTCGTACCGTTGTAGCTATTGTTTACAATCATAACCGGAAGTATATCTCCAGCTTGTGCAATACTTTGGCTACTTTGTAAAACAATTTCATTTCTCATTCGGCAAAAGGAATTCCAGAGGATTGTGTTTTCCTCAAGGATTGGCATGCCAACGCTTTGTATAGCATCTCTGATTCTCTGATTGACAATATCGTTTCCAATGAATTTATACATGTCGGAAACATATCCTGCATATACGAAGTCTTCTTGCGAAGCGCCCCTTGCATAGATTCCAATTAAAGAGCTTGTCATTTCATCTGTTGGATGTACCCACGAGTCGGATTGCTCAATGGGGTTTATAGGATTTAATTCACGATACACAACTGTACCATATCTATCGGTGTAGCTGTACAAACCTTTGAAAGAGCTTCTTATGTCTAGGCCCATTGCCTCTGCTCTCTCGCTAAAGGGTGTTCTCATTTAATTCTCCTTTCGGAATAACGTCATTTCCAGATACAATGAGTTTCAAGCTTTCAATGATTTTCATTTTCATTGTTTCCTGAAACATTTCCATTGATCCGTCGAAAACAGCATGGGTTATCATATTTGCGATAATGTTCAATGCACCATCCATGGTTGCATGTCCAAGCTCCCCACATTTGTTTTTCATTATGAAAAATTGATTGTCTTTATCAAGAGATATTATCATTTGAGCCTTGTATATTTTCTCATGGGACATTAGACCATTTCCAATCCTTATGTTTTTATTCCCCCCAATGTCGCAAACTCCCGATACTTTTGAATATGTAACTTCCATTTATGCCCCTTTCAATTCATAATATAATCTTGAAACCAATAAGTTTCTATCTTCATTTGTGTCTTCATATGGTGCATCAAGCATATCTAATATTTCAGGCATCATTTTTTTTCTCACTACTTTTGATTTTAAAGGTAATTCAAATGGAGATATGATTTTGAATGGTTTTGCAGTCCAATAATGTCTTATATGGCCAATCTTTGGACCAGTTAATAACATAGAAATAACTCCATAGTCTGTAAATGTCATGTATTTGAATTTTATCTTTCTGTATCTGCCGATAATGATGCCAATTTGATTTCGTGTATATTTTGCAACTGCTGGATTTCTTTTGTAATATTTTGTTTGATCTTTTTTAGTGAGAAACCATCCACGCCAATCATAATATTCCCGATGAAAAAACCCATCATTGAATTTTATTATATCACCTTTTCTGTAAGCCATTGCTGGGTTATCATCAAGATATTCTTTAACAAATCTAGTTGGGCTGTTGTTGGTATTGTGATTTCTTCCGCCAGGATATGGATGATATATATGAGCTATATAAGATCCACTAAAAGATTGTTTTACCCAAGGTAATATATCCTGCATTTTAAATCCTTTCGATGAAAGATCTTAAGTATATATCCCTCCCATCAAATTTGAAAGCTGGATGTTGAAGTTCAACTTTGAATCGGTTTTCAAGTTCCCAAAAATATTTCATTCTTTCTTGAGTCCATATTGATGCATGTGGGCAAGATGGTTCATTCAGAAGTTCAGTTGTAAGAAGAATATTTTTTGCTGCAAAATCAGAACAATTTGGATCATCACTCAATATCATTTCAGCAAGTTGTGTGTAATTTGGAACAATGACATCAACCTGACCACCTTTTTGTAATATTGTTGAAACAAGATAAATGAAATATTCAACTTGAGTAAATGTTAGATGCTCAAGGAAACGATAGATTACAACTCGATCAAATATAACGTGTGTTCTTTCCATAAACTCAATTATATCCATGTTTAAATATCGATGTTGTGTTACTCTATCACCATCAGTTACCCACTGTTTCATATGGCACTCAACTGTATCTGCTAATGTATCTGTGAAATATGATGTATCTACATTCACCACAAATTTTGACATCATTAAAGTTTCTTGACTCGACATTGGAAGCGGCTCAAACTTTCCTGCCGCAATATTTAATATTAACATTTTTTCACCTCACATTTTCGTAAACAATTGATTTTGTAAACGGCTCGATGTAAAATTTGAAATATCTTTCTCTATCAACATCATCCGTATCCATTATTTTCAAGGTCGATTGGGATACTTCAAGCTCACCATATCCTAATAAGAAAATGTTGAACTTTCCATTTTTAACTGGTATCCCAAACAACGCGGGATTTTCAGATTCAAAAAACTCATCTCTCAGTTTTTGTAATCTTGTAAATAAAGAGTTTTTATTAACATCAAGCATTAAGCAAAGTTTTCTATAGATTTCATCCATTGCTTTGTAACGAAATGCAACACCTTTGATTGTTACTTTGTTGTTACTGTCCAATGCAATATAGGATTTCCTATCAATTGAAGAAACGAATGTTCTTAATACTTGTCTTTGTTCCAATGGAATGTGACCAATATTTGTTACATGTAAAGGTCTTGTTAAAATCAAACCATCGTATTGACGTATTACGATTTCATCATCCTGAATGTTATTTATATTAATATAGTCATTGATAATCGACTTGGTGGTACCTCTTAGTAGAGATGTGATTCTTGGATTTTCTTTCATCATTTGTCCGATCATTATATTTCTTCCAATCTTATCTTCCGGATCAACATGTGAAAGATCATACCCCTTGTTTTTTAAAATGGTATAATGGCAGGCTTCGATATCATAAATCAAAACATCTCTCATAACTAATGGTAAATTTGGGTTTAGTTGCATTGGGGTATGGGGTCAGGATTTTACTCCCGACCCCAACTCCTTAGTCCAACGTGTTGATAATGACGTTATCAATCTGGAGATGATGATTGATGTCTTCGATTGTCGCCTGCCGTTCAAGCAACCAGTTAATTGCATCCTGATTGGACTCCAACCCTTCTGCCTTTGAACTTTGTTTATATCGTAACTGTAGTGCTTCACTATCCAATGCCTCGCTTAGTTTATGGCGAATGTCAGCCGGGTCTCTTGTCACGATTTCAATATTCGTGTCTTTCTTTTTCGCTCGGACAATGGCGTATGGGATCAAAGTATCGTCAACATCATTACAGAAAACTGAGATCAGTCCTGTACGAACTCCGTAGCTTTTTACAAATATACCATTTCCAAGATCGTAAATAATCCTGAACCCATTATTGTAGATCTGCATATCCATTGCAGGTCTATCAAGAACTGGGATAAGATGTGCGATATCAAATATAAAGATGCGTCTTTTTTCTGTTCCTTCTTCAGCTCCAATAGTCACAAGCAATTGTTCTGTTGGATCAACGCCTGTGATTGATACGGTTGGTTTTCTAATACTCGGAAAATTCTGGACATTCCCATCGAACCATGCTGCCAAATTTGTCATTTCAATGACATTTGGATCTGTAGTAGCTTCTTGACTCTCTGCTGCTGATATCTCGGGAATATCTAAATCAGCTTCAGAAAATATAACCACTTCTTCTGGTACTCCGTCTTTAACCATTTGAGATAAGTTGTTACTCATTAAGTTTTGTACTCCTTTGAAAATTTATTTTTTCCACTTATTGCTTTCTTCTTCGAGATCTTTTCTCCATTCCATAGGGTTAATATCAGCAAATGTTTCTAACGCGGCTCCAGCTAATACAAAGACTTTAACCAACTCTTCATATGCCCTAACAGGCGCTGATCCCTCTTTCATTTCGTCTGAGTTGAATAACCACGAAGGAAGTTCGGCGTCCCATTTTCCACAATATCCCTTTTTCGCTTTTGACAAGTATTCTTCGATAAATAAAAGAAAACTTGCAAAATTGAGAGATTTTAAATCAGAGTATTCGCCAAAGCAACACCGCTGATATTCTCTCTCTTTTTGATACACTTCAAATAATTCTCTAATATTCATACACTTCTCCTTTAATCACAAGTACCTTCTTCCGTTGAAGCCTCCCGGTACTCCTTTCCAGTTAACTGCAATCGCTTCATGCGTGTGAATTGATTCTTCATGAATACATTTTACAATCCAATCTCTAATAGGCAGTTGGTTCAATGATTGTGAGATTATACGAATAGCATCTTCAACAAACATTGGATTTTCTGCTGCGACTCTTGCAATTTCCTGCTCATCAATTCTCTTAATGACTGGATACGGGAGAGTTTTAATTTTAGATTCGACTGCTTCAATAATATCCTCTAACCATATGTAATTATTTGGATCACACTCAATTAATATGTAAGCAAACGATCTTTGGTTATGTGGATAACCTTTACTTTGATTATCAGATAAATGTCCACATAGTTCTGCTGAGCATGGACAATATGATGCATATTGAATTGTTACCCCTTGAAAGAATCTGAATATATCTCCATCTTTTTCTTGATATAACTGTCCTTCAAATTTACATTTATAATATAAGGGAAACCAATTATCTGATAAAATAGATTTTCGTATCAATGGCATTCTAAAATCAAACTTCATAAAACTTGCAGAACTTTCAACATTGGTTCTTACATCGTCGAGTATTTGTCTTATCAATACATGTTTCAATGGTAAGTCAAGATATCGTTTTAATGTCAACCCCAATCTAGACATTGAAATGCCTTTTGTTTTTTCATCAAGATTTGTTCTCATTGAAACATTTGCATTAAGTTGGTAAAATCCTCCGTTTTTAAATTCTAGTTTAAAAGGAAGTTCAATATTCTCTACTCCAACTTGCATAATTGGTATTTCAATATTTGGAGCTGAACATTGAACATCGGGTAAACATTGTTTATCTGTCATTAACAGATCCCTCCCATTTTATTATCATAGAAATGTTCATCCACTTTATCCATCCATTGTTCCCACAATCTATATAGCTTTGTACCAACATGTGGGGATATTTCATGTTCTCTATCATTTTCACAATGTGGTATAAGTGTTGCCCCATCTAAAAAATTATTATCATAAAGTGATAAACCACCGTTTTTATTGATAATGAATGTGGTGGAAGGTCTTTCATATGTAAACAAGACCTCTCCACCACATATAGGACAATATTTCTTTGTTAGATTCATATAACTAACCCCACTAGATCAAATATTAATTTATCATGCCCGACTCTCTTTAGATCGATAGTCATTCGACGCCACCCTTCCTCAAAGCCTCGTTTTAAATATACTTCATCATTATCAGTATAAAGACCATCGTTCCATTGAAGTTCAAGCATTTCGCTTATTGTTAAATCTCTCTTTTTTATGGCCATTTATCAACTATCCCTTTTGGGTCAAAGTAAAATAATTGCGGTTCTTCTTTTGCATCTTCGTGATTAATTTGACTCTCAAAGTCGCCCATTACCGATCTCATGTACTGTTCTGGCATCTCAGAATTTTTAAATCTACTAACAAGTTCTTGAAACTTAATATTTTCTGCCTCTTCTCTGATTCTTTTAGCATCTGGATATTCCTGAATATAATTATAATGTTTACCCCGGTACGTTGTTCCTGAATTAGATGTTGTGGCAAGTGAGTTATTGTAAAAGTCGTATTTATTATACCAATAGGTCATTACTGATCAATACCAATCACTGTCAAATAAGAATTTAATAACTTGACGGATTCGGGAGTTGAATCTAGATCTTTGGGTTGCTCTGATTTTTCATCAATGAATCCTCTAATATAAGCATTTTTTCGCTCAATACAATCAGACTTGGTTGTTAAGAACTCAAACAAGTTTATTGGTGCATCATGACCAATGAGA
>Ga0307378_10004949_pt1 | contig 18755 bp, 22 predicted proteins | sample UN1MG_FD_202238 | JGI IMG/M metagenome (GOLD analysis project Ga0307378, IMG submission 202238) | Soil microbial communities from Risofladan, Vaasa, Finland - UN-1 | ecosystem: Environmental > Terrestrial > Soil > Coastal area > Acid sulfate soil | place: Finland: Risofladan, Vaasa | collected... | reverse complement strand
GCTTATCTGGAATTATGTCAATTAATGGTTTGATGAGATCTTTCTGCATTAATGTAAAATGTTCCAAAAAAATCCCCCCTATTTGGAACAAGTATTTTTTCCATATGAAATGCATCCCCACCGTCACCATAATATTTTCTCTTAATTTCTTTCACAATGTATCCAGACCTATCGTATAATTTTACTGCATTATTATCGCATCGTACATCCAGTGAAACTTTCTCAGCACCAAAATCCAATGCGCATCTTTCTACCGTTTCAATTAGCTTTTTCCCGATCCCCAATCCCCTGTGAGCTTCATCTACAGCAATGGAATAGACCAGACATTTACGTTTATGCAATAGCGAACAAACATAACCAACAACAATATCATAAGAGACCGCTACACACATTGTAAATTTTCGGTTGTTGATAAGAAAGCTGAACAGTTTTTCACTAATAGGATAATCGCTGGCTCTAAAAGATTGTTTTTCAATTCTTGTCAATTGAAAAATATCATTAACTGTCGCTTCCCGTACATGACAGCCTAAAAAGATAGATCCAGTATCCGGTAAATTGTCCGGTGGATTATCAGGATTTGAGGACTCGTCTGACCTAAACTCACCTTCAACTAAAATTCCAATATGGTGTGATTCAGTATTTAACCATTTCTAACAAGTAAGAATAAATCAAAATAAAACACTTTCAATCACCTAATTGTCGATATGTATTTAAATATCAAAGATATCTAAACCGTCAATATATTTCATACTCACCGGAGGAATTTATCTTATGAAAGAACAAACTGAAGTCCGCACATTAAAAGAAGGAAGGTATGTCATAATAGATGATGAACCATGTATTATCAGATCTTTATCACACTCTAAACCAGGAAAACACGGTAGCGCCAAGGCACGGGTGGAAGCTATTGGAATATTTGACAACCAGAAACGCTCCATCATATCACCGGTTACCCAGAAGATCTATGTTCCCCTGGTCGAGCGTAAGAACGGCCAGGTCCTTTCCATAACCGGGAACGTGGCACAGATAATGGATATGAACGACTATTCCACTATTGAACTAACTATACCTGAGGAATATAAGAGTAAGATAGAGGTAGGAAAAGACGTACAGTATCTTGTGGCTATGGGCAAAATGAAAATTGACATACGGGTATAACCCTCTATTTTGATGAGACTCTTGTTTGAAAACCTGATATTTGCGGACGCTGATTCAGATTATTCAGACGCCACTTTGGTAATTTTTGGTGCACCTTTTGACGGCACCTCATGTTTTAGAAAAGGGAGCCGTCTGGCTCCACACGCCATTCGTGAAGGTTCATACAATTTTGAGACATATAACCAGTATTTTGACATTGACCTTTCAGATGTCCCGATGCATGACGCCGGAGATGTGGAGATCCATGAAGACTATACAGTAGTTCAGGCACTGGCAGCCGTTAGTATCCTGGTAAAAAAGATCGTTGAAGACGGTAAGGTCCCCATAATGCTGGGAGGGGAACATTCTCTTACATTACCCTGCATCAAACAATTAAAAGCCAGATTCAATGACCTGGGTGCTGTGGTACTGGATGCACATCTTGACCTTCGCGATAATTATAAAGGTGAAACCTACAGCCATGCATGTATTAGCCGCCACATCATTGAACAAGTTACAGACAAATTTGTTTCAATAGGGATAAGAAGCGGGACCAGGGAAGAATATTCACTGGTCAAAGAACGGGTCATCTAGATTTTTTCGGCAGATCAGATAGCTGATAAGGGAATAGACAAAACAATGCCTGATATATCCAGGCAGCTTTATGTCAAAAATCTATATATATATCACTGGATATGGATGCCATTGATCCTGCCTTTGCACCGGCATTGGGTACTCCGGAACCTTTTGGGCTCACTGACCGCCAGGTATTGTCACTCATCAGGTGGTTAGCTCCACTGGCAGTAGGCTTTGATCTCATGGAAATAGCTCCTCAATATGACAGTGGTAATACGGCCCTGTTAGGAGCAAAATATGAGAGAGAGTTCATAGCATCTTCGTGGGTTTCCCGGCAATAAAGCTCAGTGCTTTTTATTATAATGTAATAAAGCGGTTCTAATAATATCAATTTCATGTGCGCGGTACAAGGACTTCACCCCGTCATTATCAGAGTATAGATTAAATCCCCTGATGATCACAATTGGTGTACCCCAATCACCTTCCCCCATCATACAATTTCCAAAAGCTGCCAATTCATCAACTACAGCTTCGTTTGCCACTTCCAATACTCTTCCATACAGATCGGTGCTTCCTCTCCAGTCATGGTGGGTATCCATCCCTGCCACTCCCAGTGCAAAACCGGTCTGACCTTCCCTGAATGCCCGTCCATTGGTATCTGTAATGATTACACTCACTCGTTTTTCGGCCAAACTGAACAATTCTTGTTTGATTTTGAGAGCACATTTATCAGGGTCGGCAGGCAGCAGTAATAATCCAGATTCAATATTTGACTGATCAATTCCTGCATTGATGCAGATATTACCACTAATATGACGCACTAAGAAGATTGGCGACTCCAAAATAATCTCGAGGCTCTGGTCCAGAACAGCCTGGACAAATGCCGGGTCCATTCCAGTTTTTTTTGAGATCCTATTTGCCTCTTGTGAGGGAATAATTTTTGTAGGATCAATGACAAGACCTTCAGATTTTGAGATGATGGTAGAAGCCAGAACAATAATATCATTATCCTCTAATTTCGTATGCTTACAGATCAGCTCTGAAATGTTTTGACCTTTTATTATCAAAGGTATATTATCCAATGTAATAGCACTTATTTTCAATCAAATTCCTCAATTTGTACTAAAATGTCTATCTTCGATTAGTTATATTTAAATGATTTCCAATGATATTAGTTACAAGGATGTAAAAATGACATTCAAATTAGTTAATAAAATGATTATTTGACAACGAATGGAGGAAAATATGGCAAAAGTTCTGGTTTCAGATGATTCTATCCTCACGCGGACAATGTTGAAAAATATTTTTACACAAAATGGGCATGAGGTTGTAGAGGCTGTTGACGGGAAAGAGGCTGTTAATAAATATTTTGAGATCAAACCAGATATTGTATTCATGGACATGGTTATGCCTGAAAAGGACGGGTTAAGCGCAATAAAAGAGATCATAGCTGGGGATTCCGCTGCATGTATTGTGGTTTGCAGTGCAGATGTACAGGATCACCGGGTCTCTGAAGCTATTGAAGCAGGTGCTTCAGATTATATTACTAAACCATTTGATAGCGCTAAAATCATAAATGTGACAGACAAATGCCTCCAAAGTTCTACATTAGATGAAGTACGCCAGGATATCATTACTGATCGCTCCATAATGAAAGATTTTGTAAAAAATGGTGTCGTACGAGGTATTCAATCGTTATCAAAAATGATCAACAAGCCAGTTACGGCTTTCATATCAGATTTCAGGTCGATTCAACCTGCTGAAATACCAAATTATATTAAATCTGACTGTATAGGAGTGAATTACAATCTTTCGGGCAGTATTAACGGCTCTGCATCTCTTTTAATGCCAAAATCATCTGCTTTGGAATTAATAAAAACTCTGACCGGTGCAGATGTCTCAGGCCAGGATGAAATGATACATTCATCATTTAATGAAATGGGAAATGTGTTTATCAATTCATTCCTCAGTACATTCAGTGACCTTCTTGATATTATGATAGATTTTGAAGCTCCCACCAATATCGATCAGAATACTCTTCCTGAAAAGATGCAATCCATACAATTTAACGAACCTGTATCAAATGCCTATGTTGTAAAAGGTGCTTACTCAGCTGATACATTAAAGTTTGATATGTTTTTGGTTATATATACTGATATCAAATCTGTACAATATAAATATAATTTGAAAAATGGTGTCAATTACCTGGTCATCGAATCTGATGTTGATAAAAGCTATGATATGTTTAAATACATGATTAAGCGAGGGTATAAAGGATTCTATATTACCAGGAGAAATCCTGAAGATATAAGGAAAGAAACAGGGATCGATAATCTTCCCGTGGTCTGGTTAACAACTGAGGAAGTAAAAATACCTAATTGTATCTGTACAGTAAGTTTGCCTAAAATTGGCAAGGTCATTGAATCATATTATAGTAAAGTCAAGAATGTAATATTATTCATTGACAATATAAAATATCTTGTTGACAACAATAGTACAGGAATTGTTTACGGTTTTGTTGAAGAGATGAAATCAAAGAATACAAAATATAAGAACATAATGATGATCTCTTACGATCCAGCTACATTTGACAAAGAATTCTTAAGCAGGAAAGATTTTGAAATAATCCAGTGACTTTTTTATTTGATTTGTTTTTGATATATCCTCTCTGAAATATTTACATTTTTCAGATGTTGCATGGCAGGACCAATAATTGTTTCGTTTTTACCTAACACCAAATAACTGTTCTTTCGAAGCATTTTGCAGAATTTTAAAAATAAAACTTCTTTCACTTCTGTTTTGAAATATATCACAACATTCCGGCATACAATCAGATCATAAGTAATCAGGTTTTTCTCAATATCACCGTTAAGGTCAAGGCTACTGAATTTGATGTGCTGTTTAACACTTGTTTTGATTTTGTATTCTGAGCCAACATTGTCAAAATATTTTTCAAGTAATTCTGGCCTGATACCTCCTATCTTGCTCTTATCATAACTTCCGATCTTTGCCTTCATAAGGCTTTTACTATCAATGTCATTTCCGAAAACCACTAATTTATAATCTTTTTTAAATTTACTAAGGGCTTCAAGAAAGAGAATAGTAAGAGAATATGTCTCCTCGCCTGATGCACAACCCGCACTCCACACTCTGATAATATCTCTGGAGTCGTTTTCTTTTTCCTTTATTATTTTTGGAATGACCTCATTTTCAAGCCCCTCAAAAGTTTCCATATTCCTGAAGAATTCAGTTACATTTACAGTAAGAGAATCGATAAGGTATTTGAATTCATCACGATCACTTTTTAATATAACGAGATAATCTGTAAGATTAGATATATTAGTCAGGTTTAGCCTTGTATTTACTCTTCGTTGAATATAACTATCCTTATACAGGCTAATGTCAAGATGTGCTTCATTTTGTATTAATTGTTTTAAATTTGAAAAACCATTTTGCTCAATCATGTTTGGAACCCTTTTTTTGTTTAAAATTTATGGATAAGTTTATATATTGAACTAATAATAGTAAACTATAATTATATTTATAGTTGAAATGAATAGCTTTTTGAGGGGATAAAATGAGCATCAAAGCTAAACGTATGAATATTAATAAAAAGCTTCTTATCAGTTTTTTAGTTTTTGCAATTTTAATGGCCATAATTGGCGGAATTTCAGTATTTAATATTATTACAATGCAAGACAATGTCGATGAGCTCCTAAATGAACGAGTTCCTGTTTTATCTTTGATATCAAATACACGTGATGAAATCGATACCAGTTATAGTTTATCTATAACATATTTATTTACAGAAGATCCGGCAAGCAGGCAATTGATTAAGGATGATATTATAAAAGGTTTGGAAAATATAGATAAATTTGAAAACCATATCTTATCCCGCATAGACAGCCAAAAAGATGATGAGATAATAAAAAATTTGATGTCTTTGCAGAATAAATTTGATAAATTGTCATTTGATATCATGGATCTCCATGATGCCAAACTTGAATTACAGGATGCTATCGGTACAAGTAATACAGGTCTTGGTGGCCAGCTGAGCGCACAAACAGATGAAATGTTACTATTAGGAAACTCTTCTGGAAGTGGTAATTTATGCTTGACTATTACGGGTTTACAGGCTTCTGAATACAAATATATGCTTGCCCCTTCAGATCCCAATGCACAAGAAGTTGACAATCTGGCTCTGTCACTTAAAACAGAAATTGAAGCTTCAAATCTAAACGCGAATAGTAAAGATCAACTTTATTTAATACTGGATGAAAATCAGGCCACTTTTCAACATATCCTGGATTTGAACCAGCAGCTCGAAGAAAAAAATGTTGCGATTACTATTTCTGTGAAAGAATTCGACTTAAATTTAAAAGAGATAAATTCAGATCTTGATCATATCTATGCTATTAACAACCAGCAGCAATTAATAATAAAAAATGATGTTCAAAACAATATTGCCCTGTCTATTATTATGGTTGCTCTGGCCACAATCATTGTAATTGGTCTGGTACTGATATTATTCAGGATCATCCAAAAGATTATTAAATCCATAGAAATTTTGGGCTCACATGCCAATGAGATGGCAAAAGGTGATCTTACACATGAGATTGAAATAGTCAGTAATGATGAGATCGGTGACCTTGCCAATGCATTCAGGAAAATGAAAGATGATATCAAGAATATAATCTTAAATATTAAAGATGCTGCTCATACGGTTGGTGCTACTGCCGAGGAACTGGCTGCTTCAAGTGAAGAACTAAGCGCCACTACCGAGCAGGTTTCTACCAAGACACAGATCATTGCAAAAGGCGCAAATGACCAGGCGCGTGAAGTAGAATCCATGTCAAGGGAACTAATAAAACTTTCACAGACCACAGATGCGATTACCGATACTGTACAAAAGGTCCAGGAATTCTCAGAAAAGACCAATGAGATGGCCAAGGGAGGCAGCATCGCTGCTCATGATGCACTGGCAAAACTTGAAGTTGTAATGAACAAACTCGGACAATCCGCTTCAGCTGTGGAGGGATTGGGTATTAAATCCTCCAAGATAAGCAAGATCGTGGATGTGATCACCTCAATAGCTGATCAGACAAACCTGCTGGCATTAAATGCTGCAATAGAAGCTGCCAGGGCTGGAGAACAGGGGCGTGGATTCGCAGTTGTGGCTGCAGAAGTGCGCAATCTGGCAGAAGAATCAAAAAAGGCAGCAGAACAGATCGATACTCTCATAAAAGAGATATCCCAGGATACCGAAAGAGCGGTTAAATTCACAGAAATAGGCACCACAGAAGCAGCAGTAGGTTTTGAAATTACCACCAATGCCTTGGGTCTGTTAGAGAACATTTCCAAGGCAGTGCAGGAGTCTGTTGACAGGATAAAGGGGATTACAGCTATTGTGGAAGACCAGAAATCCAATACTGAGAATGTAGTGAATGCAATGGACAGGGTTGCCTCTATTGTTGAGGATCATCTGAACTCTACAGAAGATTCGGCAGCAGCTACTGAACAGCAGACTGCAGCAATGGAAGAATTGACCTCATCTACCCAGGAACTTGCACATCTGGCAAATAAATTACAGGATTCAGTAAGCAAGTTCAAATTATCGTGAAGGGGTTTTAATGTCAGATAAAACCGAACCTAAAGAATTACAGGTTGTCATCTTCGGTCTCGGGAACGAGGAATATGGTGTAGACATTTCAAGTTTGCGAGAGATTATCCGCATGGTAGATATTACAAGAATTCCAAAGCTACCAGATTTTATCGAAGGTGTCATTAATTTAAGAGGACAGACTACCACAGTGATCGATCTGCGAAAACGTTTTGATATGGACCCGGCATTAACCGATGCTGCAAGGATAATTATTGTAGATATGAAAAGCGAATCTATCGGAATGATAGTTGATTCGGTTTCAGAAGTCAAGTCAATTTCATTTGATGATATCGACCATGTTCCTTCCATTAAAGAAACGAGAACCCAGGACTACCTAAAAGGAATATGCAAACTTGGTGAGAGGATCATTATTCTCCTTGATCATGAAAAAATTCTCAGTGAACTGGAACTTGCACAAACTGAGAAGGTCAAAGCGGAAATTGATAATACAAACACTTAAGATGTGATGAAAAATGGCTGACATACTTATTGTCGATGATGTTGATTTTATTAGATTATTATTACGGGATATACTTACCTATAACGGCCACAGGGTGGTTGGAGAAGCATCAGATGGCGTGGAGGCCATTTTGAAGTACAGGGAACTCAGACCAGATATTGTTACCATGGATATTGTAATGCCACAAACCAATGGTATTGAAGCAGTAAGAGCTATTAAAGCAGAATACCCAAAAGCTCGTATTGTAATGATCAGTGCTTTGGGTGAGCAAAAATTAGTTATGGAATCAATTAGAGCAGGTGCCAAAGATTTTATTGTTAAACCTTTCAACGAAAGAACGGTTGTTGACATCATCAATAAAGCTCTGTTGTGATTTCGATCTTGAAGTATTCAGGCTTATATCATGATTTCAGTTGTAATAATAGGAGCTTCGACCGGGGGGCCATCAGCTCTATCTACCATATTATCCCGTTTTCCTGCTGATTTTCCGGCTTCAATTATCGTGGTTCAGCATATAATGGAAAATTTTTCAGGATCACTAGCTGAGCGTCTTGAAAAAAAGTGTACGCTGTCTGTTAAAGAAGGTGAAGATGAAGATCAATTAAAGCGGGGATATGTCTACATTGCACCCACAAAAAAACATCTTGTCTTTAAGAATACGTTAATAAAGTTGGATGATGGACCCCCGAGTAATTATTTTAAACCATCTATAGATGTTACCATGGAATCTGCGGCACGTTTTTTTGGAAAAAATGTTATGGGAGTCGTACTTACTGGTGCCGGGTCTGATGGTGTCAAAGGTTTGAAAGCTATTAAAGATGCAAAAGGTATTACCATTGCCCAGGATGAACAAAGCAGCGTCCTTTATCACATGCCAAAAAATGCTTTTGAATCTGGTAATGTAGATTATGTTTTGCCATTGGATGACATTGCTGACAAGATCAAAGCACTGGTGTATAAGAAATGAACTCTGACCTTGACAAATACAAAGATATCTATATCAGCGATATGAGAGAGCATCTCTCAAACATGGATAGATGTTTTGTTGATCTTGAGCAGGACCCGAAAAATACTGATCATATAAATGAAATATTCCGGGCAGCTCATACCATAAAAGGAAATTCCGCTACAATGGAATATCATAAAGTTGCGGGATTGGCTCATGATATGGAAAACCTGCTGGACAAGATCCGAAATAAAGAGATGACCATTGATAAAGAGATCATGGATGTCCTGTTCGAGGGTTTTGATGCAATGGAATCCATGATAGATGCTATTGCTGATGATGAAGAGGCAATCGATCCAAAAAATATAACTGATATAATCAAACAGATTTCAAATAGGCCTCAAGCGGGTAAAGAACCTGAAATTGTGGTTAAAGAACCTGAAATTGATGACGAGATCGACCTCAGTATCGAAGAATTGAGATGTGTTACAGATGCCATCAATTCCGGTAACACTGTATATGAATTAATTATCACTATTGACAAGAATTGTGCTCTAAAATCTGCTAAAACTCTAATTGTAATCAGAAATCTTGAAAAGTTTGGAGAAAAGATCGCAGTTTATCCGGCTGAAGAGATTATTAAAATAATAAATCCTGAAAAGTTTCATGTTATTCTATCATCTAAAGCTGGAGCTGACGTATTAACAAAGAGTGTGTTAAGTGTTTCTGAGATTTCTGATGTTAGGATCAATCTACTCGGGGATAGCGGGAATGAAATTGATGAAAATGCAGAGTTTGATATAGGTTCGTTTGAAAAACCTGAAATTGTCAAAGAAGATAGCTCTCATGAAGAAGCCAGGTTTTATCAACAGCCTGAACCTGTGGAAAAACCATTAAAAAAATCTCAGCAGACCATCCAGAATGTCAGGGTAAATATCACGCAATTGGATTCCCTGGTTAATCGTGTAGGTGAACTTGTGATCAATAAGATCAGTCTGGAACATTTGATCTCAAATTATGAAGACCCGGAACTACACGATGCTGTAAGTCAGCTCAGTCGCATTGTAGAGGAAATGCAAAATGAAGTTATGGAAATCAGGATGGTGCCTGTAGATCATCTTTTCAGCAAATATCCGCGTATCATTCGTGACCTGGCAAATAAGAAAGAGAAAAAGATCAAACTCATAGTTGATGGTGGAGATATTGAACTTGACCGGACCGTGCTTGACGGTCTAAATGATCCACTTGTCCATATATTAAGGAATTCTGTTGACCACGGCATAGAAACCCCTCAACAGCGCTTGATGGCTGGAAAGCCTGAGGAGGGGACAGTATATTTAAACGCTAAACGTGAAAAGAACCGTGTTATAATTGAAATATCTGATGATGGAAATGGGATTCTTCCTGAAGTGATTAAAGATTCTGCTATCTCAAAAGGACTAATTTCAGAAGATGAAGCAGCTGAAAAGAGTGATGAAGAACTTATTTACCTAATTCTAATGCCTGGATTCAGTACTGCAAAGGTTGTCACAGCCATTTCTGGTAGAGGTGTGGGCATGGATGTGGTAAAGCGGGATGTCGAAAAACTGGGGGGAAGCGTTAGAATACATTCCAAACCAGGGAAAGGGAGTAAATTCGAATTGAAACTGCCTTTAACACTGGCAATCGTTAAAGCCCTTATAGTGAAGGTTGGTGTCGAAACCTATGTATTACCACTTAATAATGTAGTCGAATCTGCATTGATCGATAAAAACCAGATAAAAATGGTCAACAAACAGGAAACCTATATTTTACGCGAAAATGTTATTCCACTTATAAGACTAAATGAAGTATTTGAAATAGAAAGTTCCTTGAAACCAGAAGATAATCCGTATGTGGTTATTGTTGAACATGAAACAAATGAAATTGGACTGGTTGTGGATGAATTGGTTGACCAGCAGGAAGTGGTAATAAAATCTCTTGGACGTTCATTGGGGCGCCTTCAGGGATTTGCAGGAGCTACGATTATTAAAAATGGAAAAATTGCATTAATCCTTGATACTAATTCTTTATTAACTATGATCTAAAAAAGCGGGTGTTGTATGCAGGATATAAAATTATCACAACGTGAAAAATCATTTATGGACAAACTCGGCCGTTTGAGTGCAAGAAATGCGGCCTCATCGTTATCACAATTACTAAACCGCAAGGTGAATGTCAAATTCAGTGATTTGAGATTTCTTCCCATCGAAGATATACAATATATGTTGGGAGACCCGGGGATAGTTGTTGCCGGTGTTTATCATGAACTGCAAAAAGACCTGGAAGGGAGCCTTGTTACATTCATGGATCTGGATCTGGCTAAAGAACAGCTCTCTTATATGCTAAAGACCGAAGTGGATAATGACGTATTACTTACACGAAAGGGAGAATCTACCCTGGGCGAATTGAGCAATATCTTATGCGGGTCATATATTAGCACAATCTGCAATCTTTTAGATATGGTCGTTATTCCTTTAACGCCACATGTAAGGATCGAGATGGTGGGAGCAATTACCCAGGATATTATCCTGAAATTAAAACTGGGAACAATTTATTCATTAACTACAAAGACAGACCTTCTAATAGGAAATAATGTAGTTAATCTTCATATATTATTACTATTGGAACATGATTCATTTGAGACATTAATGAAAAAGATTAATCAAAAGATTAAGTGAAAAATATAGATCTCAAATCGGAATTTTAAGGGGCAGGTTATGGCATATATCAGGCTAAATATGGCTGAAATGGTGGTATCTAAAGATAACGATATCCTGGCCATTCACGGTCTTGGTTCTTGTATTGGTCTGGTATTATTTGAACCAAAAAGTGGCATTGGAGCCATGGCACATGTTATGCTTCCATGTAACATTACCAAAAATCCTACTACTAAACCAGGGAAATATGTGGATACAGCAATTGATGAGATGTTAAGTGGTCTAACCAAACATGGCATCGATCCAAAAAACCTGGTTGCAAAAATCTGTGGTGGAGCAAGTATGTTCAAAATATCTAAAGACAGTAATTTGTGCATTGGTGAGAAAAACATTGAACTTGCCGAAAAGATCCTTAAAGAAAAACATATTCCAATTAAAGCTAAAGATGTGGGTGGGGATTATGGACGTACCATTGAATTCGATGTGAACACGGGAAATATTCGAATAAGTACTGTGCTGGCCGGGACAAAATATATTTGATCAATGTCATTTCATTTTCCCTTTTTTTCAAGCAGCAATTCAAGATACGATTTTGTGATGGTGTCCTCCTGTTTTAGGTCTAATTCCGCCAATAATCCAAAAATGGAATCTACCTTGGTAGGGACCTCACTTTCGAATTCAGCAGTGGTTTCGATCTCAATAAAATCGCCCAGTCCTTTCACAGTGTCCAATGAAATTTCGTACTGGTCCAGCCTGTAAATGTCCCTGCTCTTTATTACTGTCATTACCTGGGTAAATCCTAACGCAGTAAACATCTCAGCTGCACCTGTGGGATCTTTAATTTCGATCTCGATCTCTTTACGGCTCTTAGAAAGCGTGTGGATCTTAGGACCTTTGTAGGTAATAAAAGAAATCTCACCTATCCTCCTGATCCTCAAGGCTTCGTCGGTTCTGGCAAAATCCCTGCCGACATCATCTGCATTATAGTAAGTATCACTCTGGATCTGATTATCAAAATAGATGCAGCCAAGTTTTTCAAGTTTAGATCTTATTGAGCCAGGATCGTTGATTTTTGCTTTGATTTCTACTTCGATCACGTATCTTCTATTATGTAAAGACACTTTAATAAACTATTTCTATACTAATAACCACTATTATTTCAATCATGTTAACATTTCATTCATTACCTTGGTGTTGGATTTGAACGAGAATTCTTACGATAGTTTACAGGATGCGGTCCATGATAAAGGAGAGTCCAGAACTATAAAAAAGGGGAACGAATGGATTCTAATTTTCAATAGTCCTTCAAATGACACCGATGTCATGTCCAACATAAAAGATCTGGTTGTTGATCTTGATATTGAAGATATAAAATATATCGATTATCTTCTTATTATAGATGGAAAAAGGTCAGTAAAGGTTGATAGTAACCTTGTTGAGGACATGGTAGGAGACAAGACAAAAAGCCAGGTCATAATCGATCAAGTAAAAGAAGAACTTGACAGGGATTTTGGATACAAACTCTATGATAGAGGACCACATAAAAGACTCTTTATCAGGCTTCCGATAATAGAAATGAAGGATTTTGATGAAACACTTACCAATAAGATAAAAGATATTATCCAGGATAATTTCTCATCAGGGGATATAGGTGACATACTTTCTGTCTATCTCATAGCAGATGAGACGTATGTAAGGCTTGAACCTGAATTGTTCTTCCAGGAAATATTTGGGTTTAAAAAACCAATTGAAAAAAAGGAATTTGTACCCCGGCCTTCAGGCAAAATAATTCTGGGTGAATCGCCACAGGAACTGGTTGAACTGGCGCTGAAAAAATTAGAAGATTATGATATCTATAGAGATATTCAGCTGGTTGATGCGGCAGGGCTTGAATATTCATTTGATGCTTTGGCTGTATCAGACGATGAAAGGATTTTCCTGAAATATCTGGATAAAATAACAAACGAGGACATGATATCAATGAAATTGTTTATGGATGCTTTCCAGGCAAAACAGGGATGGATATTAACTAAAGAACAAAATGAAAATGTCCAGGAAATTGATAATATATCTATAATGACGATTAATAATCTATAATCCAACTAAGAAGGGGAATTAAAACTGAGTGACGAGAATGTAGTAAGAAATAAGCATCTATCATCTGGAAGTGAGAAGCTTGACGAGCTGCTTGGGGGTGGATTTGAACATGGTATTATCACCCAGATATATGGGGGATCAGGTACCGGAAAGACAAACATCTGTCTGCAACTAACTGTGGAATGTATTAAGAACCGGGAAAAGGTAGTGATCATTGATACGGACGGATTTTCTGCAGAACGTTTCAGCCAGATCGCAGGTGATGATGCAAAAAAACTTGCTAATGATCTTATTATTTACGAACCTGTGGATTTCCAGCAGCAGTATTCTGCCATTGTGGATATTGAAAAATTGGCCTCGACCGGTATCGGGTTAGTTATAATTGATTCTGCCACCCTCTTTTATCGGTTCGGGCTGATGCCGGGTGATGACAACAATGCTAACATCAGGCGCCAATTGGTGGAACAAATGGCTGGTCTGCATCGGCTTGCAAGGAAATTCAATATGGTGGTAGTAATTACCAACCAGGTCTATACTGATGTGGAAACTGGTGATATGCATCCTCTGGGTGGTAACCTGATCGAACACCTTTCCAAGACTATCATTAAATTGGAAAAGATTGGAAAGGATAAACGAAAAGCAACTTTGATTAAACACAGATCAAGGGCTGAAATGAAATGTGCAGATCTGACCATTACCAATGAGGGTATAGTCTAGGTGTGAAGTTATGAATGATTTGATGTACACTGCTGCTCAGCCTTTTAAACGCAAAGGGACTGACTCGTTAAAGGAGTCTGAGTTTGTTATGGCTCTTTCCATGGACCTTAACTGGTTCAAGCCTGATACAGCTAAGGCTTTTGTTCAGATTGCTATTGAGAAGGGAGTAATATCCAGGGAGAATGGTATGCTCAAAGCCAAATTTGATATCAATCAAGTGAAGATCCCTATGGGGTTCAAACCTGAACCGTCAATATTTGAAGAAAAAGATGTATTTGAGCAGATCATTGAACGCATCATGACCAATACAGGAGAGGAAAAACAAAAGATCATCGCCGGCATCAACAGGAAAAAGCAAGAAACTGGTGGACTGTTCAATATTGAGGTGCTGGGGATATTGATGGCAAAGGAACATGGTATTGAAGTGGATGATCTGATCTCAAAATCATACAAAAACCTGTTGAAGACACAATAAAAAAAGAGGGAAGGAATACGACGGGCGCGAGGGGTGATATATTTTTCCTTCCCGCTTATATTTTATTGTACAATTTGATAATGCATTTTTATTCATATATAATAAAGCCAAGAGCGGAGTGAAAGTAATCTAAATGTAATCTAAGTTACTGAAATTATCTCGCGATCTTTCGGATGACTCCTGTTCTCAATGGAACTGGAGACATTTTGTAAATATTTTCTAGCAGCCTGCACTGCATTCTCGATCTCAAATATTTCAGGTCTTCTTGAAAAATCACCCACTGGCAAATATCGGATTATTTTGTATTTTATATCCCCAATATCTGACAGGAATCGGGCTATGTTCAGGATCTCATCAATTTCAACAATTTCCGGAATATATACTGTATTTACCTCCAGATCAAATTGAGATTCATAAAGCAGCCGTATCGCTTCCAATACTTTTTTATTATCCTTTCCTGTGTACCATCTATGCAGGTCAGGATCGAGGGCCTTAAGGTCAATGTGAACTACAGTCCCCTTCAGATTCTCAAGTATTGATTCATCCAGCAAGTATCCATTAGTGGACAGAATCACCTCCCTGCCATCCAGCTGGGTCAATAGAGAAATCAGACCCCGTTTATCCAGTGTTGGCTCACCCCCAGCAAGCATCACCGTTTTGTTAGGAGGAATTTGATTTGCCAGCAGTTCTGCTGATATTGCAGCGCCGCCATTTTGTTTTTCATTACTGAAACATCCACGGCAGTTAAAGTTGCATCCAGCAAACTGTATAGTGCATCTATTTGCTGACACAGCCAGATAGGATATATGCATATAATTCTGGTATTATTGAATTGAATATAATGATTGCCTTCAAAATACCCCAGGTATTAAAAATAATAAATAAAAAAAAATTCAGGCAACCTAAAGCTAAGGTTAGGTCAAGTTAGGTTATGTAAGCTCAGATATACCCTTTCTTTCGTATCAATTCAGCATTCAACACGCTGGCTCCTGCAGCGCCGCGAATTGTATTATGACCCATTACAATATACCTGATCCCTTCCCTTATCCGACCTACTGATACAGCCATACCATTTCCGGCATTCCTATCAAGTCTCGGCTGGGGCCTGTCAGGTTCATCCCGCACAATGATGACAGGGTCGGGTTCACTTGGCAGATCAGATAATCCAGGGTCAAAGTTCAAAAATGCCTGGCGCACCTGCTCAGGTGAGGGATTATCCCGCATATCGACCCACAGGGCCTCAAGATGGCCGTCCATTACCGGTACCCGGTGGCAGCTGGCACTGATGTTGATATTGGCAGGAATGACCTGGCTTCCATCGAATTCTCCCAACAATTTGTTAGGCTCGCTTTCCACTTTTTCTTCCTCGCCGCCAATATACGGCACCACATTCTCCAGAATACTCATGGATGGTATACCATTATATCCCGCTCCTGATATGGCCTGCATGGAAGCAACTGTCAGGTTCTCAATACCAAATTGCATCAGCGGTTTAAGTGTAACTGTGAACATGATCGTAGTACAGTTAGGATTGGTAACTATACATCCGTCCCACCCTCTTTTGTCCCGCTGGATATCAATAAGGCCCAGGTGTTCGGGATTGACCTCTGGTATCATAAGAGGTACATCAGAATCATTTCTAAAAGCACTGGCATTACTTGCTACCAGACATCCTGCCTTCGCAAAATCTGATTCTACCTTTTTTGCCAAATCTGCAGGCAGTGCTGAGAATACAATATCAGCATCTACTAATTTTGTATCAATAGGCACCACTTCGAGATTAGCAGCTTCTTCAGGCATCTGGCTTTCAAGCCGCCAGTTAGCAGCGTCTTTGTATTTCTTTCCTGCTGATCGCTCAGACGCTGCAAGGGCAGAAATTTCAAACCAGGGGTGGTTTGCCAGGGCCTCAACAAACCTCTGTCCTACTGCTCCAGTTGCCCCAAGCACCCCTACTTTGATTGTTTCAGCCATTACAGAGTTATTGCGCTGGTTGGACATGAGTCCACGCATAATCCGCATTCTGTGCAGTCATCAGCATTGACAACAGCAATATCATCATCATTCAATGAGATAGCTTCAGTGGGACATTCTTCCACACATGTTCCGCATCCTGTACATTCATCTTTATCAACTTTTGCTGCCATATTTATTATCTCTCCTATTCATATTTCCCAAATATTGGGTTTGGAATAACCAAATGAAATAGTATAATAAATATCTTACGATTAATAATACTCCAAAGGTCATTATTTCATCCATTTTTTAGAAAGACTAATTAATTGACCTAACTATTAGATGAAAAGGATGAACAATATGAATACATTTTCAGGTAGCTTGATTGGTGAGATTGTCACGCTGCCGATAGATTCCAAGGAAATCCTGTATGACACAAGTTATTACGGTCAGCCTAAGGGTGATGTACTTGAACTTACTCTGATTGAAGCAGCCTACCTTATCTATAAAGGCAAGATTACAGTGAATTCTGAAAACAAGAAACTTGATTTTGAAGGATTCATGTGTGAGGCCAGCCGCAGGACTGGTAATTTCGAAGTGAAATATATTGTTTTTAAAGACCTGCGGGAGAGGGGTTATTTTATTAAGCCCGGTGTTACTGATTTTAGAGTATATCCCAGGGGCGGCAGTCCTGGAAGGACACCGTCAAAATATTTTGTTTACGTGTTGTCTGAACGGCAGCCAATGCTGCTAACAGATCTGGTTCGTCAGGTAGAAACTGCCTCAAATGTGAAGAAGGAACTTATCATGGCAGTAGTGGATGAAGAGAGTGAGATCACCTTCTACGGGGCTAAATTGCGCAGCATGAAAGGAGATATGGATAATGCGCGACCAGGTCCGGCGATCAGGGCATCATTATTGGAAGATAGGGTCATGGTGTGGGATAATAAATCCTCTGCCCAATTGCATAATGAATTCCTATATGGAAAGCCCCTTGATGAGATACGTCTTCAGTTATCCCTTATAGAGGCTGCATATCTGCTGGGCAAGGAGGTAATAGAGATCAGGGATAGTAGAGGTAGGATCCTGACCACGAATGATTTTGCTGACCAGGCAGTGATGGTGGAATCTGATTTCCCGAAAAAGTTAGCTGTTTATAAAGATCTTAGAGAAAAAGGCATGGTGGTTAAGACCGGATATAAATTCGGCAGCCATTACCGTGTCTACAAAAAGGTGGATCAAAAAAATGGGATGCTCCATTCTGAATTCCTGGTTCATGCGTTAGATAATAATTATACTTTCAGTTTGCCCCAACTCTCCAGGGCAGTGAGACTGGCAAATAGTGTTAAAAAACAGATGATTTTTGCCTGGGAAGCTGGGGGGAAAATTTCTTATCTGGATCTCGGCAGGATAAAAATGTAAAATATCTATGATTCGATTTTTCGTTTAAACATCTCAACAAGCCCGAAACATCCCGTAAGCATCATATCACCAAAAGGTGCTGCAAATTCTATATCAAATGCGGAATCTTCCATAATCTGCCTGTTGGGTCCCGTTATAATAATTGATCTAATATTATCGAAACCTACCGTTTGCTGGATATGGCAACCATGCCCTCCATCGTTAAAGACCTCATCAAAACTCAAATTTCCATCGCATAATCGCACAATGTAATTATCCAGTTTTTGAGTATCCATCTGCCTGGTATGATGCTCAAAGATAGCCAGCATCCTATTTTCAGACACTACTGCACCAATGGTATGCCCGTTGCCTATGTTTATAACGAGGACCGGGTCATCGGGGCTGTCTGATATGGCACCGCAAATAGCTGCCGGCCCCGTATCCATTACCAGCACATTATTGTGGTCAGTTTTTAATGTTTCCAATACAGATCTCATTCTTGTAAGGCTGTCCGGGATTTTATTCAGGTAAGCGAACCGCTCAAGCTCGCCACCTTTTTCCAGAAGCCGGGTAAAATGCCGGAACCTGAATATCCGGTTGCTCATATCAGGTGCTTCCCCGTGATCCTGGACAGCAACAGCAAAATCCCCGGG
>Ga0307378_10004946_pt1 | contig 18761 bp, 16 predicted proteins | sample UN1MG_FD_202238 | JGI IMG/M metagenome (GOLD analysis project Ga0307378, IMG submission 202238) | Soil microbial communities from Risofladan, Vaasa, Finland - UN-1 | ecosystem: Environmental > Terrestrial > Soil > Coastal area > Acid sulfate soil | place: Finland: Risofladan, Vaasa | collected... | reverse complement strand
GGGCCGGAAATCATAAATTCTATCAGGCCTTCGTAAAAGGGTTTTCCTTTATGAACCGTATAGAATGATTCAGCATGCTGCCGGGTCATCCGGATCATTCTCAAAGCAGATATCTCAAATCCACCCTCATTTATCATAGCAAGTATGGGACCGGTCTTACCCGTTCTTACAGCATTCGGCTTTATAATTGCAAAAGTAAAATCACCTGACATACAACACATTAATTGATTTTAAACATAGAATCTCTCTTCAGGAATATTTTCTATCTTTAACCACTTGATTTTAACAGTAGAAAAAGTGTTAGACATATCCAAATATACAAAAGAATTATTTAAACTCTTCTCAACCTCGGAGAATATATTGCTGATTTGTCATATCAATCCAGATGGTGATGCAATAGGCTCACAATTAGCTCTTTACCATTATCTTAAATCAAAGGGTAAAAATGCAGCTCTCCTTTCCCCGAACTACCTTCAGGAGTTCCTTAAATGGATGGATGGGGCCGGGGAAATAAATGTTTTTATAAAGAACAGAAAGAAGGCCATAAAGCTTATCAGTGAGGCTGATCTGATCGTTATGCTCGATTTCAACCAGACGAACAGGCTGGGAGAGGCTGAAAAACATGTAATAAACTCTGAAGCAATAAAAGTAATAATTGATCATCATCTTGATCCTCAGGATTTTGCCAACATAATAATATCTGATCCGTCACAGTGTTCGACTGCAGAATTGGTTCATGAGATTGTCAGCATGATGGATGGGAAACCATTCATTAACAAACCTTATGCTGAATCTCTTTACGTGGGCATTATAACTGACACCGGAAACTTTGAACATGGAACATATACTGGTAAAACTCTGAGAATTATTGCTGACCTGCTTGAATTTGGAATTGAGAAGGAGAAGATATTTAACCTTGTATATAATAATTTTTCTACTGACCGCATGAAGCTGATGGGTTTTGCCCTTAACCGGAGAATGATCGTACTGCCTGAGTTGATGAGCGCCTACATCTATCTGACGAAAGATGACCTGAATAATTACAACAATGTCAAGGGTGATACTGAGGGATTTGTTAACCTCCCGCTATCAATAAAGGGTATTAACTTCTCCACTCTGTTTATTGAGAAGGACAATTTTGTAAAACTGTCATTCCGATCGAAAGGACATTTTCCTGTAAATGAGTTTGCCGCAAGTTATTTTGCAGGGGGAGGGCATCTGAACGCTTCTGGTGGAGAGTATTATGATACCCTCGATAATACAATCGCTTATTTCCTGAGGGTTTTAAAAGAGAGTTCAGGAAAACGGAAGAACGGGACTTAAAACCATGGATTCAAAACATTTATTCTTTGTTATTCTTATATCTTCTTTTTTTGGATGCAATAATCAAAAGGAGAAGAACGTTTCTCTTACCGGACCTGGTAAGAATGAAATGGCTGAACTTAACAGGTACCTGGTTCAGAAAGACAGGGAGAGAATTGATAGCTATGCAGAACGGAAGAACCTTCACATGATTGAATTACCGACGGGTCTCTGGTATCTGATAGTAAAAGAAGGAACCGGCAATTTTTTTGTCGATAATGACAGGGTGATTATGGAGTACGATTGCACATTATTGGATGGAACGATGTGTTATTCATCAGAAACCCTGGGACCCAGAGAGATCATTCTTGGGAAAAGCGAAATAGAACCGGGGCTTTATGAAGGGCTCAGGATGTTAAAACCGGGAGGGGAAGCAATATTTATAATCCCACCTTTTTTAGCATACGGTCTGATAGGTGATGGCAAAAAGATACCATCAAGGTCTGTAATCGTCTATACCGTTAAAGCCGTGCAGACCAAATCAAAACAAATGGAATGATTTTTGAAGAGAATAATTAAATCTTAATCTATGATACGGAAAAATTATCAATTAGTTAGTACATTATTTATTGCACTCGTCACAGTACTGTTTGTTTCATGCAATCCTTCCAAAAAGTATGAAGAGGAAGAAAAAGCTTCAATACAGGATTATTTAGCCAGTCATCCCGAACAAAATTTTGAGCTGAAGTCCAGCGGATTATATTACTTTGATGTAGTGGTGGGTACAGGCCTGACTCCTGATGATCTCGATACCACTTACGTAAAGTACACAATTAAGTTTCTGGACGGGCAGGTGTTTGACACCAATGTGGGAACAGATGATACTCTGGTTTTTCTTTCTAATGCAGGGCTTTATCCCGTAGGATTTGAAGAGGGGGTTTCTTATATGAAGGTGGGAGGGAAAGCTCTGTTTCTTACGCCATCAAAACTGGCTTATGGAATTTCGGGAACTTATTATATTCCAGGTTATACCCCGCTTCTTTTTGATGTCGAGCTGGTCAGACTAATACCTGGTCCCTGAAAGAAATAACTCTATTGCAAAATAAAGATCACAAGCCTGTCGTTGATCATCGGTAAATTCCTTTTCCATTCCGAGATTTTCATGGTCCTTATTGATTCAGACGGCAGAGTAATATCTGAAGCTATACATAGTTTCGTTTCACCCTGGCAGATTGTGATAATTGATTCAAGCAGCCTTTGGTTCCTGTATGGTGTTTCCATAAATATCTGCGCATAACCTTCACGGGCTCTCCTCTCAAGCTCTCTTAACCTTGAAGACTTCTCGGCAGGCTTAATCGGTAAATAGCCGTTGAATGAAAAATTCTGCCCGTTCAATCCCGAGGCGATCAGAGCCATAATAATTGATGAAGGTCCGGAAAGAGGAGTTACTGTAATGTTCTTCTGATGAGCAAGTGAAATGATTTTTGATCCGGGGTCTGCAATACCCGGTAAGCCGGCCTCACTCATGATACCCATATCTGATCCCATTAGGACAGGTTGCAGATAATGATCAATTTCACTATCGCTTGTATGTTCATTCAGCTCGTAAAACACAGCATCATTTATAGGGAAATATTTATCAATCATTCGCAAATATCTTCTTGCGCTCCTTAACTCTTCAACAACAAAATATCTCAATGATACTGTGATGGCAATCACCTTCTCGGGAATCACTTTTACGTAATCGTCCCCGCCAAGGGTAACCGGAATTAAATATATTCTGCCCGTCATTTCAACTCTCTTTTCTTTTGTAAATATAAACAATAAACAGCCCGGAATCATTAAAACAAAATTTACTGATATGTTGCCTGTTATCTAATTTTAATATAGGTTTGCTCTGAAATTGTTTTAGTGTGAAAATAACTTTTTTAGGTACCGGTACATCTCAGGGAGTACCTGTAATAGCCTGTGACTGCGAAACATGTCTTTCTGAAGATAACCGGGATAAAAGACTCAGAACCTCGCTGCTTCTCGAAACCGACAATACAATTCTCTTATTTGATGCCGGACCCGATTTTCGCCAGCAGATGCTCCGGGAGAATGTTAAAAGGCTTGATGCTATAATCCTGACACACGAACATAAAGATCATATCTCAGGAATGGATGATGTAAGAGCTTTCAATTATAAAAGCCAGGATGCAATAGATATTTTTGCAGAAGAAAGAGTTCAAAAGGCCGTCAGGAAAGAGTATTCATATGTTTTTGCGGAGTATCAGTACCCGGGTATCCCCAAAATGAGGATTAATCCGATAAATGAGTATGGCTTTAAAATAAGCGGGGTGCAAATTATACCCGTACGGGTCTTCCACTATCGCCTTCCGATCTATGGATTCAGGATAAGAAATTTTGCATATATAACTGATGCCAATTATGTTCCTGAAGAAAGCAAGGAAAAACTGTTCGGTGTTAAATATCTCGTTATAAATGCTTTAAGGAAAGAAAAACATATTTCACATTTCAGTTTAAGGGAAGCAATAGATTTTATCAGAGAGATATCACCTAAAAAGGCTTATATTACTCATATCAGTCATCAGATGGGTCAGTATAAACAGATAGCCCGCGAATTACCTCAGGGCATAGTACTGGCTTATGACGGATTAAGCTTCTTCTGCGATGATTGAAAGATCCCTGGTCTATTTCTTTTTGTAGCTCTTAACGAGCTTTTTCTGATATTCTTGTGAGAAATAGTATTTGTTTCTTCCGAGTTGAGTGACATTCACATGGGAGGCTTTCACTCTTTTATCAAGCCAGGGATTCTTTTTTACAGGTGCACAGGCCGCAGACAACAAAACTACTAAAAAAATTAGAAATGAGTACTTTAGTATCTTGTTTAGCCTTGACATATCCTTAATAAATTTTAGAATCAATCCTAAAAATACATCTTTTATTATTGAAACGGGAAAATTCAGATTTATATATCTGTTAACTAACATTTTTTTCTAAAGGACCTTAAACAATTTTTTTAATGCGCTGCATGTTCTATATTGCATTAAAATTGACATATAACGTTAAATTTCTTCTCTATGAAAACCAACTGCCCGGTTATACGATCAGTTCTGGCAATATTGTTTATTTTAATATCAAATTCAGCCGAATCTCAAAAACTTCACAATATCAATTTTGCAGATACCGCAGGATTAAGAACCAGCGGTATAACCTTATCTGACAGTACTACTATATTATTTATACGGAACAGACCCTTAATTTGTTTCCTTCTTAATGATAAAATATATACCTCGGGTGATATTAATGCAAGCAAAGATGGTGGTCAGTATTCTCTGGTTTATGAAAACAGGTTAAGGGTAACATTCAAAGAAGCTGATCTACTGGCGGATAATTGGTCGGGTGAGTTCATTTTTGAAAATATATCAGACGATACGTTATCCTTAAGTAATGTTGTGCCATTTGGTACCGATAATGAATCGGTTTATATCACAGGGAAGGGACCATGGGACCTGGCCAGAGCCTGGCTGTTTCGTCCGGGTTATCGCCCTGTAAGGGTAATTATGCCTGATAATGCATGGGAGATGGGATATTCCTCTTTCAATGCAAATAATGGTTACTCAGTCTGCGCAATTGCACGCCGGCAAACCACTGAGGGGGGGCAAAAACAAAGATATACCACTATCCTGCCGCCCGGAGCCAAAGTCAAATATGCAATTTATGCCGATATCTTTAAAGGTGAATGGCAGAACGGTCTTCGCCTGATGTTCAGGGACAGATACTTATATGATCTTGAAACTTTTAATAATACCCTTTATGAAAGGGCCGATCTTGCCTGGATAAAAGAGAGCTATCTTATTATTCTGCAGATGGCCTGGGACAAGGATTTTTATGACCGTTTCACGGGAAAATATACTTACCCTGAAGTTATAAAGAAAAGCACGGAGCTTTTCGGACATATTGATGTTTTCGGGATCTGGCCGACCTGGCCAAGACTCGGTCTTGATCAGCGCAATCAATGGGATATGTATCGCGATCTTCCCGGGGGCACTGTACAGCTTAGGAATTTTGTCAGAATGTCGCACCAGTCTGGTACAAAATTCTTCATCGCTTATAATCCATGGGATAACAGTACAAGGAAAGAGGATCATTACAGAGGAATGGCACAGCTTATAAGCGAGACCGAGGCAGATGGCGTTGTGCTGGATACGAGGGGCAGCTCAAGCTATGAATTGCAGGCTGCTGCCGACAGCGTCCGAAAAGGAGTTATAATGTATTCCGAGGGTATGGCTGTTACCAGAGACATGCCCGGGATAATTTCCGGCCGGGTCCATAATGCCATTTTTTACAGCCCCGAGCTTAACCTTAACAAATTAATCAAGCCCGATTTCTCTATTTTCAGGGTTTGTGATGTGGGCGAGGATATAGTTCACAGGGAAATTGCCATAGCCTTCTTTAATGGTTATGGAACGGAACTGAATATGTTCAGGCCGGGCGGCAGAGATGAAAACTATAAAGCTGATCTTGAGTATCTTGCAAACACCACTTTCATCCTCCGTCAAAATAACGATGCGTTCCTGGATAAGGATTGGACTCCGTTGATCGATACTGAAGCTGATAATGTTTTTGTGAACAGATGGAAAGCGGGTGATAAAACGATCTACACAGTTTTAAATATGAGACCGGAAGGTATTGAGGGTAAACTGTTCAGGATTAATATTGAGAAAAGTAAACACTTCGTTTCACTGTGGAATCATGAGAATATTGAACCGCTTCCGGCAAGGGGAACAGCTTATATATCTGCCAGAGCCTCAGGCTGGCCGGCATCATACTCAGGGACACGGAAGGAGGGTTCAGTTGACTGTATAGCCGAATTGCCCGATATCCTTAATGCCAAGCTGAGTGGCGATTCAATCAGCATTGAAAAGCCGGGATTGGGAAGAGTCAGGATCTGGCAGGGAAATCCTTCATATCAGACTCCGTCCAGGGAGTTACGGATAATCAATGATACTGTTTTAAGAGTAAAAGATCTGTTTGGATATTACGAGGGAAAGATCGTAATACAGCTTATTGAAAATAAAAGACTTAAAGATGAAAATATTCTTTACCTGAAAGGAGGGAAACCCTGGCTGGTAAGTAAAGTTGCTCCGACCACAAAGGCTTCCGATATGCCTCTTGAAATGGTTATGGTGCCTGGTACCCTTTTCTCTTATAATGTGACCACTGATGAGGATTTCATGCCTTATCCTGAAGTAAGTGGAATCTCAGTAAAAGTTGACAGCTTTCTGATTGACAAGTATCCTGTTACCAACGCAAACTATTACGAGTTCCTGATCAGCTCGGGATACAGGCCTGCTGATACTGCCAAATACCTTCATCACTGGCAATCCGGGACCTATAAACTGGGGCAGGATAAGTATCCTGTTGTTTATGTAAGTTATGAGGATATGATGGCATATGCGCGATGGGCAGGAAAGAGACTCCCCGCTCAGGCTGAATGGCAACTTGCTGCGCAGGGCACGGATAAGCGTAAATGGCCGTGGGGTAATGATTTCCATGGAACCTTCTGCAATAATGCCTTTGACAGGCCGACACCGGTTGATGCCTTTCTGAAAGGACAAAGCCCCTATGGCGTGATGGATCTTGTAGGCAATGTCTGGCAAATGACAAATGATATGTACTTCAACGGAACGAATTACTTCATGGTTATCAGGGGAGGGAGCTTTTATAAACCCGATTCAAGCTGGTGGTATATAAAAGGAGGACCTCAGCCCCTTGACAGGACACAAATAATGCTTATGGTTTCACCTGGATTTGACAGAAGCGCAACAGTGGGATTCAGATGTGTTAAAGATATTGACAGTAAGAATTTCAGAAGCAAACGATAAACTCCATTATTAGACCTTCAGTTTCTTCTCAATTTCGTTTATCTGGTTTCTGAAATGTTTGTCAGTGTCAATCAGATTATTCACAGTCTTACAGGCATGCAGAACTGTAGCATGATCCTTGCCTCCGATATGAGATCCGATACTGGCAAGTGATGCTTTTGTCAGACTTTTTGAGAAGTACATTGAAACCTGCCGGGCCTGAACGATCTCTCTTTTTCTTGTTTTCCCCTGAATAAGATCCATGGGTATTTTATAGTAATCGCATACGATTTTCTGGATATATTCGATGGTGATTTCTCTCCTTGAAGTACTTACAAGCTTCTCGACTATCTGTTTTGCAAGATCAAGGGTTATATCTTTCCTGTTGAGTGTTGACTGGGCGTAAAGAGATATAAGTACCGCCTCAAGTTCTCTGATATTGTTTGATATATTGGCAGCAAGAAATTCGAATATTTCCTCAGGCAATTCGATACCGTCGTTATAGGCTTTCTTCTTCAGGATTGCCAGTCTTGTATCATAATCCGGTCTCTGAAGATCGGCCTGAAGACCCCATTTGAATCTCGACAGAAGTCTCTGCTCCATCCCCTGGAGTTCAACAGGCGGGCGGTCGCACGTAAGGATAAGCTGTTTACCTGACTGGTGAATATGGTTGAAGATATGGAAGAATGTGTCCTGCGTTTTTTCCTTGCCGGCAAACTCATGAACATCATCCAGGATAAGAACATCAATCATCTGGTAAAAGTGAAGAAAATCGTTCTTGTTATTATTTCTTACAGATTCTACAAACTGGGTCTGGAACTTATTAGCATTCACATACAGGACAACCTTATCGGGATGCTTTTCCTTAACAAGTATTCCGATTGCCTGTGCCAGGTGAGTTTTACCGAGCCCTGAGTCGCCATAGATCATAAGTGGATTGAAAGCAGTACCACCCGGATTATTGCCAACTGCAATACCTGCCGACCTTGCCAGCCTGTTACATTCACCCTCAACGTAATTATTGAAATTGTAATCAGGATTCAGCCTCGGATCAAAATGTACTTTTTTGATGCCCGGAATAACAAATGGATTCTTTATGGAGGGCTGAGTGACATCAAATGGTACCTGAACCGGTTTGTTATTGAGATCGGTCTTATTTCTTGAAGGATATCTTACAGTATAAGGCTTCCCGTCAGAATAGTTGGCATTCTCCATTACAACGTTATACTCAAGCTTTGCATCGGTACCTATCTCGCGCCTGAGAGTCTTTCTCAGAATATCAATATATTGCTCTTCCAGATATTCATAAAAAAACGGACTCGGAACCTGAATGGTAAGAACATCGTTTTCAAGCTTCAGAGGTATAATCGGCTCAAACCATGTTTTATAACTGACAGATGGAATAATATCTTTTATTATCTGCAGACAATTATTCCAAACATCATTATGTGTCTTATTCATTTAGGCCAGGTGTTTTTAAAATTAAGCTCTCAAGTCGCGCTGATTTACTTAGCAATATTTGTAAAAAAAAAATTAAAAAAAAATTTTTTTTTACTTGACTTTTTCAAAAATTCTATATGTTTTTAACCATCAGTAACTTATAAAAAAAAATATTTTCATTTATTTTAATGACATGAAAGTCAATCATTTGTATTAAAAATGAATGGTTTGTCGGTGTATTACAATATATTATAAATTCCTGCTCAAAATTCAACAAAACCTGAATAAAATGCGGACTATTTTGTCATCAATTCAGTTTGGAAAATTAATATTAAGATAATCAAAATTTTAGAAAAATCCTAATCAGATGGAATATTTTTTTTGCCAAAAAGTGAAAAATGTACATATCTCTTTGGATTCGCCTTCATATCCTGTAAAAGTTGATTAAGACTCTCAAGACTGTTGCTCAGATTTGTGTAAAGTGAGTCATTTGTCATCAGTTTTCCTGCCGTCCCCTTGCCATTATTCAAATTTTCTATTAAGACCGAAGCATTCTCCAGGCTGCTTTTAAGGTTTCTGACTGATTGATAAATGTCAGCAGAAACAAGCGTATCGGTTACTGCCTCAAGATTGCTGAGAGTACCGCTCATCGCATTTGAATTGTCCGCAAGCATCCGGGTAAATTTATTTATATTGTCGAGGGTTGCTTTAAGTTCAGCTTCTTTCGATCCGATAACCTCATCAATGCTCTTTGCCGTATTGCTGAGGCTTGCGATGCCCAGGTTCAGATTCTTTTTAAACTGCGGATCCATTATATCATTCACTGAGGTTATAACAGAATCGAGGACATTGATAAGCTTTGTTAATCTATCCTTCAATGGCAGCAGTTCGGTTTCTACTTTTGTAATAATTGACTGAGAAAGACGCCCCGGGATGGTATCGCCATCAAGGTATGTACCCGGACCATTACCATAAACAAATTGTATTTTCATCCCGGCTATAAGACTTGCCGTAGTGATTTCAGCAACAGTGTTCACCGGCAATTCAAAACCTTTATCTACAGTTAACACCACAAGGAGTCTTCCGGTGGATGAATCAAGAAATCTAATTGATTGTACCACACCCACCTTATACCCGTTTACTTCAACAGGACTCGATTCAGCAAGTCCGCCAATTTTGTTATATACAACATAATACTTTGCAGTGCTGCTGAAAAAATCTTTTCCCTTCAGAAAATTATATAGCCATATAAAAACTATTATTGTTATCAGGGCTGTTGCTCCAACCTTAACTTCATTTGAGATTTTTTTCATTCGACAGCGCTATTATTTTTGCTTATTAAGTTCCAATGCTTCCTGTAAAGGTAATATTTTGTTATCTCTGACAGCTATTACAAATGCATCGGGATATATTATTTCTATCTTCTTCCGGAAATTTACAGCTTCGGAATAATCAATAAAGTTTCCCGTGGCATATTTAAAACGATCCTGGGTGTTCAGTTCAATTACATCATTTATTCCTTTGAAGTTTTCCGGTATCAACTCCTTTCTGGCAACAGATGCAGCTATCTGTATCATATAAGATATTTCTCCTTTCTGGCCGGTTACGCCTGTGGATGTAACAGGTCTGGTAACAATTGCAGGTTCTCTTATTAAAGAAATCCCGTTTTTTTTGTCAATATCGTTAATATAATCCCGACATGCCCTGAAAATCGCCGATGCAATATAGTCCTGTCCCTGCTTTGTGCTGAGATATTTTTCCTCTTCAGGATTTGTAATAAAACCCGTTTCAGTCAGAATACTGGGCATGGTCGTCATAAAAAGAACCCAGAATCCTGCCTGTTTTACACCCCTGTCGACCCTGTTCACCCGGTCCTTATACTGACTTTGCAATTTCGACGCAAGGCTGGTGCTCTGTTCCAGAAAGATATTCTGCATAAGAGTGAATATTATATATGATTCGGGAGATTTAGGATCAAATCCTTCATATTTCGTAGAATAGTCATCTTCCAGAAGGATCACCTCATTCTCTTTCATAGCCACTTCAAGATTCTGCTGGTCCTTGGCCAGTCCCATCACAAATGTTTCTGTCCCCCTGATGTTTTTGGCTTCAGCCCAATTGGCATGTATCGAAATGAAGAGGTCAGCTTTGTTCTTGTTTGCAAATTCAGCTCTGTTCTTTATATCAAGGAACACATCCGTTTTCCTGGTGTAAAGAACAGTGGCATTTGTCATGTTCTGTTCAATATATTCACCGGCTTTAAGGGCAATGGCAAGAGTGATATTCTTTTCCTTACTGAAAGAACCCGAAGCTCCGGGATCCTTGCCTCCATGTCCGGGATCAATTACTATTACCCACTTTTTCTCCGATGCAGCCAGTCTGCTAAAGCCTGTAATATTAAATATCAGCAGGACAATAAACAGCAATTTAAGTATATAACCTAAGTTGCTAGTTACTTGTTGCTTGTTGCTTGTTGTTTGATAATCAAGCATCATGATTATTATAAAGTTATTGAATAAATTTTAATAAAAATGCATATTTTCCTGTTAATCAGCAACTAACGAGAAACAAGGAACCAGAAACCAGCAACTTGAATTATATATATATTATTGGCATAGTGTTTGCCGTTTTTAATACCTGTACCCATATCCGGTTCCTGTTTTTTAATTAGTTTTGCCGGTGACATCCCGACGTCACACAAAAACTATACAAAAATAGTATTTAAGTTGTATTATTTTATAGAAAAGCGGTTACTTGTAGTGTTCCTCGTGATGGTCCGGTCTGTTTCATTGTTTTCTCAGGAGGAACGGTTCACGGCCGATTCGACTCTGTTAATTCAGGATACTCTCAGAACTAATGCCATAGAACGGAATCAGATCATCAACTCCAAAAATGCTATTGACAAGCAGGTTACATATACCGCGGTCGGGTATAAAAAAAATGATATGGTTAATAAGCGGGCAATTCTCAGGGATCAGGCAGTTGTGATATATGGGGATATTGAGATAAAAGCGGATTCAATAGTATTTAATATGCAATCAAATACCGTATATGCTACAGGGGTTAAAGATTCTACCGGGAAGGTGACAGGGACCCCTGTCTTTAAAGATGGGTCACAGGAGTTTGAAGTGAGAGAGCTTACTTACAATTTTAAAACAAAGAAAGCTATTGCTTATAAATTAGTTACCAAGCAGGAAGAAGGACTGCTACGGAGCCAGGTTACCAAACTTCTCGATGATGGCACCTCCAATATCGCGAAAAGTACTTATTCGACCTGCGACGCTGAGGAACCTCATTTCTATATAAATCTGCCAAAAGCGAAGATCTATCCGGGTAAAAAGATCATTTCCGGACCCGGATACCTTGTACTTGAAGGAATTCCATTACCTATTGCGCTTCCATTCGGTTTTTTCCCGATTCAGACAAAAAGAGCCGCTTCAGGCATTCTGATACCCAGGGTGGGACAGGAACAGCAGAGAGGATATAGTCTTACAGAAGGCGGGTATTATTTTGCAATTAACGATTATTTCGATCTTTCACTGAGAGGGAACATATATACTAATGGTACCTGGATGCTTACTGCTGCTACAAATTATAATAAGATGTATAAGTACAGCGGTAATTTTTCTTTCAGTTATGCAAATAACATTTCGGGTCATAAAGGATTACCTGATTACAATAAATCAACAAATTACAGATTAGGATGGACATATGTTCAGAACCCGAAAGCCCGACCAGGCTCAAGGTTTTCAGCAAGTGTCAATATGAGCTCAAGCGAATTCGACCGCACAAACAGCTATGTGGTTTCTGAACATGTGACCACACAAAGGCAATCGAGTGTCAGCTATTCAAAAAGCTGGGAGGGTACACCATTCAACCTCTCTGCCAGTATGAACCACAGCCAGAATGTCAGGAATAAAACGATAAGCCTTAATCTTCCAAAAGTCAGTTTTAATGCCAGCAGGATTTATCCCCTGAAAGGCAGGGGATCAACTGTAACTAAAAAATGGTATCAGGAACTGCAGTTTCAGTACACGGCATCACTTGATAACCAGATTAATACGTACGACAGTCTCTTGTTTAAGAAGGATGTCTTTCAGAATATGAGAAACGGTTTTAAACACGAGGCTCCCCTGAGCCTTCAATTGCGCCCCTTCAGAAACTTCTCAATCTCTCCACAGGTTTCATATACCGGGGTTTTATACACCCAGAAAATCGAAAAAATATGGGATCCGGGCCATTTTAGTCCCGAGTTGAACAGAGTTGAACCCACTGTTCTCATTGATACTGCCAGAGGATTTTTCTACGGTCAGGCTGTCAATCCTTCTATAAGTGCAAGCTTTAACCCTCAGATATACGGAACCTTTACTTTCAAATCTGATTCAAGAGTACAGGCGGTCCGTCATGTCATGAAACCAGCTGTAAGCTTCAATTATATTCCATTTTTAAAGGAGATGAGCTCAGACATGTACCGACAGGTTCAGACTGATACATCAGGAAGAATAAACGAATATTCTGTTTTTGAAGGGAGTATCTTTGGAACACCTTCATTGTCAAGACGAAGTGGTACGGTTTCTTTCAGTCTTGTTAACATCATTGAAGCAAAAGTTTTTGCCAGAAATGATACAACGGGTAAACCAAAGAAAGTAAAGATTATTGATAACCTGGGGATTACGACCTCCTACAATATCTTTGCTGATTCGATGAAATGGTCGCCTGTAGTAATGGCCATGAGAACAACTCTTTTTAACAATTTTAATATCTCGGCAAACAGCAACTTTTCCCTTTATGGCGTTGATAGTAAAGGCCGGCAAATAGCAACTTTTGCTTATGCACAGAACAGGAAACTGATGAGACTGAATAGTTTTTCGGTAAGCCTCGACTTTAATGTCGGAGAACTTCTCAAGGGAAAGAAAGATAAGACAGCAAGTACTGGTACTCAGGGAAGCGGACAGCAGTTCTCTTCAGCGCCGAACCCGGAGCCCGGAATCAACGAATTACAAAGCCAGGATCCTGAAGGGGCACTTCTCGATGAATACGGATATCCGGTTTTTAATGTCCCATGGTCATTAGCAGTCAGTTATAACCTTAGCTATACTAAAACAATCAACAAACCGGTTGTAAGACAAACACTCTCTTTTAACGGAAATGTGTCGCTGACAAAGAAGATGGCAATTACCTATACCAGTGGTTATGATTTCAAAATGAAAGAGATCACTATGACACAGATTGGAATATCGCGCGACCTGCATTGCTGGGATATGAGCTTCAACTGGGTCCCGAACGGTTCAATGAAAATGTGGAACTTTACAATCAGGGTAAAGGCCGCAATTCTTTCAGACCTGAAATACGAGCGCCGGAAAGATTTTCATGACACTTATTATTAATTGAAACAATTGCGGTAAAGTAAAACTCTACTCGGCAACTATTTCAAAGCCCACTTCCACTTTAACCTCACGGTGAAGCTTAATAATTGCCTTGTAATTGCCCACTTCTTTTATCTGGTCTTCAGGAAGCGTAATATTCTTACGGTCAATCTCAAATCCTTTTTCTTTAAGTGATTCAGCTATCTGAATTGTATTGACCGATCCGAAGATCTTTCCTGATGAACTTGTTTTGGCGCCGACAACAAGCCTGATATCAGCCAGTTTTGCTGCTATTTCCTGCGCTGCAACCTTGATCTTCTCTTCTTTGTGAGCTCTCTGTTTCAGATTTTCGGCATGCATTTTCTTTGCTGACGATGATGCAGCAACAGCAAATCCTTTCGGGATCAGATAATTACTTCCGTAACCTTCTTTAACAGTTACAATATCGTCTTTTTGTCCAAGCTTATTCACATCCTGCAGTAAGATAATCTCCATATTCAGTCCTCCTTATTTTAATAGATCAGCAACGTAAGGAAGAAGAGCGATGTGACGGGCTCTTTTGACAGCTTTGGCCACTTTCCTTTGATATTTAAGAGATGTGCCCGTTATTCTGCGTGGCAGTATCTTCCCCTGGTCGTTAAGGAACTTCTTGAGAAACTCCGGGTCCTTATAATCAATATAACGGATCCTGTTTTTCTTAAAACGGCAGTATTTCTTCTTTTTGATCTCAACGGCAGGCGGAGTCAAATATCTGATTTCTGATTCGTTCTGTGCCATATCTTATTCCTCCTTCGTTTTTCCTGATTCTTTTTGTTTTCTCTTTTTCTCTGCATATTCAACGGCAAACTTCTCCATACTGAAGGTTAAAAACCTGATTATCCTTTCATCCCTGCGATATTGCAGCTCAAGTTTCTCAATCAACTCGCCTGTGCTTTTGAATTCAATCAGGTAATAGAAGCCGGTTGACTTCTTCTGAATAGGATAGGCCAGTTTTTTCAGGCCCCAGTTCTCTTCATGAACGATCTCACCGCTGTTATCGGTTATGATCTTCTTGAATTTTTGTACCGCTTCCTTCATCTGGTTCTCAGACAAAACGGGAGTTGCAATGAAAACGGTCTCATACTGATTCAACATTGTAAACAATTATTAATTAGTTAAATGATTTTGGCTCGCAAAGGTACAATTTTTTTAATTTTTGCAAAATTAATTCATATAAATTTATTTGCTTAAGTTATGTGCCTGAAATTTGAATTCAACCTTACCGTGAATTTCGCCAGAGCATATTATCACCACAGTTTTTAACTATATTTGTACTTCAACATTTGAGAAAGAAAGGGTAGTCAATTTTTATGGAAAACTTCATTGTTTCAGCGAGGAAATACCGTCCTGCAACCTTTGACATGGTCGTTGGTCAGGATTCGATTACAAATACGCTGAAAAGTGCAATTAAGAACAAATATCTTACACAGGCTTATCTGTTTTGTGGACCAAGAGGGGTGGGAAAAACCACATGTGCAAGAATTTTTGCCAAAACAATAAACTGCAGCAATTTAAAGGAAAATTCTGAAGCTTGCGATGAATGTGAATCATGTCTGTCGTTCAATTCATTGAGATCCTTTAATATCCATGAGCTGGATGCTGCTTCCAATAACAAGGTAGATGATATCCGGAGCCTCACCGACCAGGTAAGGATCCCGCCGCAGATAGGAAAGTACAGCATATATATAATAGATGAGGTGCATATGCTCTCTTCTTCTGCCTTTAATGCTTTTCTGAAGACACTTGAAGAACCTCCTGCCCATGCTATTTTTATTCTTGCCACAACCGAGAAACACAAGATCATCCCGACAATTCTCTCACGCTGCCAGATATTCGATTTCAACAGGATCAGAATTGAGGATATAGTGGACCGATTGATGTATGTGGCCAGGAACGAAGGAGTCAGCGCCGAGGAAGAGGCTCTTCATATCATAGCACAGAAGGCCGACGGGGCACTTAGAGATGCTCTCTCAATCTTCGATCAGATCGTCAGCCTTTGCAGTAAAGAGATTACCTATAAGGATGTCATTGAAAACCTCAATGTTCTCGACTATGAATATTATTTCAAAACTGTTGAAAGCGCTTTGATAGGCGATGTCTCATCTGTCCTGCTTACTTTTAACGAAATACTTGAAAATGGATTTGACGGACACAATTTTATTTCGGGACTTAACAGTCATATGCGCGATTTGCTGGTCAGCAAAGATAAAGAGACATTGAAGCTTCTTGAAACAACACCCTCTGTGAAACAAAAATATCTTGAACAGACTGCTTTAAGTCCGGTGGAGTTCCTCTTTAAAGCTCTTGAAATAGGAAGCAACTGTGACCTCTCTTATAAAACCAGTAAGAATCCTCGTTTGCATGTCGAACTCTCATTGATACGTCTGTGCCGTTTGTCAGACCAGCAGGAAGAGACCTCTGAAAAAAAAAAGAGTGATCTGAAAAAAACCGGGATCCCTGATGATGACCTTCCTCTGCCATCTAAATCTGAAATAATCAGAAAAGCTGATGAAATTGTTGAGAAGCATAACCTGACAACCATGCGACCCTCCAGGAAGCATGATATTGAATCAGAAAAACTGACAAAATCATTTTCGATAAAGGAAGTTATTTCTGACGGGAAGATACCTCCGGAATATTCAGAATCAACTGTAGATGAGCCGGCTGCGAACACACGGGAAAAGCCAAGGGAAGAATTCAGCCTTGATGCTTTCGAGGCTGCATGGCAGGAGTTTACTGAAAGTCTTAAAGGTGACGGCAACAGGATTATCAGTATGTTTAAATCAGTAAAACCGGAAGTGGAAAATGATCAGTTGATCAAAATCCATCTGAGCAATGCAGCCCAGAAAGATTTATTCAATCTGAACTATAAACAGAAACTAATAAGTTTCCTTGAAGCACGCTTCGCTATAAATGATCTTGATATTGAATCCATCGTTGATCTTTCCGAAACCAATGAAATTCTCTATACTGATGAGCAAAAATATAATTACCTGGTCTCAAAGTACCCTGCATTAAAAGATATTAAAAAAGCATTTAATCTGGATATTACCTGAAAGTACTCAGACCCGCTATCTGCCAGAGATGTTGGTAATGGTACAGGCCTGGGTCTGTCAGTTACTTATGGAATTGTTACGGAAACAGGGGGAGAGATAATAGTTTCAGGTAAGCAGCAGAGAGGTTCGGTCTTTTATGTCTATCTGTCTGTTATTGGCAGAAAAATTAGTAAATTCGTAGATTGAAACCTGATTTTTAAAACCATAAAAACTTACAATTATGTTAAAGAAAAAAATAGAAGATATCTGCAACAGACAGATAGAAAGAGAAGGATATTCTTCCAACCTGTATCTGGCAATGGCATCATGGGCTGAAAACAGCGGCCTTGCAGGAGTGGCCTCCTGGTTATATGTTCAGTCTGATGAAGAGAGAATACATATGTTGAAGTTCATACAATACATGAACGAAAGAGGTGGTATAGCAGTTGTCCCTGCACTGAAGAAGCCGGGCACCGATTACAAGAGCGTTGAAGAGATGTTCAAAGAGGTGTTGAAGCATGAAGAGTTCATTACCACCAGTATAAATGAGATAGTCTCTCTTACTCTCGACGAAAAAGACTATAACACACATAACTTTTTACAGTGGTTTGTCACTGAACAGGTTGAAGAGGAAGCATCGGTAAGGACTATTCTGGATAAAATAAAACTTATTGGAAAAAACAACATGTATCAGTTCGACAGAGACATCATGAGTCTGAGATCGCCTGCGGCTGGTGCACCGGACAATACATGAAAAAATTTGTTTTATTATTTACAGGTTTTATTTTAATTATTCCGTTTTACCATATTCAGGCACAGGAGCTTCTTTTAAACTCAAAGATCACCGGAGTCTGCTATGCCGGAAATAAAGTAAACAGAATATATATTCCGCCTCCCAAAGAGTTCAGAGACAGTAAAGGTTCAAAAGGAGGCGGATCTATTACTGTTTATTATTCAGGATTTTCTGATCAGGCAATGACCGCAATGGATTATGCCATCTCAATCCTGAAATCAATGCTTCCTCCTGATACAAAGCTTACGATTAATGCATCATGGAAAAAAATTTCAACCAGTGGTGTACTCGGTAATTCAAGAATCACTGGTTTTGCTGCCGGATGGGGAATTAATGCAGAGAAGCCTTTTGCTTTCTACCCGGTTGCGCTTGCTGAAAAGATAGCCGGGAAAAGTCTTAATGAAGATATGGAAGGCGATATTGAATTAATATTGAACAGTTCAGTAAGCTGGTACCTGGGAACTGACGGAAATACACCGACTCAGAGATATGACCTGGTTACAGTTGTTTTGCATGAAATCTGTCATGGCCTGGGCTTTTTTGACAGTATGGACACAGATGACAATGGTACTGTAGGATTTTATGGCGTTGGTACCATACCGGTTATCTATGATACATTCATTGAGAATCTGACCGAAAAAAGACTTACGGATACCCTTATTTTTACAAATTACACCGCTGCCCTTCTTAAAGAGTTCACCGGAGGTCAGCTCTATTTCGACGGCCCGCTGGTAAACAAGTATCTGAACGGAACACGAGCCAGAATTTATGCTCCCTCAACGTGGGATGACGGTTCCAGCATTTCCCATCTCGACGAGGTAAGAACTCTGCCGCCACACACACTTATGACACCGTTTATCGATCTTGGCGAAGCTATACATGACCCTGGTCAGCTTACTTTCTCGATCCTTGGCGA
>Ga0307378_10004945_pt1 | contig 18763 bp, 14 predicted proteins | sample UN1MG_FD_202238 | JGI IMG/M metagenome (GOLD analysis project Ga0307378, IMG submission 202238) | Soil microbial communities from Risofladan, Vaasa, Finland - UN-1 | ecosystem: Environmental > Terrestrial > Soil > Coastal area > Acid sulfate soil | place: Finland: Risofladan, Vaasa | collected... | reverse complement strand
CCAATCGCCGACAATAGAAGCGGAGACTTCTCTGCTTCCGTTGGAGGCGTATCTGCTTCGGTTAGAGCCTTCTCTACTTGAACTGGAGGCTTATCTGCTGGAGGTAGAGAGCTATCTGCCGCAGTTGGAGAGCTATCTCCCGGTGATGGAGTGACTTCCTTCTGTGTAATCCCTTTCCTTCTGTGCCTTCTGTGTTCCCACGCGTCGCCCTCACACGGTAGACAAGGCGGCGTCGTGACGCACGCACTCCATGTGGATTAGTTGCTATCCGCTGGCTTTTCCTATCTGCGTTCATCTGCGTTTATCGGCGGTTGATGGGAGGGAGACGGGGGTGGGGTGGTGAACGAGGAAGGCATGGAGCGGAAGGCGGTTCGATCTACGAATGTAGCTTCAGTGGGGTATGACCCGAAGAATAAGGTCTTGGAGATCGCGTTCAAGAGTGGGGGCGTGTACCAGTATTCGGGCGTGCCGGTGCAAAGGCATCAGAAGCTGATGAAGGCGTCTTCCATCGGCCACTATTTCACCAGGGATATAAGGCCTTGGTATAGTTGTCGAAAGGTGGGCTAACTACGGGAGTGACGCGGGGATGGGGAGACACGGGGACGCGGCGACTCCGGAGGGGAGGCGGTCAGGCCGTTTCCAGAAGGTACGCGCAGGAAGTGTAGTGCCAGTCGGCGTCGTTCCAGAGAGTGAAGATAGGCTCGGCGTAGTTGGAAAGACTGCTCCCCGCGAGGTCCATGGCCGCGACCACACGCAGAGCGTCGGCATTGTACCGCTTGTACCACTCCCACCCGACTTTGTGATGGTCGGGCCAGAAGCAAGGGCCGAAAGGCTCGGTGTTGATCGCCACCAGCCGCTTGCCTGAGGGCAGAGTCATGTTCCGCAGACATCCCTCGTGATAATCCCGCGTGCGCTTGATCATCTGCCGGTAGTGCTTGCGGCAGGCGGTGTCCCATGCCCGTGACCATGCCTTGAAATCCACCTGTTCCAATCTCTCGAACGGTCCGCCGGGCCGCACTTTGCGAGTGGCCTTGGCAAACGCCGCTTGGTCATCCTTGTCCGTAATGACATCCGGCATGAAATGAATGTCCACAACATCATAGACATCGGTCAGGCGGTCCGCGAAGGGTTCCGCCCCCAGTGATGAGTAGGAGATCGGAATCTTTTCGCCCGCGACCTCCGCCTTGATCGGCTCGGCCATCCAATGATTCACGCGGCGGAAGACTGCGTTCACGGCGTGATTTTTGTCCGCCTGCGTTTCTCCCTGGTCGAGAGGACGCTTGCTCAGATCCCTGACCGCGGCCAGTCCCCCACCGGCGAAGTGCGGGACCTCATTCATCGGCGCAATCCAAACCGCGCGTTCAAGTACTCCGTCCTCGCGCATTAGCCTGAGCGCTTTGACCCAAGTCTGCGCATAACCAGCGAACTCCCGTTCTTCATCGGCCTCGGCAAATGTGTAGACGGGCGCTGGTCGAGAGAAGATACTACCGCGACCGAACATGTGGGCTTTATCCCAGGAGTCCAAACCCAGCCATATGCCGTGCTTGCGGCAGAGATCGGCGAGTTGCGCAACTTCCTTGCGTGCATTGCAGGAGAACGTGGTGGCTGTCTGTCCCCAATGCGGCAGATTGACTCCCGGTTCCCAGTTCTTCTCAAAACGGGATTCATGCTCCAGGATTCGCGAGGGAAAGCAATCAACGCGCAGAGTATTGTATCCGCGCTCGGCGGCCTCAGCGACTCGGCGCTCCAAGTCCTCGTAGGCGCCGCCGGGATGATGAGCCATTAGCCAGGAGAAGTCCCACATGGAGATCGTGAGCCGCGTGCCGCGATCCATATAGGTCCGAGGTCGTGCAGCCGGCGATGGATCGGAAGCCGTGGGGTTTGTAGCAGCATTTGCGGTAGATAGCAGGGAACTGCCGATGGCCAGGGCCGCCATCCCTCCTGAAGTCTTTTTGATGAAATCGCGACGTGACATATCAGAGGATTTGCGCATGTGTTTCCTGTCTATACTCCGAGATATCTGGCCAGGTTGTTGAACAATTCCATGCCGTCAGAGGAGCCGTGCCAGGGGAGCGACGCTCGCTCGGGATGGGGCATGAGGCCAAAGATGAGGCCGGTCGAATCTCGAATGCCGGCGATCCCGCCCGGTGCGCCGCTGGGACAATACGGGTACTCATCTGTTGCCCTCCCGTCTTTCGCGTAGCACAGACCAGGCCTGATTATAGAGTGAGGAGGGAGGAGCGAGGAGGGAGGAGCGACAGAGCCGGAATGGTTAATGGTTGATGGTTGATGAGCAGAAGGGTTGATGGTTGATGGTTGATGGTCCGGACTTCCGGCGTTGGACGTTGAACGTTGAGCGTTGAACGTTGAACGCTCGCTGTTCTCCCAGAACAGCCTTCCTTCGCCGTGGGCGACGGGCATGCGGAGGGTTCGACCCTCGAGGCCTCTGGTCCAAATGCTGTCCGCATCGGTGACTACCAGCTCGACCCACCGACTCTCGAAGACCGCCGAGCGATTCTGAAGCAGGGCCGCGCCGCGCTTGCCGACGGTTCGATCGGGGAGCAGGCCGGTCTCGACCAGCACCTGGAAGCCGTTGCAGATGCCCAGCACGGGCTTGCCGGAATCCACCAGCGCCTCCAACTGATCCGCCAGCCGGGCGACGAGCTGCACGCCGAAGATGCGCCCCGCGCCGAGGTGATCGCCCCACGCGAACCCGCCCGGGACAACGAGCGCCTGATAGCGGGCAAGCTCATCCCGACCTTCCATGATGTCGCGGAAGTTGACGACCTTCCCTTCGAGGCCCGCAAGCTCCAGGGACAAGGCGGTTTCCTCGTGGCAGTTGATGCCGCTGCCGTACAAGACGGCAACGGTAGGACGGGTAAGACCAGTAGGACGTGTAGGACTGCTCATCTCACCACCTCCGCGAATGGGCGCTCCCAGACTTTGACAAGGTCATCCGTCCGAGCTTTGAATATTCTCTTGTTATTGTCCAAGATTGTGATTCCGGGAGAATTGGTCACACGCCCGATCTGGAACCATGGTAGACCCCTAAAGAGCGAAGACGGTTGTACTGACTCATGAACTTCGAGGAGCATTGCCCCCACCGCCTCGCCAAACAGGATGCCGTCCTCTCGACCTGGAGGGCGGTCAACCGATAGATCAACTCTCACACCCAGTCCTGAGCCCATGGCGCCCTCAAACAACCGGAAAAACACTCCACCCTCCGCGATTGCAGAGGCTGATTTGATCGGATTATTACCCAAGTAATAGATCTCATAGAGGCGGCGGTAGATGGTCATAAGCTGCTTTGCCCAATCCTGGCCGAAGTCGGAGAGTTCACCGCCTTGGTCGCCGAATGCATCCAGATAGACCGAGCCGCCGAGCTTCTCAGGATCGAAGCGGCCGAGGACAACCAGCCGATTCCCCACCCCACTGAACTGCTTGCGGACGGCCTTGGTCACGTCGGGCATGCGGCAGAGAGTGCCTACGACGAGCGTGTAGGGAACGTCAATGATCTCGCCGGTGTCCGACTTGAACGTCCCCGAGCTGGAGTCCTTGCCCGAGATGAAAGGCGTCCCGAAGACCTCCGACAGCTCGGCGATGGTCTCGACCTGCGCCTTCAGGTCCCAGGCGACCTCGGGGCGAATCTTGGGGGTGTAGAAGTTATCACAAAGTGTGATATCCTTAATGCTCACGCCGACCGCGACAGCCTTCGTGATGGCCTCGATGACCGAGAGCCTCGCCATGCCCGCAGGATCAATGCCGCCATAGAACGGGTTGAACGCCAGCGTGGTCACGACGCCATAGGGCTTGCCTCGGAGGGGCGCGGAGATCCAGGCATCGTTGCGCATGCGGCCGTTCTTGCCGCCGTACGGGCCCATGACCGTCCGCCCCTGGACCGTCGAATCGAACCTCGTCCCGGCGGCGGATTGATCGCAGCAGTTGTAGTGCGAGAGGACTTTTTCGATGGCGTCGAGCCATTGATTGGGGGATTGGGGTACTGGGTGACCGATGGGTCGGATGGGTCGGACAGGCTCCTTGACCTCTATTGGATCAATCGGGCAGGCCTTCCACAGGAAGGGCATTTCGAGATCGGCGACCAGGGTCTCGCCGTGATAAGCCGTGAGCTTGTGGGAATCGGTAAACCGCCCGATCACCGCATACTCGATGTCATATCGGCGCATGATTTCCAGCGCCTCATCGAGCTTCTCCTGCGGGATGGCAGCCAGCATGCGCTCCTGCGACTCCGAGAGCAGAATCTCCCACGGCGACAGGCTGGCGTCCTTCAGCGGGACCTTCGCCAGGTCAATCTCCACGCCGGTCTTCGAGCCCATCTCCCCCACCGCGCACGAAATCCCGCCCGCGCCGAGGTCGGTGATCGAGCGGAGGCAGCCGGCATCGCGGAGGAACGGCACGGCGGTCATGAACTTCCGCTCGATGATCGGCAGGCCTATCTGGACGGCGGTCGAGTCCTTGTGGATGGATTCGTCGGTCATTTGAGCCGAACTCGCGGTCGCGCCATGAATTCCGTCGCGGCCCGTTCGACCGCCGAATAGGACGGCCGAATCGCCGGGGACGACCTCCTCCTTGAGCGCGTACTTCTCGGGGATGATGCCGATGGTGTGCCCGAGCGCCAGGCACTTCGGGAAGCCGGGATGAATGCGGTAGACCGGGTGCATCATGGGGATGCCCATGGGATTGCAGTAGTAGGACGTCCCTCGGATGGACTCGGTGAGGATGATCCTTGGGTGGAGCGCGCCGCTGGGGACTTGGTCTGCCGGGATTCGGGGGTCCATCGTGCCCATGATGGTCGAGCCGCCGATGGCATAGCCCCCTCGCCCGAAGCCGATGGCATCGCGGATGACGCCGCCATGCTTCGTGGCGACCCCACCGAAAGTGGCTATGGCGGACGGGAAATTGTGGGTCTCGCCCTTGATTAGAATGACTTCGTCCTCGTAAAACTTCATGCCGCCGGCATTGTCCTTGAAGACCGAGACGACCAGCGGGTGATTGATCTTCGCGGTCGCGGCCTGGAGCTTCTCCAGAAGCTTGAGGCTTCTCCAGGTCGTGTGATAGCAGTGATCGGACCATGACTGCACGGTGATCTCGATCTCGGCGTCGGTCAGCGGACGGCCAATCCTCCGCTCGTACTCCTGGAGCGCTTTTAACTGCGAGAGAGGCGCGTACCATGAATTGTCGTTGCTCAGCGTTTCAAGTTCTTCGTCGGAGAGCGAAGCGAGGCTGACACTTCGGACCGGGTCGGGCACGCCATGAGGATGGAGCGAATCCCAGGGATGCTCCCTCTCGATCTTGGTTTGGATAATCGGGTTGAAAAGGTTCTCTTTGGCGATCTTGTCTGCCTCCGATGGGCTCGATCCGATGAACTGATACCGATTCGCAAGCCGTGCCCACTCCAGCCCTTCGACACCGAGCGCCCAAGCGCCTTCCATGATCGAAGGGGTCTCGGGATCCGTCACCGCCCGCTGATAGCCGATCTCGACTATCGGGCCGTCATTCGGCGAGAGGGAGGAAGCATAGGAATAGGTCTGGTAGAGAGGATTGACGAACATGGGCAGGAGCTTCTCGGGATCGGCGCTTCCCTCCAGGCGGATGACTCGCTCGATCCGAAGGCCGTCAACAGAATAGCCGAGATCCTTGAGCTGCTTGAGCAGGTTCTCGGCTTCGGGGTCTTGCTTGAACTGAACGTACAGGTTAGCCAGTGGCATGCCGCATCCTCCGAGGATATTCTAACTGATACGGCTCGGCAATGACAAGTTTGCGGCAAGTTTTTCGCAACCATTCGCCCCTGCCGTGAGTCTAGTTTATCGGAGGTTATCATGAAAAGAGCAATCGTACTGTTAATGATCGTTGTGTGCGTGAGTGCTTTCGCGGCCGATCAGGCTGCTGACAAGCCGCAGACTGTGACGATTGACGTCACAAAGGAAGAGGTCTCGACTGTCCTGGAGCAGGTCTGCAAGGATACCGGCGCGAGGATATTGCTGGAGAAGACGGCGGACATCGAGGTTTCCCTGTCGGTAACCGACATGCCCCTGGAGGACGCTTTGACGGCGATCTGCAAGCCCGTAAAGCTTTCATGGCGCAAGATCTACCTGAGGGCGGATTCGCCATTGCTGAAGAGCCCGGAGTCGCTGGCATCGAACCTTCGGCTGATGGCAGGGCTGGCTTTCCCCGAATTACTCGTAGAAAAGGCCCTCGATCCTGAGAGCATGGTTTATAATAAGCAGAAGCCGGTCGTTGATTCGATCCCCATGAACATCCGCAAGGACCTCGGCATGGTGCCGCTCTACCTCATAACCAACGATGAGGAGGCAAAGAAGGTCAAGGAGAAGCTGGACTCGAAGGTGGAGAAATACCGCAAGCTCCAGGAGGAGGCCCTGAAGCTGTTCATGTCGATGACCCCGGAGGAGCGGGAGCAGGCAATGGCGCTGGGCGCTCAGCAGATGCAGAACATGGATCCGAAGCTCATGGGCGATATGGCAAGAAGCGTAATGAAAAACCCTGAGTTTATGCAGCGGATGAACCAACAGGGCATGGATATGCTGTTCTCGATGTCACAGGAAGACAGGCGCGCCATGCTCAGGATGCAGATGCAGGCACAGCAGTACATGACCGACGAGCAGAAGGCCGTACTTATGGAAGACGCGAAGGCGGTCATGGCTGAGATGGGCATAAACCCGGGCCAGCCGCCGCCTCAGCAGTAGTCGAGAAAGTTTGGGAGTATGGGAGTGTGGGGGTATGGGAGTTGCCATACCCCTATTTCCCTGCTATTGCGCCAATTCCACTTTGTCCGCCTCGGCATCGGCCTTGCGCTGGGCAACTATTTGATCCACTTTCTTCTCGTCAAACGACGGCTCCAGATGCATCTCGAAAGCTGCTGAGCAGTCGGGCAGCGCTAACTCAACTCTGCGAGCAGTAGGTCCCGAATCAGCAGCACTCCCGATGCGCAGCGTGCCTTTGGCAATTGCTTCCGGTTCCAGTTTGGGGAGGTTCGAATTGACCCAAGTGATCAGCCTGTCCATCTGCAGAGGCGACAGATCGGCTGCAGGCAGTCCGGACGGTTCCTCGGCTCGTGAGATCACTTCTGGTCCCAGATCAGCCCAGAGACGGAGGTCCTGGAAGCCCCTGGATACCTGGTCAGCGCATGGGATGAACTGGAAGCCCTTCCACTGCACCTGGTCATCAGGCAGCCAGACAATCTCCGTCACAGTTCCCTTGCTGAGTTTCTTCTTCTGCGCCAGCTCGTCCCAGCACTTCTCGATCAGGGATGCGGCCGGCTCCCGCATGGGCTCTTGTGCAAACCAGGGATAGTATCGCAGCCTCAGCACCGACCCATCGAAGCTGCAGGCATACTTACCCAGACCCCATAGAAGGCTCAAAATACTGGTGAGGTCCCGCTTTTGAAATGGCTCGGTAAAGCCATAGTCCTGGAAGTAATAATCGCCAATCACGTCCAGACCAGCGTACTCATGAATTGCCTCCAGCACGTCGCCGACCAAGACATATGGCGTTTTGTAATCCGATAAACGATGCTTGTCTACCGTGACTTTGCACTTATCGGGCAGGGGCTTTCCAGCCTGCAAAGCGTTGCGTGGAAACGCGCCCATCGCCTTTCGAAGGTCATCTTCGTCAAGCGAGGGAGGCCAGGACAACCATGCTATAGCCCCTCTTCCATCCGTCCGCCATATGGATAGCCTGAAATGCGGCATCGAGGTGCTGCTGCCGCTCATCGAAATGTACTGCATACGACGCTGCGAAAGATCCTGCAAGTCATGTTCGCGAGCCTTGCCGGGATCGGCGACCCCTGTCGCCAGCTCGCGCCTGTATTCCGAAAATGTGTTCACCCATCTGAGAAGCCCCTCTTTCGTATCAGGTGATAACTCCTCCCAGCGAAGTTGACCGGAGCCACCCCCCGACACCCAATCGGATATCCTCTCCGTCCCAAGGGCAGAGAACAGGTCAGGGACCTCCTTGTAGGCCAGTGTCATGGGCGGCTCCCCTGTGGACTTGGCCTCAGCCTCCAAGAGCCGGTCCAAAACCGATGGATCCTCGATAACCTCGTCAGTAAACTTCGCGAAAAGGTCTCTTAGTTCGCCGGCCCGCTGCTTGTCTATCTGCCGCCGTTTCTCAGCATGGCGCGAATCCTCCCGCAGTTCGTATGTGAATTCTCCCTCCTTGCCCTTGGGAAGCCAGTAGTACCCGAACAGGCCCGAGATTTCGGTCATGACATCGCGCAACGGGCGGGCATGGAAGTAGATGATCGCTCGTTCAGCGGCGATGTTGCGGGAGGCGGTGAGCTTCACCCCGGTCTGCTTGGTGATCTCGGCGAAGAGATCGCGGACGTTCTTGCTCTTGACGAAGACATTCACCTTCACGTCCAGTCGCTCGTCTTCGGTGATCTCCCTGGGGATCCGGGGCTTCGGCTCATCGAATGGCGAGTATGGTTTTGCTGCATAGGCTTGGCTGCAGATGGCGATGGCTGCGATTAGCAAAACCAGGAGTCTGCTCATGGCTTGACCACCTCGGCCTTGTCTGCCTCGGCATCGGCCTTGCGCTGGGCGATGGCTTCCTTTCTCTCCTCCTCGCTGAGTGGCTTGGTCTGCGGAGCGAACTGGTATGAGCTGCCCAGCCATCCGAGCATAGTACACTTACTGCCAGCCGGTATGAGTGACTCCCCGGGCCCGGTAACAACGGCATTCGCCTCGGGCTTGATCGCCCTGATCATCGCCGTGGATAGGTCCCGATCGGACTCCACCCACGGCACGAGCTTGACCCAGGCCGCCAACTGATCGAGCTGCTCCTTGCTAAGCTGGGAGACTGGCAGTCCTTCATTCTGAGCCTTTGCCTCCAGATCTTTTCCGAAGGAGTCCCAAATATTCCAACTCCCCGGACTCCTGAGCGCATTGTCCATGCCCGGGATAGACCTGAGACCCGGCCAGGACCCCTGATTGCCCGGCAGGCCCACGATTGAAATGAGGCTCTGGAAATCCGGCCTGCCAATGGTTTCAAGCTTCTCCCATAGTGCCTCCAACAGCCTTGCAGGGGGTTCCTCCATCAGCGGCTGCCCATACCACGTGTTGAACCTGAATCTCAAGATTGAGCCGTCTACCTGGCAGGAGTAATCGAGTTTCTCGCACAGTTCTTTGACCAGCTTTCCAAGCGGCTCTTTGTTTCGAGACCTCAGGAATACCTGCTGGAAATAGTGATCGGCGATGATGTCCCTTCCTGACTGCTCGGCGATGCCCTGCATCGCATCGCCGAAGTGCAGCATCAAGCCTTCCTTTTCCATTCCGAGTCGGAGGTCCTTCCGCTTTGCAGTCAACGTGATCCCCGGCTCATCAGGGAGCTTGTCGCCGGTCAGCTTCTCCGGCGGAGGCTGATGGCCAGTCAGCGTCCAGAGATCATCTTCTTTCAGGCCAAGCGGCCAGTGGATGAGGTGGCTATGATTTCCACTGTTGATTGAAAAACCCAACCGTGGCATCCTGTACGTGCCATAGGAAACCCTCTCGAATCTGATCGAAGCATTCGATATATCCTCTGCAGTCAGAGGCTGGATTGTCGGCTCTCCCTGCATTGCCAACTTTGCCTCATAGGCTCTGTTCCAGTCCAACATTGCAGACTGGACCTCCGAGGGCAGATCGGCAAACGAGAACTGAATCGTTTCGCCATTCAGCACTCTGTGCATGAAGTCCTTGCCAAGACGCGCAAATATGCTCGCAATAGGTCTGCCGTAGCTGCCTGCCAGATAGTCATAATTCCCAGGATCATCCTCGAGCATCTTCTTCATTGCCTCGCTCTTGGTGCCTTCGGCGCAATCTCTTGCCATCTTGACAATCAACTGCTCATAGGCATCCTTGCCTGCCTCTCTTAACTGATCTCGGTGAACTGCATGGCGCGAATCCTCCCGCAGTTCGTATGTGAATTCTCCCTCCTTGCCCTTGGGAAGCCAGTAGTACCCGAACAGGCCCGAGACCTCGGTCATGACATCGCGAAGGGGGCGGGCATGGAAGTAGATGATGGCTCGCTCGGCGGCGATCTTACGGTCGGCGGTGAACTTGACCCCGGTCTGCTTGCTGATCTCGGCGAAGAGGTCACGGAAGTTCTTACTCTTGACGAAGACATTCACCTTCACGTCCAGCCGCTTGTCTTCCATGATCTCCCTGGGAATTCGGGGCTTAGATTCGTCAAAGGGCGAGTAGGGTTTGAGGGAAGTCCCGGCAAGCGCCAGGTTGCAGACGGTGACAGCTACAGCTAGAAACAGTATATATCTGCTCATCGAACCCTCCTGGATTCCTGGCTTCCTTATGAGTCTTCTTGCTGTTCGCTTTGCAGTGAATCGAGCACGGTCTTGCTGTGCTCGTAGAGTTTTCGGTATGACTCGCAGTAGTACGTTGGCTCGGTGACGGGGCCGCCAAGGGCGAGGCGATGCTTCAGGCAGCCGCCATAGCAGAAAGTCAGCCACGAACACGTCTGGCACTGCTCCGAGAGCATGGCCTTCTGCTCGCCGAACTCGGCCAGCTTGGGCGAATGTCTCAATTCCCCAAGCGGCGTCTCATTCAGATTACCCAGCTTCCACCTCGGCAGAACGAAGAAATCGCAGGGGAAGACGTCGCCCGTGTGCTCGACGAGGAAGTACCCGCCACATCGGGGCTGGAGGATGCAGGTATTCGGCGGCTGGCCCTGATACATGCCCATGAGGTCGTCGAAGTCGCGGACCGAGATGTCCATTGAGCTGTCCATCCAGCGGTCGAAGAGCTTCACGAGGAAGTCGCCATAAGCCTCAGCAGTCACTGAGTAGAATGCCGGCTCGCCATTCGGCCCGGGCTCGATGCAGGGGATGAACTGGAAGTGCTTGACGCCCGTCTTGAGGAGGAAGTCATAGACCTTCTCGGGCTCGCGGGCATTGCGCTCGTTGACCAGAGTGAGGGTATTGACCTCGACCCCTTCCTCCACCAGCATGCGCAGGTTCTGAAGCACTCGCGCGTGGCTGCCGATGCGCTTCTCATCCCGGCGGTAATGGTCGTGAACGCCGGCAGGCCCATCAATACTCACGCCCACGAGGAAGTTGTGCTCGCGCAGGAACTCCGCCCATCGGCGGTCGAGGAGAATGCCATTCGTCTGAAGGGCGTTGGTGACGATCTGATCGGGTTGGATGTGCTGGGACTGGAGCTCGACGACCTTCTTGAAGAAGTCCAGGCCCATGAGGGTCGGCTCGCCGCCCTGCCAGGAAAACATCGCGAGGTCGAGCCCGATCTCCATCGCCTGGGCGACCAGGTTTTCGAGCGTGGAGTCCTTCATCCGATGCTCCTTCACGCCCGGGAACATGCCCGTCTTCTGGCGATAGAAGCAGTATGTACAGCGCATATTGCAGTCAGGCCCGGCAGGCTTGACGAGAACGGATATGGTAGATGGAGTCATTCGCATGGCTATATGATACGATGATACTGGTTGAAGGTCAAATACTCTCCCCCGGCGAAGGGTCTTTCGGAGGCGAAGATGGAGATGAATGAACTCATAAAAGTGGCAATGGTGCTGTTGTTGATCGGCGTTTCCCAGGCGACCCAAGCGGTCAACCCGTCGTCCAAGGAAATGCAAACTGCCAGACGATGGGCTGCTGCGAAATTCGAAGGGATTGTGGAGGCCCCGAAGGCCGAGCCGGGGCTCGAAGTGCTGGCGAATCATGATGTCGTCCAACGGAATTCCCGGGCGGGTAGGCCCCTGAATATCGCTGGGACGCTCTACGAGCGCGGGCTTTACTGCCATGCGGTGAGTAAAGTGATCGTGCGGCTGCCTGGACCGGGAAAGACCTTTTCGGCGTTCGTGGGGGTTGACAGCAATGATCAGACCAGCGGCGGCAGGGGCAGCGTCGTGTTCTCAGTCAGGAACAGGGACAAGGAAGAGTTCAACTCGGGCGTGATTCGGGAGGGTCATCCGCCGATGCCGGTTGCCGTGGCTCTCGACGGCAGTTGGGCCTTCGCACTGGAGGTCGGCGATGCGGGCGATGGGATCTCATGCGACCAGTCGGATTGGGCGGATGCGAAGGTCGTCCTGAAAGACGGCAGCGAGGTTTGGCTGGGGGACATGCCGATCATCCAGGGGCCGAGGGGAATGCCGACCGCCGAGCCGCCGTTCTCATTCAGCTATGATGGAAAGCTCTGCGACCTCTCCCCATGGAAGGTGAAGCGCAGTTCAAAGAAACTGAGCAACGGCACGCAATACACCACCACCTATGACGACTCGAAGACCAATCTCCAGGTCCGATGCGTTGCCCTGGCATATGCCGATTTCCCCACGGTCGAGTGGACGGTCTACTTCAAGAATAACGGCAAGGCCGATACTCCCATCCTCTCCGACCTGAGGGCCATGGACACGGTCTTTCAGCGCTCTGGTAACGAGGAGTTCGTGCTCCATCATCACGTCGGAAGCATCTGCGCTCCAAATGATTATCAGCCGATTGACGACACCCTGACAGCAGGAACGAGCAAGCGGATCACTACCTCGGGCGGGCGGTCCTCGAACAGCGACCTTCCCTACTTCAACGTTGACTGGAACAGGGAAGGCGTCATCATGGCAATCGGCTGGCCGGGACAATGGGCGGCTGATTTCGTAAGGGATGATGCGATTGGATTGGCAGTTCGGTGCGGGCAGGAGTTGACCCATTTCAAGCTCCATCCAGGTGAGGAAGTCAGGACTCCCATGATCGCCCTCCAGTTCTGGCAGGGCGACCGAACTCACGCTCAGAACGTCTGGCGACAGTGGATGATGCAGGAGAACTTCCCCAAGCCCTACGGGAAGCCCGTCGCTCCTCAGGCGGCCGGCTGCAGTTCTCACCAGTTCGGCGAGATGATTCACGCGAACGAGGAGAATCAGAAGCTCTTCGTGGACCGCTATCTGGAGGAGGGCATCAAGCTCGACTACTGGTGGATGGATGCCGGCTGGTACGTCAACAAGACCGGTTGGCCGCATACAGGCACGTGGGAAGTTGACACCAATCGTTTCCCCGGTGGGCTCCGCGCGATAACCGATCATGCGCATGCCAAGGGGGTCAAGTCTATTGTTTGGTTTGAGCCGGAGAGGGTCACTCCCGACACGTGGCTCTACGACGCCCATCCTGAATGGCTGCTCGGCAATGATGGGGAACAGAAGCTGCTGAACCTGGGGAATCCAGATGCCCTCAAGTGGCTGACTGAGCACGTGGATAAGCTTATCAAAGAACAGGGCATAGACTTGTACAGGAACGACTTCAACATTGACCCTCTGGGATTCTGGCGGGCGAACGATCCTGAGGACAGGCAGGGGATCACCGAGATCAGGTATGTTCAGGGGTTTCTGGCATTCTGGGACGAACTGCGCAAGCGGCATCCTGACATGCTGATTGACACCTGCGCATCGGGCGGTCGAAGAAATGATGTGGAGACCCTGCGGCGGTCGGTTCCGCTCCTTCGCAGCGACTACCTCCTCGAACCCACGAGCCAGCAGTGCCATACCTACGGAATCGCCTCATGGATACCGTTCTACGGAACGGGAATCAATCAGTTCGACGCATATGCCTTCCGAAGCTGCGCCTGCCCGGGCATCAACCTCTGCTATGATATGCGGAAGACGGACTCCGACTATCCGGCCGCCCGCAAGCTTGTGGATGAATGGCGTCAGGTCGGCAAGTACTACTTGGGCGACTACTACCCCCTCACGCCCTACAGCCTGGAGAACGACGTCTGGATGGCATTCCAGTTCGACCGCCCTGACCTCGACGAGGGGATGGTGCTGGCGTTTCGCCGGCCGGGGAGCGTCTATGAATCCGCCCGGTTCAAGCTTCAGGGATTGGACGTGGAGTCCAAGTATTCGGCCAATAACCTGGACACAGGTGAGTCTATCCAAGTATCCGGCAAAGAGTTATCCGAGAATGGCCTGGCAGTGGAATTGAAGAACCAGCCGGACTCGGCGGTGATAACTTACAAGCGACTCTAGCGCCTTCCTCGACAGGAGACACCTTAGCGTGAGCAACGTGTCCGACTATAGGGAATACTGGCAGAGCATTTACAGAGTAGCGTACGCCGAGGGCCGGGAGCATTGGAGACCTGAGTTGGCGACTCCTCCCGCCTTCGCCGAGTTCATGCAGTCCGACCTCGCTCCGCCGCCCGGGTCGCGAGTTCTAGAGGCTGGCTGCGGAGATGGACTGAATGTCCTCCACCTGGCGGCTGCGGGATATGTAGTCACTGGTGTGGACATTTCTGCGGAGGCCATCGCTCGCGCGCGTGGGGTGGTCGCCGATAAGGGCTTCGACATTGAGTTCCTATGCATGGACCTTGTCGGCGATGAGTATGCTCTGGACGGCAAGTACGACCTCTGGGTTGACATCAAGACGCTCCACTGCCTGTGGGAGGATGATGATCGGAAGAAGTACCTTGCCAGGGCGGCGGACGCACTTTGCGAAAACGGGATTCTATTCCTCAACTGCGCTCTCGCACTTGCGGATGTCCGGGAGCACTTTCCTGAGGTTTTCGCAGCGCTTGAACCAGCGATTCAAGCTCAGGCCGGGGTGCTCGACAGAGAGCTAGCTGAGAGCGAACGCCAAGGTATCCGCTGCGAGACTTTGGATTGGTACTGCCATGAGTTGGAGCAAGCGGGGTTCGCGATTTGCGGGGCCAGGCGCGAGGCGAGCATCGAAGCCGGATGGGGAGCGATCATCATCGCCCGGAACACAGTCTGATCAATATGAATTTTGTTGAGATCACCAAAGATAACTGGGAAGAAGCCATAAGGCTCAAGCCCAAGAGACAGCAGTACAGACACTTGCGCGGCGATGCAGCTCTCCACTCGCTGGCGAAGTGTTACGTATTCCCGGGCAAGTACTTCCCCTACCTCATAGAGGAGGGCGGGAAGCCCATAGGATGCTTTCGCTTTCGTGACTACGGGAGGGGCGTTAACCTCGTCTCATTCTTCATTGACCGGAAGCATCAAGGTCGAGGGTTGGGCAGGAAGGCCGTGGAGCATTTCATAGAATGGGTAAGGCAGAACTACCCCAAGGCAAGAGAGATCGAGTTGTGGGTCGGTCCGGAGAACAGTGCTGCTCGATCCCTCTACGAGGGCTTCGGGTTCTTCTACACCGGCGAAGTGAACGAAACAGGGGATCTATACATGGAGCTTCACCTTGGAGACCCAGCGGATGAATGGGAGAGAAAGCGTCAGGAACAGGAGCTTTTTCGCTCGGTAGTGGATTACTACTCCACGCCGGAGTCACTGGAGTACTACCGCGACCGGGCGAGGAACCAGGGGTTCTATTCAGTCGAACGCGCGATGGTCGAGCGATTCATGTCGCCTCCCGCGACCGTGCTCGACGTCGGCTGCGGCGCGGGCCGCGAGGCATTCGAGCTTACGCGGATGGGCTACACTGTCACGGGGGTGGATGTGACGTCCGCACTGCTCGAGCAGGCGAAGGCCATAGCCACAGAGCTGGGAATGGACATTGAGTTCCGCCTGGGAAACGGCAAGTCGCTGGATTTCCCAGATGGATCGTTCGACTACGTGTTGCTCATCACGCAGATGATCCACCACGTGCCGCTGCATGCCAACCGCGTCCGCCTGCTTCGGGAGGCCGGTCGCGTGGTCAAACCGGGAGGCAGGATTCTGCTGACGTATAACGACCACGACGTCGCCAAGGATCACAAGCCCTGGGGCGCTGGCTGGCGGTCTGATGCCGACAAAGCCGACGAACTGGCGGCAACATACAGCATCCTGGAACGGGGGGATCAGTTCAGCATGGACTGTCAGGGCAAGCAGAGCGGGGTGTTCGGCTATGGCCATCAACTGACGCGCGAGGAGATGGAGGCGGAGGTCCTGGAAGCCGAACTCGAAATCGTCGAACGCGCGGATTTCCATACGATCGAGGGCGGCGAGCCGGACGAATTCTGGAAGCCAACGAGGGTCCTTGTGTTGAAGGCTTGTACAGGACCTCTTGAGGGACGACTATGACTGAGACGGATCCTTGGCGAATTGAATTGCAGAGGCGAGCCGAGGCGCATCTCGCCGCGTTCCTTGAAGCGAATCCGGAGCACTCCGTGGACCGTGAGCAGCCGGAGTGCCGAGGCGGCACGTGGTTCGTCACCTTCGGGTCATTCCGGGGAGAGCCTGCCGTATTCAAGTACTATGACGGTCACCCGCGCAAGGACTATGAGAAGAAGGCGTTGGAGTTGTTCGGTCCCACCGGGCTCGTTCCGAAGCTATACCCGGGCGAAACGGATCGCATGCTGGTGATGGAGCGGCTGCCTGGACTGACTATGGAGGAGGCGGAAAAGGAACTGAATCCAAGTGAGCAGGATGATCTGTACTTCCATCTTGGAGAGGCAGTCGCGAAGGTCGTGGAGATGAAACCGGGCAGGGAGCTAGCGCACAGGAGGGAGAACACATTCAGGGCTGCCGAAGAGAATGATTTCTACAACACACCGTATAGCGCGCTGGACGAACTGTATCGTCAGGCGGACACTGCAACGTTCTTCGACACCACGCTCGCCCGTGCTGCCCAGGTGCTGAGAGACCGGGATGTGGCGCACAGGGAGGTGCTCAACCGTTCTATTGCGAGCCTCCAGCAGAACCGAGACGCGATCCTCTCGTATACCGACTTCGTCATCATAGACGACTTCCATACAAACAATATCATGGCGGAAGGAACGCGAATCACGGGGTTCATCGACCTGGAGATGACTCGACCCGGCAACGAGATTCTGCTACTGGGTGCAGCGCTGTGCAGCATGTGCGACCGCCCCGAGCGCTGGGAGTCATTCCGCCGTGGATACGAACACGCTCGTGGGACACCTATGGACGACGCAGTTCTTTCTCTCGTACGAATCGCGGCCCCCTTCACCAGGTGGATACGGTTCACCTGGTACTGCAGTATCAACGATATCCCTGCATGGGCGCTGGGGATGAACCTGCGCGATGGCGCCGTGGAGGACGTCGCAGAGGTTGTTGAGGCGGTTGACAGGATGACGAGACAAGGAGGAGACTGAGTGACGGATCGAGAGAGGCCGGAATCTGACGGTCCTGTTCTTCCGAAGTGGGCGCCGCGCGTCCCACGCGAGAAGATCTGGCGTCTCTACCAGAGCGACGCGAAAGGTATTAGGGATGAGGAGCTCGTTGACGACGTAGGCATAACGCTGCTTCTGCGCGTAGAGAGCTGCCTGACCGTCTCGGAAGCGCAGAGGGGCCGGGTCAAGTGCCCTCAGTGCGGCAGTACTGTCCACCGAAGCATGGAGCGCAGACGCGCGTCGGATCCGGCACAGATACTCGAATGCCGAGACTGCGACTGGCGGCTGCCGTTCTCAGACTACGAAAGGACATACCACAACAAGCATCTGGGATGCGCCGGAATGCTCATTCCATGCCAGGAGTTCGCTCGGGACTACCCAATGGCCCGAACTTACGAGGAGAGGATGGTCCTGATTGACACGCTCATCCATCGGTTCCATTGGGAGATGGAAGGACATCCCGGGCAACCCGGCGCCGCGACGATCATTGGGGGGCAGATGTCGGAAGTTGCGGCTTTTCTGGACCGCCTCAACTATGGTGACGAAAGCACGCCGGGTATCTCCGAAACCAGGAAGAAGTGGCGCGAGATGGGCAAGGGAAAGGCGTACGGCGCACCAAGCGTGAATCCGCCCGCAGCGGTGCCGAATGGAGACGGATGAAGTGCCCTAACAAGTCGGACAGGGCGACTTCCGTACCCGGGCCGCGGAGCGGCGGCGTTACCGTCTCAGCGGCACAATGAGATTCAGCCTGCGATAGACTGCCAATTCGCTGCCTGCAACGCCGGCGAATCGCCATGCTGTGCATTGACGCACCGGCGTCTCATTGGTACAATCACGCTTGGCATCCGATAAGGGATGAGAGTCACGGTTGGGAGTCGAGGAGATAGACTGTGGTTGATGAGAAGATGCTGAACTTCGTCAAGGACTTCATCGAGTCTCACGATGCTATAGGCACCAAGCTACAGCGACGCTTTCCTTTCCGAAGTCTCTACGACCATTGCTTCAGGTGCTGCAAGTGGGCACAGCGAATCAATGAATTCGAGGGTGGCGATCCGGAGGTCACGCAAATCAGCGCCCTGTTTCATGATGTGGGGAAGTGTGTGGACAACACGGTTCAGGGGCACGCCGAAGCGGGTGCCCTTGCCTGCGGAGAGTATCTCGACAGCATCGGGTTCGACGCGAACAAACGAGACAGGATTACACGAATCGTCCGGCTGCATATTGAGCACTGCAGCGGCGAGGAATCCTCCGTCGAAGGCATGATCGAGAGCGACGCCGACCTCCTCGATGAGACCGGAGCGATGACCGTGCTCTGGGACTGTATGGCAGTGGGTGCGGAAGATCAGCAGTCGTACCAGATCGCCTATTACCGGGTCCGAGGAACGTTCGAGACACTCCAGACCAAGACCCGATCCTCGTTCCACACGGCAACAGGATGGCGCTTCTTCGAAGAGCGGCGGGAGTTCCTCGGAGACTTCGTGGCGAACCTGGAGTTCGAACTTGGGATTGTGAAAGAACTGAAAAAGGACCCACACTAACGGCATGCAAGGGAACCTGGCTAAGTCCCAGGCGATCAAGTCCCGACTTTGCGGCCAACACGCTGGCACGCGAGTGCTTACGTTGCGCGTCCGGCGTCAGCGGCCACCGAAAAGAGGGAGGGTACCCGTATGAAGACTCCAGGCAACTTAGCGTCTAAACGCTTAGAACACTGGGGGGCGAGC
>Ga0307378_10004944_pt1 | contig 18764 bp, 25 predicted proteins | sample UN1MG_FD_202238 | JGI IMG/M metagenome (GOLD analysis project Ga0307378, IMG submission 202238) | Soil microbial communities from Risofladan, Vaasa, Finland - UN-1 | ecosystem: Environmental > Terrestrial > Soil > Coastal area > Acid sulfate soil | place: Finland: Risofladan, Vaasa | collected... | reverse complement strand
TTTTCTGCCGCCTTCCTGCGGAGGCTCATGATGAGGAGGGCAATCCGTTCCCACGGCTGACGCCGTGGGCTAAAGTCTGCCGCCCTTCGGGCTTGTAAGGAGGCGGAATCTTGAGGATGCGGGCGGGCAACGGGGGCCCGCCCGCGCCGGCCTCCTGGCCGGCATAATTCATGTTCCCCTTCAATCAGGAGCCCCCAACGGGGGCGGCTATTGGTTAGCCTGGGGTGGAGCGAAGCGGAACCCCAGGTAACAGTCGAAAAAACGATCAAGCCCCGGAGGGGCGGCTCTCGAGGCTGCCAACGGCCATCATCTCCATTGATTTGTGGGCACGTTTTCTGCCGCCTTCCTGCGGAGGCTCATGATGAGGAGGGCAATCCGTTCCCACGGCTGACGCCGTGGGCTAAAGTCTGCCGCCCTTCGGGCTTGTAAGGAGGCGGAATCTTGAGGATGCGGGCGGGACGCCGGCGATCCCAGCAGACGGGCGGGCACGGAGACCCGCCCCTACATGAGGTGACATCATTTTTCGTTGCAACTGCGGCTCGCCTGCTGTCGCGGCCGTTCCCGCCCGTTTTATCCGCGCGGCCCTTCTCGCCCGTTTTATCCGCGCGGCCCTTCTCGCCCGTTTTATCCGCGCGGCCGTTCCCGCCCCCATAATCAATTTCACAATCCCTGCAAATCCTGTCTGAACATCCGCATCCTATCATTCATTCGTGGTTAAAGAAAATGGCTGCACTCGTCGGGAAATCCACCGACACTATACCGTCCATGCCGTCGCGCCGGACCGTGCCGGAGCCGGGTATTCCGCGTCCCCGCTCGCCGGGCGCGCTGCCGGCCTGCGGGCGCATGTCGCAGCGGTACACACAAGCCCTGGTGAAGGAACCTCAGCAATGAAAACGCGCGAATCAGTCTTGCAGGATAACACCGAATTCCGCAAGGCGGTCGAACGTGCAAGGAAATCATACCGCGATTGCCTCGATCAGGAGCAGCGCACGGTCAACATCAGCCGGCGCCGCGGCCGTATCGACTGAACCTGAAATAGCTGGACAAGCCGAGCCGCGCGTCCGATACTGAAAGTGCACGAGTTAAGCAAAGCGAGCCCGGCAGCCCGGCACCTTGAGTGTCCGGCATTCTGTACGGCGATAAATTTCAATAGCGAAACGAAATCCAGTGAAGAAAGCTGCAACAAGCAAACCGACGGGCCTCAGCTTCGATATGATGCCCGCATGCATTGCCGACGGGCCTCTGCCTTTTCCCGCGTTCAGCGAGAAGGAGGTGGCGGCTCTGCGCTGGTTGCCGCTGGCCGAAAATGCACTCCAGGAAATCCTGCTGCGCTCGCTTCTGAAAGCCCGTATGTTAGGGGAGGTCGGTCATCACTGTTCCAGCGTCGGAGCGCTACCAGCCGACGCCGGAATCGCGGAGCAATTCATGAACTTCGTCAGCGCGCTGGCGTCTTCAATCGACGCCAAAGATCCTTACACCCACGGGCACTCGCGGCGCGTCACGCTATACTCGCTCGCGATCGCCGAAGCCATGGAGCTGGGGCCGGACGAGACCGAAGACCTCGAGCTCGCCGGTTACCTCCATGACATCGGCAAGATAGGGCTGCCCCAGGATATCCTCCAGAAACCCTGTGCGCTTACCGAGAAGGAATTCAGCATCGTCCGAAAACACCCCCGCAACGGCGTCAGGATTCTCGAAAACCTCAAGAACCTGCGGCGTGTCAGCGAATTGATTTTGCATCATCACGAACGTCTCGACGGCACCGGCTACCCCGGCGGGCTGGCCGGCGAAGATATTCCGCTGGGCGCCAGGATTCTGGCGGTGGCCGATGCCTTCGATGCCATAACGTCCGACAGGCCATACCGCAGGGGGGCTTCGGTCGAACAGGCACTCGAGGAAATCGAGCGAAACTCCGGCCGCCAGTTCGACGGCCGAATCGTCCGAGTATTCGCACTGCTGGTGAGGTCCGGCAAGATCGATACTGACCCGAAGCCGCGCCGCCGGCCGGTGCTACAGAAGGTTTACTGACACCATAGCGTTACCGCAATGAAACCGAGAACTGCAACAATTGTCGCATCCATCGCAGCAGCCATGCTCCTTACCGGGTGCAGCGCCGCCCGCCCGACCCACGGCACACTGCCCGAGCAGACGGCTTCCGAGTCTTCGCCGCCGGCACCGCTGGAAGAATATCAGCGCGTGCTGACTCAACTCAAGCAGCAGGAGCATAGAAACGAGGTGCTCCGCGAGCGCCTGATAGCCGCACAGGAGGAAATAGACCAGCTATACCTCCGGCTTTCGGATGAACAGAAGCTCCGCCGCGAAGCAGAAGCAGCACACGAAGCCGCCAGGGCCGGAGCCGAAGGGGCACGCAACGCCGCAAAGACAATAGCAGAGCTTCGATCCGCACTCGACGCAACCAAATCGGAACTCGCCGCCAACCAGCTCGAGCTCAAGACGCGGCGGGCCGAACTCATGAAGCTCATCCTCGAGCAGCAGCAATGGAACCGATACGTCCTCGACCGGCTCCGCCTCCATTGAGAGCAGGCCGCAGCCATCAGCCAGCCGAACCGCGCAGCCCGAAGCACCGGCGACCGCCGCAACAACTTCGGGCGTTTGCCATGCTGGCGTGCGCTCTGCTCGCATCCGCCTGCACGGCCGCAAGGCCCGAAAGCCCCCTTCAGGCGTATTCGGCCGACAGCCCCCCGGCCATCCGCATAATTGCGCTGATGCCGATCGAAAACGGCCCTGCAACGCCGCAGGCCGCGCAACTCGTTCAGGACACACTCGCCGCGCACCTCGCCAGGCGATACGAAATCGTCAGATACCAGCGCCGGCCCGACAGCATCGTGCAGCAGCCGGGACTGGGCATCATACACGACCTCCTCGACGCCCGCCGCAGGCATGGCGCCGAGGCCGCGCTCGTCGGGAGCATCATCGAGTACCGCCCGTTCGAGCCCCCCAGCATCACGATGGGCCTCAAGCTGCTGTCCACCGCCGACGGCTCCGTGATCTGGGCCGCATCGGGCACCATCGATTCGGCCAGGCCCGACATCGAGCAGCGGATCAGGAAATACTACACGCACACGCAGCGGTCGTCGGCGAGCCAGTTCGGCTGGCGAAACATAATCCTGGCCGAACGGCAGTATGCCCGCTACGTGACCAACGAATTCCTTCTCACGTTCAACACCCAGAGGAGATCAGCGCAATGATATTGCCCCCCAACGGGATCACCACCACCTACAGCCCCGGCAGCGTAGCCACCAGCGATGCGTCGCGCCCGGCCTCCGCAACCGAAGCATACGCCGCCAACGGCACTACGAGCGCCGATGCCGCCGGCCGCAACACTGACCGCGTCGAGCTTTCCGATCGCGGTCGAATGATGGGCCTGGCCGCGAAATTCCTCGGTCAGCTCGCCGTCGCCGAGGACGTCCGCCCGGAGAAAATCGAAGAAGCACGCAGGATGATAGAAAGCGGCGAGCTTTTCAGCAGCGACGCACTGCGGAAAGCGGCGAGGAACATCCGCAGGCTGCTGGAATGATGAAGAAGCTCACGCGGAGCCGCGGAGAGAAATGTGTCTGGGGCTTGCAGCGGAATAGGACCTATGGGGCTTATGTGTCCTATGGCAGACTGACACGGGCACACACCGACTGACACGGACGATCACCAACTGACACGGACGATCACGGACAGGTGCTGACGATTGCAGCGCCGGCATTCCTTCAAACCTTCCCTGCAACCACATATGCGCAATCGCGCGCGGCTATACCCTGAACTGGTGGGGATCGATCCTGTACTTCCGAAGGCGTTCGTGGAAATGAACTCGGGCGACGCCGGCGTTGCGGGCGGCTTCCGACACGTTGCCCTGTGCTTCCTTCAGCCGCGTGAGGAGGTAGTCGCACTCGAAGTGGTCCTTGGCGTCGCGCAGCGGCGAATCGAAATAGTCCAGCGGCTCATCGTCCGCCTCGCCGCAGGTGATTTCGGCGGGGAGGTCGTCGGGGCCGATCACGGGGCCGGGGCTGAGCACGATGGCCTTCTCGACGGCGTTCTCGAGCTGGCGGACGTTGCCGGGCCAGCGGTAGCACGACATCGTTATGAGTGCCTGGGGGCTGATGCCTGTGATTTCGTGTTCGACTTTCGAGCGATGCTTGCGGATGAAGTGCTCGACGAGTTCGGCAATGTCTTCTGTTCGCTCGCGCAGCGGCGGAATATCGAGGCAGACGACGTTGAGGCGGTAGTAGAGGTCCTGCCGGAAGGTGCCTTCCTGTACCATCGCGGGAAGGTCGCGGTTTGTGGCGGCTATGAGGCGGAAGTCGACCTTGATCGGTGCTGTGCCCCCCACTCGCATCACTTCGCGTTCCTGCAGCACCCGCAGGAGCGCCGCCTGAAAACTGGGGCTTGTTTCTCCGATTTCGTCGAGGAACAGGGTGCCGCGGTTTGCGGCTTCGATCTTGCCCGGGCGGGTGGCGAGTGCGCCGGTGAAGGCGCCTTTTTCATAGCCGAACAGCTCGCTCTCGAGCAGGTTTTCGGAGATCGCGGCGCAGTTGACGGCCACGAACGGACGCATCCGGCGTTCGCTGTTCGAGTGGACCGCCTTGGCTACGAGTTCCTTGCCGACGCCCGTTTCGCCGCGGATCAGCACGCTGGACGCCACTTTGGCGATCTGCTGGATGTGCGCGCGCAGCCGATGCATCGGCTGGCTATTGCCCAGGATGCCGGTGTCGGGCTGGTCGTCGGGTTTGTCTGCTGCGAGAAGTTTTTCGATGGCGACGCGGATTTCGTCGATCTTGAAAGGCTTTGTGAGGTAGTCGGCGGCGCCGGCGCGAATTGCTTCCACGGCGCTGCCGATGGTGCCGTAGCCGGTGAGGACTATCGAGCGTGTTGCGGGCGCGAGGCGCGCCACAGATCGGACGACCTCGATGCCGCCCATCCCGGGCATGCGGAGGTCGGTGAAGACGATGTCGGCCCGGTTGTGCTCGAGATACGCGAGACCTTCGGGGCCTGAGGTGCGCCATTGCACCGAGCAGCCCAGCAGTTGCAGGCATTTCTCGAGGCAGATGCACATCTCAGGCTCGTCGTCGATCACGAGCACCTGCGGGCTCTTTGTGCCCGCCTGCACGGGCTTGATCTTGTGAGCCATCCGTTTCTCTTCTTGCTGCATTCGCGCGGTTGCGCGCAAGGGGCAGCGTTATCCTTACGCTGGTCCCCTTTTCGGGTTCACTTTCCAGGGTGACCTCGCCGCGATGTGCGGTGATTATGCGGCGGGCGTTTGCCATTCCGAGGCCGACGCCTCCGCGCCTGGTAGTGAAGAAAGGCTCGAAGACGCGGGCGAGGGTTTGCGGCGTCATGCCGCAGCCGGTGTCCGTTATGCTGATACCGACGGCGCCGTCGCTTGCGTCTGCTGCGATCGTGAGTGTGCCGCCGGAACCAGTTGCTTCGATGCCATTCAACAGGAAATTAAGGAGCGCCCGCTGCAGTTGCGAGCAATCTGCCTTGAGAGCCGGCAGGTCGCCGGGCACGTCGACGATCAGGTCGATTCCATTTGCCCGGCATTGCGGCTGGATCATTTCGGCCGGCACGCGGAGGAGGTCGGCGGTGCTGACCGTTTCGAACTTGTATGGGTGGGGACGCGAGAAGCTGAGCAGCTCGCGCAAAACTTTTTCGGCCTGGGCGGCAGCGCTGACGATGCTGCCCAGGCTCGTGGCGACTTCCGTGTCGCTGGTTTTTTCGCGGCAGTATTCCGCGATCGAGCTGATGATGGTCAGCGGGTTGCGCAATTCGTGTGCGAGGCCGGCGGCCATCAGGCCCACGGCTTTCATTCTTTCAGACTCGAGCCGATCTTCCTCGAGGCGCAGGCGCGGCGTGGCGTCGCGGATCGATTCGATCATGCCGATGTGCTCGCCGCGCTCGTTGCGCAGCAGCCCGGCGGCAACGTCGAGCACGAGCCGGCGGTCGCCTATCTGGAGTTCGCGGCAGTCGTCGGCCGAGTCGGCACCGGCAAGCCGGGGGCAGTTGTCGCAAGGCTCGGGCAGGCCCCACAGGGCGAGGTGGCAGGGTTTGGCGACAAACGCGGAGGCGTCGGGCGCATCGTAAAGCTCGGCAAGTTTGCAGTTGATGCTGACGATCCTGCCGGCGGCGTCGATAATCGCGACGCCCTCCGTCAGCCGGTCGAGAACTATCTGCATCTTGAGTTGAGCTTCGGCGAGCTTTTGCTCGAGTTTGGCCGGTGCGGGTTTTCTGGCGGGAGAATCGTAATCGGTCAGAATCTCGCCTATGCGGTCGAGATCGTCGGGGAGTAGGAGGGCGAGGTCGGCCGAACCTGGTTGTCTAGCCTTGTCTCTTGATGCAATTACTATGGTGGTGCGGGGACTGGCCGACCTCGCCCGTCTTATGAACCGCCGGACTGCGGCATCCGGCATCGAATCAGTTGTTACGAACGCTATATCCACCGCCGGCAAGCCCGGCTCAGACAGCCGGTCGAGCGCCGACGAAAGCTTCGTGCAGATTTCGGTCGAATGGCTGCCGGTGTTCCGGCAGTCTTCGATCTTCTCTATGATGGCGGGGCAATGCCCCACGACCAGGCTGAGCATGCGCTGATTCCTGACTGGCCTCGGGTGGCTGGCTTGCTAACCAGGTGCATGTCATTTCGCTGGGCCGCGTGAGGCGACATCCTCTGCCCGTTACACTTCATACATAATCGTAGTATTTTGTATCGACAGGAAGCTATCACATCTTTAGAAGAAAATGGCCGACGGGCGCTGAGCACGCGGAGACGCAAAGTACGCGGAGAAGAGAAGATACGGACAGCCACGGACAAGCACGAACGGAGTTTACAGGATGACCGTCAGGTGCCGGGCGGGCTGAGGATGCGGGCGGGGCGCCCGCGATTGTGCGCGGTTTCTGGCCCGCCTGCACGAACGAACACGGACAGACACACACTGACACAGACGGACACGGACGGACGCCCGCAGGTATAAGCTCGCGGCAGAAAGATGCTGCTTGCTGCGGCCTCGCCGACGATGAAACCTCCACGCGCTGCGCGGCTTCGGGCGCCGCCTGCAATCCCACCGCGCGATTTTCTCCATCGCGTTTGGCATGCCATTTGCACTCTCCAAGGCACCGAAACAGGCTGAAAGCCGCCGCAAACGCCGCAAACGGTTTGGCTATACGGTTTTTCGAGCCGGACGCCCGGTCAGACGGCCGCGCGGATGCGTCGGAAAAAACTTCAACCTGTCGGAAAATCTTTCGCAGGAGATGCACCAATGGTCACAGGCGACGAAGCGTTCAGAATCATCAGCAAGATGCTCGACGGCTGCACGCAGCGCCACAAGGTGATAGCAGCCAACCTCGCCAACGCAGAAACCCCCGGCTACAAACGCAGCGAAGTCTGCTTCGAAGACCAACTCGCCGAGGCGATCGATGCAGGCTCGCCCGACGACGTGCAGGCCGTCGATTTTGAGATCGTTCAGACGCAGGGCCTGGCCGAGCGGGCCGACGGCAACAATGTGGACTTCGGCCGCGAGCTTGGGGAGATGACCCGCAACACGCTCACCTTCTCCACACTCGCTCAAATTTCGGCTATGCGAATCCAGCGGCTGCGCGAAGCAATAGGAGGCTGACAATGGCAGTAGATAACATATTCGCACCGTTGCGCATCAGCGGCTCGGCACTGTCGGCCGAGCAGCTCAGGATGAAGGCGATCTCGCAGAATATCGCCAACGCAAACACCACGCGAACGCCCGAGGGCGGCCCGTATAAGCGCCGGACGGTTGTTTTCTCGGCTGTGCTTTACGAACTCACGGGCGATCCCGACACCCGCCTGCCCGGCGTGCGCGCAATGATGCACACGAGCACCGCGCCCCCGCAGAGGGTTTACAATCCCGATCACCCCGACGCCGATTCCACCGGCCACGTGCTCACGCCCGACGTGAACGTGGCCGGCGAGATGATCGACATGATAGCCGCGGCGAGGTCATATGAAGCCAACCTCGCAGCCGTCAGGAACTTCAAGACGATGGTCAACAAGGCGCTGGCAATGGCAAAATGACGAGGTAACCGGCGATGAGAATAGCAGGCATAGGCGAAACGCTGATACAGCGCGAACCCGCCGCACAGCGGCCGGCAAACGGCGCGTTCGGCGAAGTCTTCGAAAAAATGATCGACAGCGTGAACGACAGCCAGATCAAGGCCACCCAGGCCGTGAAAGATTTCGCGCTGGGCAAGATCGAAAACGTCCACGACCTGATACTGGCCGAGGTGGAAGCCGACACCAGCTTCAGGATGCTTGCGCAAACCAGGAACAAGCTCGTGGAAGCGTACAAGGAAATCATGCGGATGCAGATATGAACCGCGCCGCAGCTTGAGAAGCAACAACGAAACCGCAACTGAGTTGAGCAACCGGGGTCTGAATGATCGAGTCACTGAAGCAATTCATCAGCGAAGTGTGCGCCCTGTGGGGCAAGATCGGGCTTAATCAGAAGATCGGCGTGGCCGCGCTGCTGGTCGGCTTCGCGGCCGCGCTGTTTTTCTGGGGTTCGTATAACCGCACCGGCAGCCATGGCCTGCTGTTCAAGAACCTGCCTTCCAAAGACGCCGGCGAGATAGTCAATCATCTGAAGGCCGCCGGCGTGCCGCACCGCATCGAAGAAAACGGCTCCGCGATATTCGTTCCCGCCGACAGGGTATATGACCTCCGCCTCCAGCTAGCCAGCCAGGGCCTGCCCGGCGAAGACGAGGGCTGGGAGCTGTTCGACAAGAACCGCCTGGGCGGGCTGTCGGATTTTGTTCAGCAGGTGAACCATACGCGAGCATTGCAGGCGGAGCTTGAGCGGACTATCAGCCGGCTGAAGCAGATCGAATGGGCGCGCGTTCATATCGTTGAGGCGAAGGAAACGCTGTTTGTGCAGAAGGCGGAGCCGGCGAGCGCGTCGGTGCTTGTTCGCACACGCCCGGGCGAGCGCCTGGGCGACGGCCAGATAGCGGGCATCGCGCACTTGGTTGCGGGGGCCGTCCGGGGGCTGTCGGTCGACAACATCACCATCACCGATCACACGGGCCGGCAGTTGTCGCGGCCGGGCGGTTCGGACAGGGCGGCCCTTGCGTCGAACCAGCTCGAGCACCGGCGGCAGGTCGAGGAGCTGCTGTCGGCCAGGGCAACACAGATGCTCGAGCGCGTGACGGGCCCGGGCAAGGCGGTGGTGACGGTGAGCGCGGAGATCGATTTCAGCTCGAGCGAAGATCACAAGCTCGAGTACAAGGATCAGATCACAAAAAGCACCAGCGAGACGAGCAAGGAAACGACGGGGCCGTCGGGCGCGGGCGGCGAGGTGGGCGCCAGGGCGAATCTCGTGGGCGGCGAGCCGGCGTCGGGCGGGGCGGTGTCGTCGATCCGCGAAGAACGCACCGAATACCAGCCGCCGGTGCTGGCGGGCGAGTCGAGGAAGGTGGACCCCGGCGGCAAGATCGAGCGCCTTGCGGCGGCGGTGTTTGTGAATGCGGGCACCTACCGGACGTCCACCGCGGCCGATGGCACAGAATCGCGCGTATACGAGAGGGCCCCGGCCCAGAAGCTCGCCAGCTTCGAGGAGACGGTCAAGAACGCGATCGGGTTCGTCGAGTCGCGCGACGCAATCACTATCACGGATATGGAATTCACTCAGGCCGCGCCGGTGGCGCCGGAGGAGCTGAAGCTGATCGAGCAGCACAACGAGCGGCAGTTCATCGTGGGTCTTGTGAAAAGCGGGTCGACCGCGTTTGCGGTGCTGGTGTTTATGCTGTTTGCGCGGCACGTGCTGAAGAAGGCATTCAAGGGCGAGCCGGCGGCATCGGCCGTTGCGCCGGCGACGGAGGCGCGCGGCACGTTGAACGTTGTCAGCCGCAAAGATCAAGGCATGAGCGAAACTACAGATATTCCGCTGAAGGAGCGGGTGAAGGCGGCGGTAAACGAAGACCCCGCCCGCGCGACGCAGTACCTCAAGGCGTGGATGAACACCTGACGCCGCCGGCCTGCGCGGCCGGCCGGCACACGGTTATGGAGAGCATCTTGCAGATGGAATTCACCGGTGTTCGGAAAGTTGCGGCTTTCCTGTTGAGCCTGGACACTCAGACTGCGGCCTCGTTGCTGGCGCAGTTCAGCGAAGACGAGATCGGCGCGATCACGCGCGAAATGCTGCACATTGGCACGCTGAAGCACGACGTGATCCAGGAGGTGCAGCACGAGTTCATAGAGCTTGCGGCAGCGGGCGAGGATTTCATCCCCGACACGCGCTCCATTGCGGAGACCCTGATAAAGACGGTGATAGGCGAGGAGCGCGGCCGCGACATCATCGGCGGTTCGGAAAGCCCCGCGATGCGGATCAAGCCGTTCGAGGGGCTTGTGGGGGCCGATCCGCGCCAGATAGCCGAAGCGCTCGCGAAGGAGCACGCGCAGACTATCGCACAGGTTCTCGCCCACCTCAAGCCGCAGCAGGCGGGGCAGGTGCTGTCGCTGCTGCCGCACGAGCTGCAAAGCGACGTGGTGTTGCGCATGACGCACCTTGAAAAAGCATCGCAGGACCTGCTCGAGCGGCTCGACGCGATCATGCTGTCGCGCGTCGGCTCCGAAGGCAAGGGCGGCGTGACTACCGAGTTCAGGAACAAGCGGGTGGCCGAGATTCTCAACGTGGTCAACAAAGACATCCGCAAGCAGGCGTTGGAAGACCTCGCACGCGAGGCGCCCGAAAGCGCCAGGGAGATCGAGGGCCTGATGTTTGTGTTTGAAGATTTCATGATGGTCGACGACGGGGCTATCCGCAAGGTGATTATGGAGGTCGACAACGACACGCTCGCGGTGGCGCTGAAAACGGCCAGCCCCGAGCTGAAGGGGAAATTCCTCAAGAACCTGTCGAAACGCGCGGCAAGCATGGTGGAAGAGACGCTCGAGTATCTCGGCCCAAAGCCGCTGTCGGAGGTGGAGGCGGCGCAGCGCGAACTGATGCAGCAGGCGCGGTTGCTTGAAGACCAGGGCGAGATAGTGCTGCGTCGCGGTGAGGAGGAGCAACTGGTATGAAGAAATCGAACGTGCTCGAGAATGCGTTTGCGTCGACTTTGCTGCTGGCCGATCTTTCGAACCCGCAGCCCGGGCAGGAGGATGAAGAAGCGGCCGTGCAAGCCGCCGAAGCAGCCAGGCTCGAGGCCGAATGGACTGAGAAGATGAACAAGGCATTCGAGCAGGGCCTGGCACAGGGCGAGAAGCACGCGGCCGAGCGAACGGCGCCGCTGATGAAGGCGCTGCGCAAGGCGCGCGAAGAGCTGCTCGGCATCCGCGACGGCCTCGAGGCGGAAGCGGAGCAGCAGATTCTCGCGCTGGCCGTGCGAATGGCCGAAGCCGTGATCCAGACACAGGTGGCGTTCGACGAATCGGTGCTGAAGGCATCGCTGAAGCTTGCACTCGCGCGCGTTGCACCCAGCAGCGTGGTGAAAGTGCGCGTGAATCCGAAGGACCTCGCCGCCGCCGAAAAACTCGCCGCGCTTTCCGCCCAAGGCATAGAGCTGGAGGCGGACGATTCAGTCGGCGTGGGCGGCTGCGTGCTCGACACGCAACTGGGCGGAGTGTTTTCGACAATCGAACATCGCTGGGAGGCCGCCAGGAGGATGCTGGCCGACAGCGCCCGCCGGGAGAATGAAGATGCCTGAAATGCTCGCACCACCGCCCCCGACAGCCAGGCCGCAGACCGTCGCTTCGCCGGAAGCTGAGCGGCCGGTGCTGGAATATTGCGACCTAAACACGTTGATGGCGCCGTATCACCGGCGGCTCGACGCCTGCCCGGCCCTCCTGATGACCGGCCAGGTCAGGCGCGTCACGGGGCTTGTGATCGAGTCGACCGGGCCGGCGGGCAGCATCGGCGACCTGTGCACGCTGCGCGACGGACGCGGCCGCGAGGTGCCCGCCGAGATCGTCGGCTTCCGCGACAATTCGATCCTGCTGATGCCGCTGGGCGAGGTCGACAGCCTCGGCCCGGGCTGCGAGGTGACGTCCAACGGAATGCCCCTGTGGATTTCAGCGGGCGAGGAGCTTCTCGGGCGCGTGGTCGACGGCCTGGGCAACCCGATCGACGGCAAAGGCCCGCTGCGATGCAGCGGTCGCCGCCGCGTGAACGGCCGCTCGCCTAACCCGCTGTCGCGCAGCCCGATCAGCGAGCCGATGCCCACGGGCGTGCGCGCGATCGACGGTCTGCTGACGTGCGGCCGCGGGCAGCGCATCGGCATATTCGCGTCCGCCGGGGTGGGCAAGAGCATGCTGCTTGGTCAGATCGCGCGTCGTTCGGCGGCGGACGTCAACGTCATCGCGCTCATCGGCGAGCGCGGCCGCGAGGTGCGCGAGTTCATCGAGAACATCCTCGGACCAGACGGCCTGAAGCGGTCGGTGGTGGTGGTTGTGACTTCCGACGAGCATTCGCTGCTGCGGGTGAAAGGTTCGATGGTTGCGACTGCGATAGCTGAGCATTTCCGCGACGAGGGGAAGGACGTGATGCTGTTTGTCGATTCGCTCACACGTGTCGCGCGTGCTCAGCGCGAGACCGGCCTGTCGATCGGCGAGCCGCCCGCGACCCGCGGGTACACGCCGTCCACCTTCGCGCTGCTGCCCAGGCTGCTGGAGCGCGCGGGCGCCTCCGACCGCGGCAGCATCACCGGCATATACACTGTGCTGGTTGAAGGCGACGACATGGACGAGCCGGTTTCCGATGCCGTGCGTGCGATCCTTGACGGCCACGTGGTGCTGTCGCGCGCGCTGGCCGACCGCGGGATATATCCGGCAATCGACGTGCTTCAAAGCGTCAGCCGCGTCATGCCCGCAATCATAGACGCCGGCCACCTGCGGTCGGCCATCCGCTTCCGCGAGCTATATGCAACGTATGAAGAAGCACGCGACCTGATCAACCTGGGCGCATACGCGGCCGGGTCTAATAAGAAGATCGACGAGGCAGTCGCGCGGATCGACGGCATGATCGATTTCCTGAAACAGGGCGTTAACGAACCGGCCGAGTTTGCGCAGACGCTGGCCGCTCTCGACGCGGCCGCGATGAAAGGCGGCGCAGCATGAAAAGATTCACCTTCCGTTTCAAGAAGCTTCAAGACCTGCGCCGGCGCGATGAAGAAGCGGCGCTGCTGCGGCTTGCGCTGGCGCAGACGGATCTGGCGCGCGAGGAGAAGATGCTCGCCGAGCTTGTGGGCGCCGTGGCCGACTCGGGCGAGCGCCTGGGCGCAATGCTCGCCGCCGGCGCCGCAAGCGAGCAATTGCGCAACGCCGACAGCTACCGCACGGCGCAACACACCGCCGCCGGGCAGCAGCGCCAGGCAGCCCGGGAAGCCGCATGCCGCGTCGCCGGGCGCAGCGAAGAATTCCACCAGGCCCACTGCCAGGCCGAGGCGATCAGAAAGCTGCATCAGCGAACGCGCGAGCAGCATAACAAGGAGATGCTGCGCGAAACTCAGAAGGAACTCGACGAGATCGGCGCCTCGAGGCACGGCGGCGCGGCCGCGCATTTCCGCCACAACGCCGCAACCGGGAGTGGATTATGAAGAAAACGCTGAAGATCGCGATTTATCCGGTTTCAGGGCTGATCGTTTTCGTGCTGGCGCTGGCGGTGATGCTGGCGCTGAAAGGCGACCTGGACGCAGATGTGCTGCGGGGCGTGCCGGGCGCCGGAAAAAATACGCCCGATGACGACGGGAAAATAGAGACCGTCGCCACGATGCGGTACTTTTCGTCGGAGGAACTGACCGCGATGCTGAAGGAGGCGCGCGAGCTGAAAAGCAAGAGCGAAGAGCAACAGGCCGGCCTGGCCCAGCGCGAGCAGCGGCTGAGAATCTGCGAGCAGAACATCGCGAAGGCCCGCCTGGAGTTGCTCGCGATGAGAAGCGACCTCGACAGCCGCAAGCAAGACCTGCGCAAAGCCGAGAAGGCGCTCGAGAGCCGCGTGACGCTTGTAGACCAGGCGGAGGCGGCCGGGCTGCGGCGATCCGCCATGATCCACGAATCGATGGACCCGAAGAAGGCGGCGGCTGCGCTGATGGCGCTCGACGCGGACCAGGCCGCCGGGATACTTGCGTTCGTTCAGGAGAAGAAGGCCGCAAGAATCCTCCAGGAGATGGAGCCAGAGTCTGCGTCGGACCTGCTGACGCGGATAAGGAAGGTGAAAAACGCGCCGGAGAATGCCAATGATTAAGATAACACTGCTCAACGGCCAGCAGTTGATCATCAACGCCGAACTGCTCGAGGCGGTGGAGACTGCACACGATACGATCCTGACGCTCACGACGGGACGCAAGATCACCGTGCACGACTCCTCGGACGAGATTGTCGACAAGGTGATCGCCTACCGGCAGATGATCAACAGCCACCATAGCGAGGTGTGACAATGGATATAGCCACCCTGATAGGACTCGTCATCGGCACGGTGCTGGTGGTTTCGGCCATCGTGATGGGGGCGGGGCTTGCTTCGTTCTTCCACGTGCCGTCGTTGCTGATCACGGTGGGCGGCACGTTTTCGGCGGCGCTCATCAACTTCCCGCTCGCCAAGATGTTCGGCCTGCTGGGCGTGCTCAAGAAAACGTTGCTGTACAAGCCGCCGTCGATGGAAGCCGAGATCAAGCGGCTGACCGAATTCGCGCAGATCGCGCGGCGCGAAGGGCTGCTGGCGCTCGAGAACCGCCTCGAGGAACTCGACGAACCGCTGCTGCACAAGGGCATTCAACTGGTGATAGACGGCACCTCGCCGGAGATGCTGCGCAGCATCCTGATGATCGAGGTCAACTCGCTGTACGACCGCCATTCTGAAGGAAAGAACATCCTGGAGCAGATGGGCGCCTCGGCGCCGGCGTTCGGAATGATCGGCACGCTGATCGGCCTGGTTTCGATGCTCAAGAACCTGACGGACCCCTCCTCGATCGGCGCGGGCATGGCTGTGGCCCTGCTGACGACCTTCTACGGCGCACTGCTTGCGAACCTCGTCTTACTGCCGCTTGCGGGCAAGCTCGACAACCGCCACAAGGAGGAAGCGCTCCTCAATGAGCTGCTCATCGAGGGGATACTGTCGATCCAGGCGGGAGACAACCCCAATACGATCGAGGAAAAACTGAAGTCGTTCTGCCCGCCGGCCCTGAGGCAGGCGATGAATAGGGAAGCGGCCTGAGCATGCGGCAAGATGTCGAACAGAGAAAAGGAGCGCCCGAGTGGATGGTAACCTACAGCGATGTCATATCGCTGCTGGTGACCTTCTTCGTCATGATGTTGACCTTCTCGACGGCCAACCGCGAGAAGTTCGACAAGGCACGAGGCTCGCTTGAAGGGGCCTTCGGCATCGGGAGCAACGTAGGGAGGCTGTCGGTTTCTGGTTTTCTCGAGGAGCGCCACATGCATCACGGCCGCAGCACGGCCACCGGCATCGATTTCCCCCCGGAAGCTCGGCGCCTCGAGTGGGCCGTGATGGACATCAACAACCGCCTGAAGAACCGGAGGTTCGGCCTGCCGATCACAATGCTGATGCTTAACCGCGGCGTGATGATCCGCATCCCGGCCGAGGCGCTGTTCGTTCCCAGAACGGCCGTGTATGCGGCGCAAGGCGAGCATTACGTGGAGCGGCTCGCCGCGGCCATTGCCGGCGTGCCCAATACGATCGAGGTCACGAACCACGTGAGCGCAGCAGGGCGAGCCGCCGCCGGCGACCCGTGGCAGCTTACATATCGCAGGAGCGCGCGGATCGCGCAACTGCTGCAGATGCAGGCGGGAATAGACGCAAGCAGAATCTCGGCGGGCGGCATGGGCGATTCATGCCCGATCGGCTACAGGCCGGCGCCCGAGGACGACCGGGTCGAGATAATACTGGTGCGGGAATCCAGGTGAGAGAATGATATGATCGGCGTGCGTAAGAATCAGGAAGCGAAGAAGGGCGCCCCGGCGCACATAGTGTCGTTTTCGGCGCTGATGACTATCCTGCTGACGTTTTTCATCCTGATGTGCACTATGGCCAACGAGCAGGAGGCCGGGCTGCTGGCGGCCGGCACAGGCTCGTTCGTTCACAACATCAATGCGTTCGGGCTGCCGGGCCTGCTGCCGGGCCACCGTACGACCGTCGACCTCGGCCCCGGGCGCCCCCGGTTTCCGGTGCCGGAAGATGAAGTGGATGCGACCGAAGGCTCCGATGCAGACCTGCTGTACCGGCGTGTGATTGCGGTGGAGCCGATCCGCCTTCCACAGGCGCTGGCGAGTTATTTCAAGCAGGAGGAGGAACTGCGGCTGCCGCTGAACGTCGATTTCGAACCGGGCAGTGCGCACCTGACGCCCGAGGCACGCAAGACGCTGCAGCCGCTGGTGCGGCGGCTGAGAATGGTGCCCTATTACTTGCGCATAGATGCCCACGTGAGCGACAGCTTCGCGTTCAACGAGCATCACGAGAGCGCGTGGGAGCTGTCGGCCGCGCGCGCCGCTGCGGTCGTTCAATACATGCACGAGGCCGGCGGCATCAGCTATCGCCGAATGATACCGGCCGGCCACGGCAGCGCAAAGCCGTTTGTGCAGGCGCCGGCTCAGAGGCGCGTCAACGACAGAATAGAACTGGTAATCCTGAAGAATTGAAGCGAAAGGAGATCACAGGTGGAAAGCAATGATCCTCAACCGCTGGATGAGCTGATACAGCAGCATTCGGAATCCTCGGGCGAAGAAACGAAAGACGGAAGCATTCGCCGCCGGCTGCCGCTGCTCAAGTTCGGCATTCTCGGCGTCATAGTTGTCGCGGCGGTGGCGGCCGCCTGGTTCGCCGCATCGGCATTGTCTGCACCGGCGCCGCACGCCGAAGATTCGATACAACCCGAAGATCTGCCGCCCGAGCCGCAGCCGACGCCGGAGGCTGTGCCGGGCGATGCTCTGCTATACACGATGGACAGCATAATCGTGAACCTGTACCAGACCGAGGCGCGACGATACCTGAAGGTGTCTATGGCGCTTGGCGTCAAGAACAAGGACGTGATGGAGGGGATGGCCGCCAAGAAGCTGATCCTGACCGACCGCCTCATCGGCCTGCTTTCCGGCAAGACCATCGAAGACATCGACGGCTACGACAAGAAGCAGGACCTGAAGCGGGAAATCCGCGACGAGATCAACAACGTGCTCGGCATCAAGGATGCCGTCACGCAGGTTTTCTTCGCCGAGCTTATCATCCAGTAACAGAAACAGCCGGCCGATGCGCCGGCTGCAGCGGAGAACATATGCCGGACATTCTCAGCAGCGATGAACTCAACGACCTGCTTGCAGCCGTTGAGGGGAATGAAGGTGAGGACGAGCCGATCGTCTACCGCGACAAAACGGTTGCGACGTACGATTTCGAGCGGCCTACCAGGCTGTCGCGGACGCAGGTCAAGCAGCTTCAGCGGCTGTACGAAAGCGCCCTCGAGGACCTCACCGGGGTCCTCTCCGAAAAACTCCGCACGTCCATCGAAGCTAATGTGCTCGGCGTCAGGGCGGTCAATTTCGGCTCATTCAGCGGCATGCTTCCCACACCGACATACGTAAACATCTTCCGTATCGAGCCATACGGCTACCGGGGAGTGCTGACGATGGACATCCCGTTCGCGCTCGCGCTCGTCGACCGCCTCCTCGGTGGACACGGCCACACGACGGAGAAGCCCAGAAACCTGACGTCCATCGAAGTGGCAGTGGTCGAGTGGCCCGTCGAGATGATCCTCGAGCAGCTCCGCAAGAGCTGGCGCACACCGGTCGAGATGGAGTTCATATCGGAAGGTATCCGCATGGACCTCAACTTCGCCCAGATAATGCACAACTCCGAAACGGTGCTGCGCGTAACGTTTGCACTCGGCGGCGAGATCGGCTCCGGCGAGGCGCATTTCTGCGTCCCATTCGCCGCACTCGAGCAGTCCAAGGCGCTCGAGAAGCTGCGCGATGAGTCGCTGGGCAGCCCGAGTTCGCTTTCCGAGGAGGAAAAAGAAAAGGCGAGGCAGAATATCAGCCGCGCGCGCATCGAGCTTGCCGCCGACCTCGGCACCACAACTCTCACCGTTGCCGAAGTCATGCGGCTCAAGCCCGGCCAGATCGTGCGGCTCGATGTCAAGGCCGACAAACCGGTGACCGTGAAAGTGGGCGGCAAGCCGAAATTCCTGGCGTGGCCCGGCCGGCACAGCAGAAGCATGGCAATCAAGATAGAACAGGCAATCCAAAACATCTGAAACAAGGACAACTGAGATGGCAAAAGCCGAAAATGACCTCCAGGAACAGCTTTCGCAGTCTTTCGCAGACGAAGCGGCAAGCGAGGACACGACCCCGAAAGATGCGGAGGAAAACGTTCGCTCGGCCACGCTCGACAACTTCGAGGCGGCGCCTGGGCAGGCGAGCGGAGCGGCCGACAGCGGCAAGAGCCGCGGGCTTGAACTGATCCTCGACGTCGAGGTGCCGGTTTCCGCCGAGCTGGGCCGCACGCAGATGCCCATCGGGCAGATACTCGAGCTCGGCCCGGGGTCGATTGTGGAACTTGACAAGATGGCCAGCGATCCGGTCGACCTGTTCGTCAACAACAAGCTGATCGCGCGGGGCGAGGTGGTTGTCGTGGACGAGAATTTCGGCATTCGCATAACGTCGGTGGTCGACCCGCGCCAGCGCGCCAAGTCGCTCGCATAGCCGAGATCCGCAGGATCGATTGGAAGAAGAAGATTTTTTTCGTCTATAAAATTTGACATCCGGGAATTTTCGTGCTATACTGACTGTAGCATCCCCGATC
>Ga0307378_10004943_pt1 | contig 18767 bp, 13 predicted proteins | sample UN1MG_FD_202238 | JGI IMG/M metagenome (GOLD analysis project Ga0307378, IMG submission 202238) | Soil microbial communities from Risofladan, Vaasa, Finland - UN-1 | ecosystem: Environmental > Terrestrial > Soil > Coastal area > Acid sulfate soil | place: Finland: Risofladan, Vaasa | collected... | reverse complement strand
TTTATGACGGACCCCCTTTTGCTACTGGTATTCCTCATTACGGCCACATTTTAGCGACAACCATAAAGGACACGGTTTTGCGCTACTGGACGATGAAAGGATACCAGGTTCCCAGAAGGGTTGGCTGGGACTGTCACGGCCTTCCGGTTGAAAATCTGATAGAAAAAGAATTGGGGATAAAAAGCAAAAGAGAGATTGAAGATCTGGGGATTGAAAAGTTCAACAAGCTCTGCAGAGATTCGGTCTTCAGGTGCGTCAAGGATTTTGAAGTCACCCTAAAGAGAGTGGGCCGATGGGCCGACTACAAAAACTATTATGCCACTCTGGACAACGACTATATTGAATCGGTTTGGTGGGTTTTCAGCCAGCTGTGGAAAGAAGGGCTGGTCTACAAAGATTACAGAGTTAGTCCCTATTGTCCCAGATGCGGTACGCCCCTTTCAAACTTTGAGGTTAATCAGGGATACAAAGATGTTAAGGACAATTCGATCTATGTAAAATTCAGGATTAAGAGTTCCCGATTCAAAGGTTCCTATCTTTTGGCCTGGACCACGACTCCCTGGACTCTTCCCGGGAACGTCGCCTTAGCGGTTGACCCCAAAGCCAGCTATCTTTTGGTAAAAGAAGATGGGGAATCGCTGATTTTGGCCAAAGAGCGACTACCCGTACTTAAGGGAAAATACAAGATAATAAAGAAGCTTAGGGGGAAAGAATTGAAAGGCCTAAGATATGATCCTTTGTTTAACTGTTTAAGCGGAGTCCAAAATATTGAAAATGCTTTCCAAGTTCTGCCAGCTTCCTTTGTTTCGACCAACGAGGGAACGGGAATTGTCCACACTGCGGTGATGTACGGCGAAGACGACTTTCGCCTGGGCAGAAAGTATAATCTGCCTGCGCATCATACGGTTGACGAATCGGGAAATTTCAAGAAAGAGGTAGAAAAGTGGGCGGGCAGGTTTGTCAAGGACGCAGAAGAGGAGATTACTGAGGATTTGAGTAAAAGAGGGCTTTTATACAAAAAAGAAGTTATCTTGCATTCTTATCCTTTTTGCTGGAGGTGCGATACGCCTCTGCTTTACTATGCTCTTGATACTTGGTATATTGGCGTTTCCAAAATTAAAAAGAACTTAATTGAAAATAACAAGAAGATCCGTTGGGTTCCGGACCACATTAAAAGCGGAAGGTTTGGCAAATGGTTGAAAGCTGCCAGGGATTGGGCGTTTTCCAGGAATCGCTTCTGGGGCGCTCCGATTCCAATTTGGCAATGTAGAAAATGTGGAGAGTATAAGTGTATTGGCAGCACAAAAGAACTCGGCGTTAAATTAAAGGATTTGCATCGTCCGTATATTGATAAGATTGAACTAAAATGTAAGTGCGGTAGTAAAATGAAAAGAGTAGAGGAGGTTTTTGACTGCTGGTTTGAATCAGGGTCCATGCCCTATGCCCAAAGGCATTATCCTTTTGAAAACAAGAAACTGGTTGAAAGCACATTTCCGGCCGATTTTATTGCCGAAGGACTGGACCAGACCAGGGGCTGGTTTTATACTCTCCACGTTCTCTCTTCCGCCCTTACTTTGAAAGATAGGGGGCTGGGAAAAAACAAGCCCGCCTTCAAAAATTCTATTGTCAACGGGATGATTTTAGATTCCCAGGGAAGAAAGCTAAGCAAAAAATTGAGCAATTATCCCGAAACCGGCGAAGTTTTTGAAAAGTACGGGGCAGATTCATTAAGGTATTTCCTTCTTTCTTCCACTCCGATAGGAGAGGATTATCTTTTCTCGGCCAAGGGAGTTGAAGACGCTTACCGAAAGGTTATTTCTACTTTGTGGCACAGCTTTTCGTTCTTCGTAACCTATAAAGACAAGGACTTTAAGCCCAAGCACAGGTTCAAGGTTAATGATGAATTGAACAAATGGATTCTTTCCAGGATCAATGCGACAAACAAAGAGGTCTCCTATTGGATGGATAGATACGAGCTTACCAGGGGATCCAGGCCTCTCACAAAATTAATAGACGACCTTTCCAACTGGTATATCAGGAGGTCAAGAAGAAAGTTCCAAAGAGCTCTTAGTCATCGAGAAAAGGAAGAAGCATCGCAGGTCCTTTATCAAAGCCTGATGGTTTTGTGCAAAATGATGGCGCCCTTTACTCCTTTTGTGAGCGAATATATTTACCGAGCTCTAAAAATAAAGAAAGATCCGGAATCGGTCCATCTCTGCAATTATCCCAAACCATTAAAGAGGCTTATTAATCCTGGATTAGAGAAGATGATGAAAAAAACAAGAGAGATTGTCGTCTTGGCTTTGGCTGAAAGAGCTAAAACAGGGATTAAGGTTCGTCAGCCGTTAAATAAATTGCGAATTGCGAATTATGAATTACAGAGAGAGAAAAAATTACTGGAGTTGATCAAGGACGAAGTAAATGTAAAAGAAATTAGTTTTGGCAAAACATTAAAATTGGACACTAAAATTACGCCAGAACTTAAAGAAGAGGGTATAATTAGAGAAATTATTCGTAACATTCAAGAGATGAGAAAAAAGGCGGGCTTAAAACCCAAAGATAAAATTTTAGTTAGATATTCGGGAAGTTCTAATTTAAACAAAATTTTGGTTAAAAATAAAAACTTCATTCTAAAAGAAGCCAAAATTAAAAATCTAATTTTAGGAGAAAAATTAAAAGAAACTTTTGACATAGAAAAAGAAATTAAAATTGACCAGCAAAATTTGTGGTTAGCAATCAAAGGTCGGATTTAATTGTTAAATTGTAAATTTATTATTTTTTATGGGAATTTCTGATATTAAAAAAGGTTTTGGCGAAAAGGGAGAAAAGATAGAAAAGACATCAACTCCGCCGCCAAAAGAAGTAGAAAAGGATAATTCAGCTTTTCAGGAGAAGTCATATCTCAAAAGAGGAGAGGTAAGAGGGTGGCTGAAAAGACCCGAGGTTTATAAGATTATTCCCCGATCGAAAGAAAAAAGGGCTAAATTAGAAAAAGAATTATTCGGTCCAGAATATGGTCCTTTTATTGAAAGAGCGAAAAAAGAACCAGAGCGGTTATTAAGAAAAATAGAAAAGGGTAAAGTTAAACCGCCGGCCGGACTCACAAAACGTCAGACTAAGAATTTATTGAAAAAATTTTTAGGTAAATAGTTTTTTCAATGTTCACCCATTACAGAACCCAAGGTTTTATTTTGAAAAAAGTAGATAACGGAGAGGCAGATCGTCTTTTTACCGTTTATACAAAAGATTTCGGAAAATTAGAATTATTGGCTAAAGCCGTAAGAAAAATAAAATCAAAATTAAGAGCAGGACTGGAGCTGTTTTATCTTTCAGAAATTGAGTTTATTCAGGGCAAAACCCATAAAACCTTGACGGATGCGATTTTAATTAACAATTTTAAAAACCTAAGAAAAGATTTAACGAGATTAACTATTGCCTACAAAATTTCAGAAGTTTTTGATAGATTAGTAAGGGGTCAGGAGTTCGATAAAAAACTCTGGCAATTATTAAACGAAACATTCACTAAATTAAACGATTGTCAATTGTCAATTGTCAATTGTCAATTGTTATATCATTATTTTCTCTGGAACCTCATTTCTTTATTGGGTTATCAACCGGGGCTTTATCGTTGTTCTTTGTGTCAAAAGAGATTGGTTCCGGAGAAACTTTATTTTAGCGCGAAAGAAGGGGGAATAATTTGCAACCAGTGTCAAAAAAAAACAAAATCAGAAACCTTAATTGTTTCTCCCGACATAGTCAAAATAATTAGAATTTTATTAAAAAAAGATTGGGCTTTTTTAGGAAAGTTAAAAGTTGAAATTAAAGATCTTAATTTGTTAAGAACAATTTCTAATTATTACCTTTCTGAAGTTTTGGAACAAACTGAATAATTTGCTAAGATATAATATATGAGAAAATTTACTATTTTTATCATTATTTTAACCGTAATAGTTGGGATTTTTGGTTTTTATTATTATCAAAGGAATATTTACTCAAAAGATATTTTAAGATTGGAAATTTTGGGTCAGGAAGAGACAGAGTTGCTTCAGGAAATTAAATATATTGTAAAGTATAAGAACAACGGAGACGTCAGGTTGGAAGAGCCGGAGCTTATCTTTGATTATCCTTCTTATTCTATACCCCTGGATGGAACGTCCTTAAGGGTTATTAAAAAATCGGAAGAATTGGGAGAAGTCATTTATCCCGGCCAGGAAAAAACTTTTACTTTTACCGCACGGCTTATGGGCCGAGAGGGAGAAATTAAAGAGGCTCAAGTCACATTATCGTATCGACCAAAGAATTTAAAAGCTCGTTATGAATCAAAAACTTCATTTACGACAATAATAAAAAAAGTTCCTCTCAATTTTGATTTTGATTTGTCTGCAAAAATTGAGTCCGGAAAAGAATTAAAATTCAGGTTAAATTATTTCTCAAATGTAGATTATCCGCTTTCCGGCTTGACAATAATGATTGATTATCCTTCAGGTTTTGAATTTATTGATTGTACCCCAAAATCTTTAGAGAAAACTGAATGGGATCTTGGGCTTTTGAATAAAGCTGAAGGAGGAAGAGTTGAAATCTTGGGTAAGCTTATGGGTGAAGTTGGGGAAGAAAAAGTTTTTCGAGCAAGAATAGGCAGCTGGCAAGACGGCGAGTTTATTTTGTTAAGGGAAGCAGCCAGAGGAATAACCATTATTAGGCCGGCTTTATACATTACTCAGCAGATTAACAACAATCCTAAATTTATAGCCAGTCCCGGCAACTTGCTTCATTATGAAATTTTCTTTAAAAATATTGGTGAAGAATTTTTAAGCGATATGTTTTTGCTGGTCACTTTAACCGGTTCAGCCTTTGATTTTAAGACAGTTCAAGCGCCGGAAGGAGATTTTACTCCGGGAGACAATTCCATAATTTGGGATTGGAGAAAGGTAAGAGATCTCCAGCTTTTGCCTCCTCAGTCAGAGGGCAAGATTGAGTTTTGGGTGAAATTGAAAGATGAATGGGAAATTAAAGGTTTAGAAGACAAAAATCCTGAAATTCTGAGCACAATCTTTTTAAGCCAGGTTAAAGAAGAATTTGTCAATAGGGTTAATTCAAAATTAATTGTTTCGCAAAAAGGATACTTTAGCGATGAAGTTTTTGGAAATGCCGGCCCTCTTCCTCCTAAAATTGGAGAAACCACGACTTATACAATTATTTGGCAGGTTAAGAACTATTATAACGAGATGAAAGATGTAAAGGTCAAAGCCACTCTGCCCAAAAATGTAAATTTAACCGGTAAAATTTTCCCCGAAGAACAAATTGACAAAATTACTTTTGATTTGCAATCCCGGGAGATAGTTTGGAATGTTGGCGATTTAATGGTTGGACAAGGAGTTTTAAATCAGAGTCCCAATATTTCTTTCCAGATTACTTTTTTACCTGAAGAAAATCAAAAAGGAGAAACCCCGGAATTAATTAGCCAAGCAAAAATTATTGGTCAAGACCAATGGACCGGCGAAATCCTCCAGTCTATAGCTTCTTTCATTGACACAACTCTGCAAGACGACCAAGCCATTGCTCCCGGCGCAGGAGTTGTTCAATAAAGGTTAAAATAAAATCAATGGAAAATTTAATGGAGAAAATTGTTTCACTTGCTAAAAGACGCGGTTTTATATTTCCCTCATCGGAAATTTACGGGGGCTTTGGTTCTTGTTATGATTTTGGTCCCCTGGGAGTTGAAATGAAAAACAATATTAAAAAGTCCTGGTGGAAAGAAATGACTAGAAATCATGAAAACATTGTTGGATTAGACGCAGCGATTCTAATGTCGCCTCAGGTCTGGCAGGCCTCCGGTCACTTAACTGCCGGTTTTGCTGATGAGTTGGTTGAGTGTAAAAAATGCCATCACCGCTTCAAAAAAGATTTCTTAAAAGAGAACAAGTGTTTTGATTGTGGGGGAGAATTGACTGAGCCAAAAAAGTTTAACTTAATGATGAAAACTTTTGTTGGGTCATTAGAAGATGAGGCAGTCACTACTTATTTAAGGGCGGAAACCTGTCAGGGGATATATCTAAATTTTTTAAATGTTTTGAATTCGATGCGGCTGAAAATACCTTTTGGCATAGCTCAGATCGGCAAAGCTTTCAGAAATGAAATTACACCGGGGAATTTTATTTTTAGAACTCGAGAATTTGAACAAATGGAAATGCAGTGGTTCTGCCATCCAAAAGAGGCCGACAAATTTTTCGATTATTGGAAAAAAGAAAGGATGCAGTGGTATTTGAATTTGGGTATTAAAAAAGAAAATTTGAGAATGGTTGAGGTTCCGGCAAAGGAGCGGGCTCATTATGCAAAAAGACAGGTAGATATTGAATATCACTTTCCTTTTGGCTGGCAGGAAATAGAGGGAGTTCATAATCGGGGAGATTGGGATTTATCCAATCATTCCAAATACTCTGGCAAAGATCTCAAATACGAAGGTTATTATCCTTACATTATTGAAACTTCAGCTGGAGCTGACAGAAGTTTTTTAACTTTTTTAGTTGCGGCTTTCCATGAGGTAAAAGGCGGCAGGACTAAAACGACGGAAGCCAAAAAAGAGGTAGAGATTTTATTAAAACTTCACAGAGAGTTGGCTTCGGTTAAGGTAGCGGTTCTGCCTCTAATCAAAAACAAGCTGGAATTGGTTAAAAAAGCCAAAGAGGTTTATCAAATGTTAAAACCCTATTTTACCTGTCAATATGATGAGTTGGGTTCAATTGGCAGGAGATACCGCCGTCAAGATGAAATTGGAACATTATGGACAATAACTACTGACTTTGACACTTTAAAAGATGATACGGTAACTGTCCGCAACCGCGACACAATGTCGCAGGAAAGAGTAAAGATTTCTGATTTGGTAAAAGTGATAGATAAAAAGTTAAGAGAATAAATGTTTAAAAAAATTACTCTGAAAAATGGATTGAGGATAATTACGGTTCCCCAAAAAAGCACCCCGGCAGTGACGATTTTGGTTTTAGTCGGGACTGGTTCCAAATACGAAACAAAAGAGACAAAAGGTATTTCCCATTTTTTAGAACACCTTTATTTTAAGGGAACAAAAAAAAGACCTTCTGGCTTATTAATTGCCGAAGTTTTAGACAAACTGGGAGGAGTTTATAATGCCTTTACCTCAGAAGAATATACGGGATACTATGCCAAAGTTGCAACTCCTCACTTTGAAACAGCCTTAGATTGGGTTTCTGATATTTATTTTGATTCTTTGTTACCAAAAAAAGAAATTGAAAAAGAGAGAGGAGTAATAATTGAAGAAATAAATATGTATCTGGACATGCCAATGATATATATTGGAGAACTTTGGAAAACTTTGCTTTATGGAAATCAGCCGGCCGGCTGGAATATCGCCGGAAACAAAAAAACCGTAAGTAAAATTACCAGAGAACAAATTTTAGATTATATGAAATCCCAGTATGTTGCTTCAAACACTATAGTTTGTATAGCCGGGAACATTTCTTTGCCGCAGGCAATAAACAAAGTTAAAAATTGTTTCTCTGGAATTAGTAAAACTCAACCAAAATCAAAACCGCCGGTTATTGATGCTTCGGTAAATTCAGCATTAATCGTTGAAAAACAAGAAAAACCAAAAACACTTCTTTTTTCTAAAAAAACCGACCAAACACATTTGACTTTAGGAGTTAGGGCTTTTAATCTTTTTCATCCTCACAGATTTGCCTTAGAGGTTTTGGGAATAATCTTGGGAGGAATGATGAGCTCCCGTTTGTTCGTTGAAATAAGGGGAAAGCTGGGTTTGGCTTACTATGTCAAAACCGAAGTTGAATGCGATCCCGACACCGGATATTTAGTAACAAATGCCGGGATAGACAATCAGAGGGTTGATAAGGCAATTTTGGCCATTTTGAAAGAATATAGAAAAATCTCGCAGAAAAAAATATCTTTGGCAGAACTTAAAAAGGCAAAAGAAAATTTTAAAGGCAGATTGGCTCTTTATTTAGAATCTTCTGATGCTAAAGCTTCTTTTTGCGCCAGTCAGGAACTTTTGGAAAGAAAAATTTTAACCCCAAAGGAAATTTTTAAAAAAATTGATAAAATTACTATAAATGATATTCTAAAAGTAGCCAGAGAGATTTTTAAGTCAGAGAAGCTAAATTTGGCTTTGATTGGTCCTTTTGAAGATAAAGAAAAATTTCAAAAATTGTTGAAATTATAGGTCGAAGAGGGCTTCACCATCTTATTCACCTTCGCTTCCATTTATGGAAGCTCGGTATATGAACAACGAAAAAATATTAGATATTTCTTGGAACAGTATTTTAAAAGTTGTCCTCACTTTTCTTATTGTTTATCTTCTTTTTTTAATAAAAGATATTTTAATTTTGATTATTTTTTCTTTAATTATTTCGGTTTTGTTCAACCCGGCCATTGATTTTTTACAAAAAAAGAGAATTCCCCGCGTTTTAGCAACCGGTTTAATTTATTTTTTTATTTTTGGGGCTTTGAGCTTTTTGATTTATTTAATATCTTTATCTTTTATTCCTGAAATTCAGCAATTTGCCGAGCTTTTTTCCCAATATTTCGAAAGAATAGCTCCTCCTTTGAAAGGATTAGGTATTGAGGCTTTTGAAAGTTTTGATGCCTTTGTTAAAGTTTCTGAAAAATGGTTGATAGGGGCGTCGGCTAATATTTTCACTGCCTTGTTTTCTGTCTTTGGAGGAGCCTTTACTGCTTTTACTATTTTTTTTCTTGCCTTTTTCTTTTCTTTAGAAGAAAAATGGATGGAAAAAGCAATAAGGCTTCTTTTTCCCAAAAAACAGGAAGATTTGGCTTTTGACGTTTGGACTAAATCCCAACAAAAAATTTCCGGTTGGTTTACGTCAAGGGTTTTGTGTTGTATTTTTGTGGGCCTTGCTTCCTTTATTACTTTAAAATTATTTAAAATTGATTATGCTTTTAGTCTGAGCTTGTTTGCCGGAATAACAAATATTATTCCTTATCTGGGGCCGCTTTTTGCCGGAGCAGTAATCACAATCTTAGTTTTTCTTGAAGACTGGTTCAAAGCACTTTTTATTTTAATTGCTTTTATTTTGATTCAGCAAATAGAAGGAAATATTTTGAGCCCAATTCTGACTAAAAAATTTATTGGATTGCCGCCGGTTTTAGTTTTGATCTCTTTAATAATCGGCGGAAAGCTTTTGGGGATTTTGGGAGCAATTTTAGCAATTCCCTTGGCCGGAATTTTATTTGAATTTATAAGAGATTTCTTAAAAAAGAGAAAGGAAGAAGGATACGATTCGTCCGGTGACAGACAACCCCCAAAGGCAATAGTAATGTAAAATTAAAATGGCCACTTTTTATATTGTTGCAACTCCAATTGGCAACCTGAAAGATATTAGCCTCCGAGCTTTGGAAACTTTAAAGGAGGTTGATTTAATTTTATGCGAGGATACAAGAGTAACTAAAAAACTGCTGGATCATTATCAAATAAATACCTTGATTCTTAGTTATTATCAACATTCAAAATTAAAAAAAATTGAATATATCTTACAGCTCTTAAAAGAAGGCAAAAATTTGGCTTTGGTTTCAGATGCCGGCACTCCCGGGATTTCCGACCCGGGAAATAAATTAGTTCAAGAAGTTATTAAGTCATTAAGTGATCAAGTGGAAATTGTGCCTATTCCCGGACCTTCGGCAGTTACTGCAGCCGCTTCCATTTCTGGCTTTTCAATGGACAAATTTTTATTCTTGGGTTTTCCGCCAACAAAAAAGAAAAGAAAAAAGTTTTTTGAAGAAATTATAAATTCTAAATATCCAGTAATTCTTTACGAGTCCCCTTATCGAATTCTAAAAACCCTGAATGAATTAAAAATAGTAAATGATAAATTATCAGTGGTGGTCTGCCGCGAATTGACCAAAAAATTTGAAACAATTTACCGGGGAACAATTAACCAGATAATCGAGAAAGTCCTGGAAGATAAAATTGGTGACAAAATTAAAGGCGAATTTGTTATTATACTGAAAAGTAAGCAATAAGGATTTCAATAAAAAATTTTATGGAAAAATTTTATCTTTCTACGGCAATCCCGTATGTGAACTATAGTCCCCATTGCGGATTTGCCTTAGAAATTATCCAGGCTGATGTTTTAGCCCGATATCACCGAATTTTAGGTGAAGAAGTTTTCTTTTTGACTGGCACCGACGAAAACAGCTTGAAAAATGTTAGGGCGGCTGAGAAAGAAGGAATTTCAACAAAAAAGTTGGTCGATAGAAATGCACAAAAATTTTATGATTTGAAAAATGCTCTTAATTTAACTTTTGATGATTTTATTCGAACTACTGAAGAAAGACATATTAAAGGAACCAAAAAACTTTGGCAAAAGTGTCAGAAAGATATTTACAGAAAGAAATATAAAGGACTTTATTGCGTTGGTTGTGAAGAATTTTACAAAGAAAAAGAGTTAGAAAACGGTCTTTGTCCGGAGCATGAAACCAAACCGGAATTAATTGAAGAAGAAAATTATTTTTTTAAACTTTCTAAATATCAAGAAAAAATAAAAGAAATAATTGAAACGAATAAAGTAAAAATAATTCCCGAAACCCGAAAAAACGAAGTTTTAAGTTTTATCAATCAGGGTTTAGAAGATATTTGCGTTTCTCGTTCGGCAGGAAGGGCTCATAATTGGGGAATTGATGTGCCAGGCGATCCTTCCCAGAAGATTTGGGTCTGGCTGGATGCTTTAGGAAATTATATTACTGCCCTAGGCTATACTAGAGAAGATGAAAATTTTAAAAAATTTTGGCAGAAAAACGAAAATATCTTACATATTATCGGTAAAGGAGTTTTAAGATTTCACACTGTTTATTGGCTTGGGTTTCTCCTTGCAGCTGACTTAAATCTTCCCCGAACAATTTTTGTTCATGGTTATTTGACTTCCGCTGGTCAGAAAATGTCAAAATCTCTAGGGAATGTTGTTGATCCTTTTGAGCTGGTTAAAAAATATGGGACAGATCCTGTTAGATATTTTCTTTTGCGGGAAATTCCGTCGACCGAAGATGGCGACTATACGCGGCAGAAGTTTGAAGGTCGTTATAATGCTGATTTGGCTAAAGGATTAGGAAATTTAGTAGCGAGAATCACTACGCTTGGGCAAAGCAAGAATTTTGAATCAAGGGTAATAAATAAAGAATTTAAAGCTGAGATTAATAAAACATGGGAAGATTATAAAAATTCTTTAGACGATTTTAAATTTAATGAAGCTTTGATTTCAATTTGGGAGTTAATAAGTTTTTGCGATAGATATATTGAAAAAGAAAGGCCTTGGGAAGAAAGTAAAAAACAAAAAGAGGTTATCGGTAATTTGTTATTGGTTCTCAATGAAATAGCAAAATTATTGCAGCCATTTTTGCCAGAAACAGCAGAAAAGATATTTCAACAATTAAAAACCGAGCCTCCACTTGCGGAGGCGAAGGTGAAGAAGAGGATGAAGTCCTCTTTGCCTACAAGAAAAAGCAAGCCATTATTTCCGAGAATTTAAAAACTAAAAAACATTGACAAAATTTCTGATATGTGTTAATTAATAATTAGAGATTGTAATAAGCCTATAAAATAAAAAATACCGCAAAATTAATCTCTAGCCAAGGAGGTTTTTAAAATTTATAGTTCTTTTAAAAGAAAATAAATTCGGTAGAAAGGCAAAGAAAAGTTTTGTCTTGGTAGCAGCTATTTTTTCAGACTTTTTTATTACCGGGAAAATAGCTGCTACTAAGTTAAAAGCAGCAGAAAGGATGTGCGATATGGTAAGAAAAGGAAAAGATTCTCTTTCCGATGAGCAGTTAGAGCAGTTATACTCTACTGAGTTGGAGACTCTGAAAGGAAGACCTCCAACCAAAAATCGGCAAAAAAGGAGGAAAATTATAGAAGAGAAATTGCTTCCGAGACTAATAGCTAATTCTTCTGTTGAAGATTAAAAGACCACACTCGAGTTATAATTTTTAGAGGGCGAAGAGGCAGAGTGAACGCCTCCTCGCTCCTTTTTTTCTTAAAATTTTGATAAAATAAAGTATTATGTTGATAGACACTCACACCCATTTGAATTTTAATGCCTATAAAGATGATCTAGATGAAGTTATCAAGCGTTCTTTGGATAATAAGGTCTGGATGATAAATGTCGGCTCTCAATATGAAACCAGTAAAAAGGCGGTAAAAATTGCAGAGCAACATGAGAAAGGAGTTTATGCGGCGGTCGGTCTTCACCCAATTCACTTATCAGACGGAATTTTTAAGACGAAAATAGATCAAGAAGAAATAGAATTTCAAACTAGAGAAGAGGATTTTGATTATCAAAAATATAAAGAGCTTGCCCAATCAAAAAAAGTAGCGGCCATTGGCGAGATTGGATTGGATTATTGGTATAAACCAAAAACAAAGAAGAAATTGGAAGAGTTTAAGCAAAAACAAAAAGAAGTTTTTTTGCAGCAATTAGAATTAGCCAGAGAATTGAGTTTGCCGGTTATTTTTCATTGCCGTACGGCTCATGATGACTTATTAAAAACATTAAATTTCCAGGTTCCAAGTTTCAAGTTTCGGGGCGTCATCCACTGTTTTACTGGAAATTGGCAGCAAGCCGAGAGATATCTGGAAATGGGGCTTTATCTCGGGTTTAACGGAATAATTTTTAAATTGAACCTGAATGAGATTATCGAAAAAACTCCCTTGGAAAAAATTTTGGTTGAAACCGACTGTCCTTATTTAACACCGCCCCCGATGATTGGTCGCAACGAACCTTTATATGTAAAATATATTGCCCAAAAAGTTGCTAAAATCAAAAATTTAAGTTATGAAGAAGTATCTAATATTACGACCAAAAACGCCAGAAAACTATTTAATATTTAAGTACCGAGCCTTCGCGCAGCGAAAGCGAAGGTGAAGAAGAACGAATGTTCTTCGACTAATATGGAAAATTATAAGCCCCAAGAAATTGAGTTAAAATGGCAGAAGTATTGGGAAAAAAGAAAAACCTTCCAGGTTAATTTGAAGAAAGCCAAAAAGCCTTATTATAACCTAATGATGTTTCCTTATCCTTCGGCTGAGGGCCTGCATGTTGGCAATGTTTATGCTTTTACTGGTTCAGATATTTATGGAAGATTCCGAAAAATGCAGGGCTATGATGTTTTTGAACCGATGGGTTTTGATGCCTTTGGTATTCATTCTGAAAATTTTGCCATTCAAAAAAAGATTCACCCCAAGGTTTTAATTCAAAAAAATGTTAATAATTTCAGGCGACAATTAAAAAACCTTGGTTGTCTTTTTGATTGGAGGTATGAAGTAGATACGACAAAGCCCAATTACTATATATGGACGCAATGGCTGTTTTTGCAGTTATTTAAGTCAGGCTTAGCTTATCGGAAAAAAGCGCCGGTTGACTGGTGTCCTTCTTGTAAAACCGTTTTGGCCGATGAACAGGTAATTGACGGGAAATGCGAGAGGTGCGACACGGATGTTATTCAAAAAGAATTAGAGCAATGGTTTTTTAAAATTACCAAATACGCAGAAAGATTACTCAAAAACCTTGATTGGATTAATTGGTCGGAGAGAACAAAAATTGCCCAAAAAAATTGGATAGGACGATCTGAGGGCACTCAGATTGAATTCAAAATTCAAAATTCAAAATTCAAAATTCCAGTTTTTACCACGCGGCCCGACACCCTTTTCGGGTGTACTTATTTAGTTATTTCTCCGGAACATCGATTAATTGAAAATTTAAAATTAAAAATTAAAAATTGGGACGAAGTCCAGAAATACATTAAAGAATCAAAGAAAAAAACCGAGTTAGAGAGAACAGAACTTATTAAAGAAAAAACCGGAAAGGAATTAAAAGGAATTAAAGCTGTTAATCCTGCTAATCAAGAAAAAATTCCCATTTTTGTGGCTGATTATGTTTTAGCTTCTTATGGCACCGGCGCGATTATGGCAGTTCCCGGTCATGATCAGAGAGATTTTGATTTTGCCAAAAAGTATAATTTGTCGATTATTGAGGTAATTAGCCCCGACGATAAAGAACATATTCTTACAGAAGCGTATACGGGCGAGGGGATTTTAATAAATTCCGGAAAGTTTAATGGAATAGAATCAGAAAAAGCAAAATTGGAAATTATAAAGTTTGTCAAAGGTAAAAAAACCGTTAATTATCATTTAAGAGATTGGCTGATTTCTAGGCAGCGCTATTGGGGACCGCCCATACCCATAATTTATTGCAAAAAATGCGGAATAGTTCCGGTGCCGGAAAAGAATTTGCCGGTAAAACTTCCTTATATAAAAAATTTCCGGCCAACCAACGCCGGAAAATCACCCTTGGATTCAGTTCCGAATTTTGTAAAAACAAAATGCCCGAAGTGCAAGGGGTCAAGCCAAAGAGAAGCCGATGTTTCGGACACTTTTTTAGATTCTAGTTGGTACTTTTTCCGTTATCCTTCCACTAATTTTAAAAATAAACCTTTTGATAAAAATATTACAAAAAAGTGGCTGCCGGTTGATATGTATATTGGCGGGCAGGAGCACGCAGTTTTGCATTTGCTTTACACGAGATTTATTACAATGGTTTTGAAAGATTTGGGATTTATTGATTTTGAAGAGCCGTTTAAAAAATTCCGAGCCCATGGATTGTTGACCAAAAAAGGAACAAAAATGTCAAAATCCAAAGGGAATGTGGTCAACCCCGATGACTATTATAAAAAATACGGCGCCGATACTTTGAGAATGTATTTAATGTTTTTGGGGCCCTTCGCTGAGGGGGGCGATTGGCAGGACAGGGGGATTGTGGGAATTTTCAGGTTTTTGAATAAAGTTTGGAACTTGCGATCAAAAGTGAATCATGAATTGAAAGAAATAAAGAATAAAGAATTGCAAAGATTGATTCATAAAACAATTAAGAAAGTGACGGAAGATATAGAGAATTTGAGATATAATACAACAATTTCAACTTTAATGATTTTAGTTAAAGAATTTAAAAGACAAAACCAGTTGTCAGCTACCAGTTATCAGTTATTACTAAAATTACTGGCGCCTTTTGCTCCTTATATTACAGAAGAGTTATGGCATCAGTTAGGTCATCAAGACAGCATTCACAATCAATCCTGGCCAAAGCACAACCCTAGACTGGTTAAAGAAGACAGTATTACTTTAATTATCCAAGTTAATGGCAAGGTTAGAGATAAAATTGAGGTTGAGGCAGATATTTCCGAAGAAAAAGCCAGGGATCTGGCAGTTTCTCAAAAAAAGATTAAGAATTGGGTGAAAGGCAAAGAAATCAAGAAAGTAATTTTTGTCCCGAATAAACTTATTAATATAGTCATTTAATTTATGTGTGGTATTGTTGGCTACATTGGTAAAAAACCAGCCTTTCCGTTTTTATTATCCGGACTCAAAAGGGTTCTTTATAGAGGTTATGATAGTTTTGGTTTTAGCGTGATTGGTAAAGAAAATAAACTTAATTGTTTCAAGCGACCTGGCAGATTAGACGAGTGGGAACAAAAATTACTTGAAATGAATTTTGAAGGAAATATAGGAATCGCTCACACTCGTTGGGCCACGACCGGAACTGTTACAGAAGCAAATTCGCATCCCCACTGGGATTGTCACCGAAATATTTTTTTGGTCCATAATGGCATTATTGAGAATTATAAAGAGTTAAAAGAAAAATTGGAAAAAGAAGGACATAAATTTCATTCGGAATGCGATACGGAGATTTTAGCCCATTTGATTGAAAAATTTTTTAAAGGGAATTTAGAAACAGCTGTGAGAAATGCTTTAAAGTTTGTCAGGGGCACTTATGGTTTGGCGATTATTGCTCGAAACGATCCTGAGAAAATTGTGGTGGCGCGAAATTCCTCACCGATTTTAATTGGTATAGGAGAAAATGAATATATTGTTGCTTCCGATGCAGCAGCCATTGTGGACAGAACGAAGAAAGTAATTTATTTAGATGACGGAGAAGTAGCGGTTTTAACTCCTTCAAGATTCTTTATTACTGATATAAATCAAAATCAGATTGAAAAAAACATTAAAGAAATTGATTGGGATTTAGAAAAAGTTCAAAAAGGAGATTATTCTCATTTTATGCTTAAAGAAATAATGGAAGGGCCCAAGACAATTGAAAATGCCGTCAGGGGAAGATTAATAATTGAAGAAGGCAGGGTAAAATTGGGAGGATTAGACGGAATTCAGGAAAAAATAAGGAAAATCAATAGAATAATCTTAGTTGCCTGCGGCACAGCAAATTATGCTGCCAGAGTGGGAGAATATATGTTGGAAGAGTACGCCGGCATTCCCACCGAAGTTGATATTGCTTCTGAATTTCGTTATCGCAAACCGGTTGTAGATAAAAATACAGCAGCTATTTTTGTTTCTCAATCCGGAGAAACGGCCGACACCTTAGCCGCCCTAAAAGAAATGAAAGAAAAAGGGATTTTAACCATCGGTATTACCAATGTTGTCGGCTCAACTCAGTCCAGAGAAACAGATGCTGGAGTTTATGCAAGATCGGGTCCGGAAATCGCCGTTGCTTCAACAAAAGCTTTTTTGGGTCAGTTGGCAATCCTATCTATGTTAGCGGTGTATTTAGGAAGACAGAGAGAAATGGCTTTGGTAATGGGTAAAAGAATTGTTTCTGAACTTACAAAACTTCCAGAACTGGCAAAAGAAAGTTTGAAATCAGCTCCAGAGATTGAAAAATTAGCAAAGAAATATAAAAACTTTAAAAATTTTTGGTTTATTGGTAGAAAGTACAATTTTCCAATTGCCTTAGAAGGCGCCTTAAAATTAAAAGAGATTTCTTATTTACATGCCGAAGGAGTGGCTGGCGGAGAATTAAAACACGGCCCCATTGCTTTAATAGATGAAAATTTCCCCACCGTAGCTATTTGTCCTTTGGACTCGGTTTATGAAAAAATGATTTCCAATATTCAAGAGATAAAAGTAAGAGAAGGAAAAGTCATTGCTGTGGCTACCCAAGGCGACAAAGATATTAAAAAAATTGCTGACGATGTAATTTATATTCCCAAAACCTTAGAAATGTTGACTCCAATGTTATCTGTTATTCCTTTGCATCTTTTCGCTTATTATATAGCAGTTTTGCTCGGTCACGATGTAGACAAACCAAGGAATCTTGCGAAAAGTTGCACGGTGGAGTAATGAAATAGGGTGGGGTTGTAGAAAAATTATCTTCGGAGCGTTGCTCCGATTTTTAAATTAAGTTATAATTAAAATATATGATTCATATCGTTGGCCATAAGAATCCGGATACAGATTCTATTGTTTCGGCAATAGTTATGGCAGATTATTTCCAAAAAACAGGAAAACAAAGCAAAGCTTTCAGGACGGGAAAAATAAATAGAGAGACCAAATTTATTTTAGATAAAATTAAAATTAAACCACCTTATTTGGTTGAAAATTTAGCCAAAAAGAAAGTTTTTCTGGTTGACCATAACGAAAAAGAACAGGCCGGAACTGGGATAGAAAGAGCTGAAATTTTTGGAATTTTAGACCATCATAAATTAGGGGGGATGAAGACCAAAGAACCAATTTATATTAGAATAGAACCTATTGGCAGTACTTGTACTTTAATTTTTAAACTTTTTCAAGAAATGAATTTTCAGTTAAGTAAAAACCAGGCCTTTCTATTGCTTTCTGGCATTCTTTCTGATACTTTAAAATTTACTTCTCCTACTACTACCAAAGAGGATAAAAAAGCTGCTGAGATTTTAGCAAAAATTTCTCAACAAAACATCAATATTCTTTCTCAAGAAATGTTCAGAGTTCGCTCAAATATTTCTGGAATAAAACTTGAAGATTTAATTTTTTCAGATTACAAAGAATATAAAGAAGAAGATCTAATTTTTGGAATAGGCGTTCACGAGACATTGAACCCCGAAGTTCTTTTGAAGAAAGAAAAAGAAATTTTTTCAATACTTCAAAGATTCAAAAAAGAGAAAAAATTAAATTTATTTTTTTTTGCTCTGGTTGATATTCTAAAGAGAAAAACTTATTTGTTTCTAACCGGAGAGAAAGAAAAAGAAATTGCCGAAAAAGCATTCAAAAAGAGGGCGAAGAGGATAAATCCTCTTCTTTCCCCTTCGCTACCGCTCGGGAAGGCAAAGGAAAATTTACTTTTGTTACCCGGGGTTGTTTCTAGAAAAAAACAAATAGTCCCTCCAATTCTTAAGGTTTTATAAAATTAATAGGAATATGTTTGAAAACATTCTGGACGGTAAAACCGGCAAAAAAGTGATTCTTTTGGGCAATGAAGCGATTATCAGGGGCGCTTTGGAAGCAGGCGTTGATTTTGTTTCTACTTATCCCGGCACGCCGGCTTCCGAAATCGGAGACGTTTTTTTTAAATTATCTCAAAGTAAAGATTATAAAGGTTATTTTGAGTTTTCCACTAATGAAAAAGTGGCTTTGGAAGCAGGAATTGGAGCTAGTTTTTCCGGTTTGAAAACCTTGGTGGCAATGAAAAATTTTGGCGCAAATGTGGCTTTAGATGCTTTAATCCCTTTTGTTTATACTGGCTCAAAGGGGCCGACAGTCATTCTAGTGGCTGATGATCCTTCCTGTCACAGTTCGGCTCAGTCTGAAGAAAATTCTCGGGGATTGGCTTATTTAGCTCATATTCCGATTTTGGAACCAATAGATCCTCAGGAGTGCAAGGACTTTGTAAAATTAGCTTTTCAGATTTCTGAAAAATTCAAAATACCGGTAATAATAAGAACTACCACCA
>Ga0307378_10004942_pt1 | contig 18770 bp, 14 predicted proteins | sample UN1MG_FD_202238 | JGI IMG/M metagenome (GOLD analysis project Ga0307378, IMG submission 202238) | Soil microbial communities from Risofladan, Vaasa, Finland - UN-1 | ecosystem: Environmental > Terrestrial > Soil > Coastal area > Acid sulfate soil | place: Finland: Risofladan, Vaasa | collected... | reverse complement strand
TTCCATAAGTCAGGCAGTATCACAGACTATAAACGAGGCAAAAAAGGAGTCACGGCCGATAATCGCTGTGGGAACCACATCGGTCCGAACTCTGGAGAGCGCTTTTAAGAGCGGGAAAATCCATCCTGGGAGAAACTCCACAAATCTCTTCATCTATCCTGGCTATGAGTTTAAAGCTGTTGACAGGCTTTTAACCAATTTTCACCTTCCACAGTCAACTCTTCTCATGTTAGTGGCAGCCTTTGCTGGCCTCGATTTCGTCAAAAAAGCCTATCAAGAAGCGGTCCGACAAAAATACAGGTTTTACAGCTACGGCGACTGCATGTTCATCTTATGAAACGGCCTGTTCAGTAAGCTCAATCTGCTAGTACCAAGCTAGATGCTTCCTGGGAGACTCGAAAATTTTCTTGATGGGAAATTTCGAGTATCCTTTATAGCGCATGATTGTTAAACGTTTGGTCTTCAGCTTAGCAACCACTCGGCCATTAACATCCAAAACTAGGGCTTGCAGTTGAAACAAAACCTCTGGTTTTGGAGTTTTAGGTAATAAGACGTCGAAGAATCGGGGATTGCCGAGAGAAGAAGATTGAATGCGCTTTGAAGAAATTTTCACCTTATAAAGATCATACGACCTCGAAAAACGATGCCTTTGATGATCAAAAATCTGTATAATAAACTGAACTGAGGCAATATCAGGAATATCCAAGAGGGATTGTCCAAAACGCATTTTACAATTTCCATTCCCTGTCCAGATCAACGTCATAGCTTCAAATCGCTTCCCAAAATCGTATCCTTCAATCAGTTTGTGAACTTCACGAGCCGGAACCCATTCAGGAAAGTCATAATTTGTAGAAGAGATAATGCCAACAGATTCGAGGGCAGCTAAGCCCCCATGAGTTCCAGATCGCCCTCTTAACTTTGATAAAAATTTCATAAATTTACTTCCACTTTCATAGCCCGGCTTAAGGCTAACGATGACGGATGCAGGATGATTCACACGCCATGGGGTGAGCCCCGTTTGGATCCGCATCAGACTATCAGGATAGCCTGTTTTAACTGAAGCTTCCAAAACTTGGGATTGAGGAATCCATTTTCCCAAAGGAAGATGTGGTACCAGTCCTAAAAGATCTGCGCCAACAAGGTTTATAATTCTGAACTCTTTTTTCTCATCGTGATATTCAAAGGTCAAAGTCCCTTTTTGAGATATCACAAGAAAGACATCTTTTTCTCTGTCAAAAGTAACAACCACATCCGACCAGGGTTGAGTCGCAAGGGTATGTGCTAATTCGATTTTTCGAATATCCCGAATAAAAAAATTGGCCACAGACAATATACCACTGCTGTAATAAATAACATCATTGGGACCTTTAAGCTTTTTAGTAAGGTTAAAATTATTTTCTTTCAATACTTTTTTTACGCTGATGATTTTCCCTCTTTTCAAAGTGTTACTATGATCAGAAACCAGAGTGACAACCAAGGGTTCTTTGAATTTCTTAAAGTGTTCTTCGCGGATTTGGACGAGTTCTCGATCTACAATCTTAAGAAGCTTATGAAGACCCTTGGCTCCCTTCATATGAGCAACTATGTCAGATGTCCCTATTAAAGCAAAAAACAATCGTGGCTGATTGGAAGCAAGAACTTTTTCACCAAGTTGCTTCATTTCGCCCTTAACAGAACCACCGCCTGTAATATAGGCTAAAATTTTTTTTATAACTCTTTCGTCACTGAAATCAAATCGATTGGGATAGGTAGGCTTCCCAACCTCGTGCAGTAATCGTCCAACGATTTTATTAAGGCCAAAATGATAGTATTTAGCCTGATAACTTTCCATTTTTTCTGTATTCATTATCACCGCCCAGGCATAATTGGATAAAGCAGGAAAGGGCGCAATCACTTTTGATGGGGGATGAAAATCTTTAAAAAGTCCCCTCTCCTGAGCCTCCATAAATATCGAACAGGGAACCGAATCCAAACCTAAATATAGATGTCGGGGACTGGAGTTGGCTGCAAAACTCTTGATCTCAAAAATAAAAACTAACGTGAGAAACAAAAACACGCCGATTACAGATTGGAATTTACCTCTTCGGGTCACAACAATTTTCTCTATTTTTTATTAGATTTTAATGAGATGGTTCCCTATCTAATATATATAATAAGTATATAATAAGTAAAAATTGAGGTCAAATTCAAAATGAAAAGTATATAAGTAACTTATGGAGAAGTATTGATTTATCAATCCCCCTGGTCATTGATAATGGGCATAATGCTAAAAAAGTTATGATTGGAAATTCTTGCGGACTACACATCATTTTCTTGCGGGCAACATAATCATTCTCTTGCACACAAAAGGTCAAATCCTAATACATATCTGCTGTAATATTTAATCTGGCGTATATCTCAAGAGGCGGTGTTTAAATTTTTGAATGATTCCCAGTTGAACCTCAGTATTCTTTTGTTCTGGTATTTACCTTTTTGTAGTTGTTTTTTCTTCTTCTTTAGCAATCTCTTGTTTTTTCTTCTGTTCCTGTCTAAATCTGAACTACGAAGAGTGGGATAATTAATTAAATTAATGGAATTAAGATGCTCAGTCTTGCAGTGCGATTGTATCATTGTCCTCAACAGGATGTCATCATAGCCATAATGCCCGCAAAAATCTTCGTCGTAGCCGCCAAGTTCCCAAAAAACATCTTTATGGATTAAAAATGAATTAGGATGAGAATCTCTGTTTTCTCCTTTTCCCGTTAAACGCGAGAAGTAATAGACAGTTTTTTTCTCTTTCTTGAGCTCTATTAGCTTTTCGCACATTTCCGGCAGAAGAATGTGATCGATATCAGAAGTAAAAACCCAATCTGTTTTGGCAAATTTGAATCCCAGGTTCTTTGCACCAGGCTGGTTCCAGGGGATGTTATCGGTAACTCTCAATAATGTAAAATTAATCGGGAAGTTGATGGCTAAATCAGCTTTGCTGTCGGAACAATCATCAACCAAGATGAAATGCAGCTTCTTCATCAACTCTATCGGGTATTTAGACCAGTTGTCTATTTGAATTTCGAGGGCTTTAATACTGTTGTAATATGGATAGATTATGGTCAGCATTTCTCCACGCACCTCAATTTGTCAGAAAACGCAGAATTAGAATCAAGAAATCGGCCTCATTTCTTTTTCTTTCTCAATTTTTCTGTCTCTTTGAGATCTATTTCAAATGTCTCAGGAGCTATAACAACTCCATAATCTTCTTTTGCCTTCTCTATGCTTATAATTCCATTCTTTGCTTCTTGGGCAACCTGAGCTGGGTGTCTGAGATAAGGATTTCCGTATCCTCCTCCTCCCCCAGCTTGCTGGAAGAGAATGGTGCCTGAGGGCACATCCTCAACCAGGTCTTTACTTGTCGTCTTATACACTTTGCCATCTGGATAATGAAGTTCTATTTTATTTAATGTCGCTCTCTTTCCTTCAAAAAGTCCGAACGGAGCTTCAACATCTCCATCTCCAAAAGTTACAACTTTCGTCTTCTCCCCTCCTATCTTGAACTTGGTTTCAACACCAAGCCCTCCTCGCCACTGCCCAGCCCCGGCGGAATCAGGCCAGTATTCGTGGTGTAATAATAAATGCGGAGTCTGCTGCTCGAACATCTCATAATCCTGGTCTAATACTCCTCCAGATGCATCTATCATACCGATATGGTCATATCCATCCACTCCACTGGTAGCACCAGAGCCGCCTTTCAAACCAAGGAATCCTATATCCACGTAGTTATCCTTTTTCCTGGGATCATAGCCGCTCGCCAGATAGCATAAAAGCTGGTTCCATCCTGCAGTTACTCTCTTGGGTATCGCTCGAGACAAAGCTCTGATTATCGCATCCGCATTAGGAGGGCATAAATGATTTCCGAAGGTAGTTGCAGCCGGATATTTAGCGTTCAAAATTGTGCCTTCTGGAATTATGATCTTCACAGGCCTTACCATCCCATCATTGTGAGGCATATCAGGATTGACCATTTGGAGGAAAGTTAAGAGAGTGGCACTCGCAGATGAAGTATATGTTCCGTTAACAAATCCATCGGTCTGAGGGTCTGTATCTGAATAATCAAAGGTTATTTCCTCATCTTCAACGGTTATCTTAACCCTAATTTTATATTTTGAACCGGGTGTTCTCCCGTCATAATATACGGTTGACTCTCCACGGTAGACTCCATTCGGGATTGTCTTTATCTCAGCGCGCATCATCCTCTCTGTGGAGTCGAAAAGATATTCTTTATGAGAATCAAAAACTTTGAGTCCATATTTTTCAACAAGCTTTAACACTCCTCTCTCTCCCACCACACAGGAACCTATCTGGGCTCTCATATCTGCAGCTACGATGTCAAAACGGATATTGGAGAAAATAAGGTCCCAGACATCCTTTCTCAATTTACCGCGTTCATAGATCTTAACAGGGGGTATTCTAAGTGCTTCCTGCCAGACCTCCGTGGCTCTGGGATTATACCCTCCTGCAACTGAACCTCCTACATCTGCTTGATGTCCCTTCGAAGCAGCCCAGGCTATGAGTTTATCTTTATAAAATATTGGTTTATAAGCAGCCACATCATTGTTCTGATTGCCCATGGAGAAGACATCGTTATGGAATATGACATCGCCAGGATAGATATCATCGCCGAAATAGCGAACCATGTACTCACACACAGGTCCCAGAGAAAAAGAGAGGATAGGAAGGTTTTCAGTCTGTTCAAGCATCTTCCCCTTCCCGTCGTATAGTCCGGTAACGAAATCTTTTGCCTCGCAAAGGATAGGTGAGCGCGTCGTTTTTTCTAAGACTATACTCATCTCTTCGGTTATTGACTTAAACCTTCTTTGAAATACAGAAACTAATATCTTATCTATCTTCATAACCTTTTCTCACGAGATTGCTTCATCGCTTCGCTCTTCGCAATGACATCTCTCCTCATATCTTTTAAAAGTGTGGGTTTGATAAATCAAACCTCCACAATATTTAAAAGGTGGGCTTGATAAATCAAGCCCCTACAAAATCGCATTTCTCCTTTTCGTTTTCAATTATGTTTTCATCATGCGCTCTATTCAAGGTGGGTTTGATGAATCAGACCCCTACAATTTTTTCTTTGATTTCTTTTTCTTTTGTTTTTAAGTACATCGTATAGCTTCCGTATTTATCACAGAGGATACTATATTCTGGAGTTACGAAAGTTGTTGTATTAACCTGCTCTATTACGGCTGGTCCCTCTACTCTATTACCGTACCTAAGTTTATGTCCATCATACACAGGGACTTCTTCAAAGGCCCCCTTAAGGGGCAGATAGACTTTTCTCTTCTTTTTTAAAGCTTTTGAAGAATCAAGCTCGTCATATTCTTCCTTTTTAAATTTCGGCTTGATTGTCTTCCCGGTACTCGTGAGTCTCAGGTTGATCAACTCAATCGGCGTTCCCACCTCCTCTAATGAGTATCCATAAAGCCGGTTGTGTTCAGGATGAAACTTCGAAGCTACAGACCCAATATTTCCTCTCTGGAGCTCATCCCTTGTCATCTCCACGTTTACTTCATGGTATTGTTTAATGTATCTCATATCCAGAGAATAGATATGTTTAATAGAGTCCTCCGGAATGTTTTCTGATTTAAGAAGCTCGGTGGCTTCTTTCCTCATTTCATTAAACAGAGACCTGAATTTCCTCCTATCTAACTTATTGAGAGAAGTTGAATAGGTTCGGACAAAGTTGTGCTTTAAATCAGACATCAACATTCCGGCTGCACAGAAAATAGACGATTCCTTGGGGATAACCATAACCGGAATCTCAAGCTCCAGGGCAATCATACAGGCATGAACCGGTCCTGCTCCACCGGCTACGACCAAAGGGAACTCTCTCGGATCGTGCCCTCGCTTGACACTCACTTCTCTCACTCCCGAAGCCATATTGACATTTATCACCCGATACATCCCGGCTGCTGCCTCAACCACATTCATGCCTAAAGGATCAGCTATTTTTTCTTTTATGGTCCTCTCTGCCCTTTCATAATTCAGTGGTATCTTTCCTCCGGCAAAGAAATCTTTATCAAGATAACCGAGCACGAGGTCCGCGTCTGTACAAGTTGGAAGCTCTCCTCCCAAATCATAACATGCAGGTCCTGGCTTTGAGCCAGCACTCTGAGGTCCCATCCGCAAAAGTCCACCCTCATCAACCCAACCTATACTTCCTCCTCCAGCTCCGATAGTCACTATTCCCAACATAGGAAGGGCTATTCTTAGCCGATTAATTTCTCCCTCGGTAGTAACCAGCGGTGTTTTACCCTTGATAAGCGCGGCGTCGAAACTTGTTCCCCCCATATCGATTGTTAGACAATCATCATAACCCTGGACAGATGTGTACTCTATTCCAGCTACTGGTCCCGCTGCAGGACCTGAGAGGAGGGTTACGGCTGCCTTATCCATTGCAATCTGGGGTGATACAACACCTCCATTGGACTGCATGATGAGTAAGACACCTTTAAAACCGACATCTTTTAATTTCTTAATAAGACTTTTTATATAGCTCTTCAGTATAGGACCAACATATGAGTTTAAAACAGTTGTCGATATCCTGTCATAAAATCTAATGCTCGGAAAAAATGAAGATGAAACGGTCAAGTAGGGGCATGATCTATCATGCCTGTCGCTGGATTCACCAGGTCCTTCGCTTGGTTTATCAAATCCTTCGCCAGATTTACCAAGGTCACTACCAAATTCTTTCTTTATGATTTTCTCGGCCATGGATTCATGGGTATCATTAGCAAAAGAATTCATAAAACAAATAGCAATAGCTTCAATGCCTTCTTTTTTAAAAAGCTTGGCCGCGTTGAAAACATCTTCCTCTTTGAGGAGAGTTACAATGTCTCCCTTGTAATCAAGCCTCTCTTCAACAGCAAATCTCAAATGTCTTGGAACCAACGGCTCCACGTTAGTGTATCTGTTGTTATACTGTTCTTCCCTTATCCCCCTCCTCATTTCCAGGGCATCTCTTAGGCCTTTTGTGGTCAAAAGTCCTGTTTTAGCCCCTCTGCGAGTCAATACTGCATTTGTTGTGACAGTTGTTCCATGCACAACAGTCTCAACATCCTTGATGAATTCTTTTAAAGAGATGTTTCTGGCTTTTGCCATTTCTGCGAGGCCCTCCATCAATCCTATTGATGGGTCATCAGGCGTGGATAAAACCTTATAAATCTCAGAGCTCCCATCCTTAGAAGTCAGCAGAAAATCTGTGAATGTCCCCCCGACATCTATCCCTATTTTATATTTCATAGTTATAAAAAGCTTGACTCGCTAAAGTAATCCAAACACCATAAATGTTTTTACATTGTCATTGCGAGCCCTGAAAGGGCGTGGCAATCTCTTCAGATGAATTAACGAGATCGCCACGTCGCTTCGCTCCTCGCGATGACACTGGAATAATTGCGTTTTTATTAGTAAAAAAATAATGTCATTGCGAAGAACTTTTTTATTATAGCCCGATTGGCTCTTTGAATTCGCCGAAGACCTCTTTGAAAACTCTGGTTATCTCACCTAAAGTGACATAGCTCTTCACAGCTTTCAAAATATGAGGCATCACATTCTCATCCGTCTGAGCAGCCTTTTTCAATCCAAGCAAGGCATCTTTCACTTCATTCTCATTTCTTTGAGTTCTTATCTCTATAAGTTTTTTCTTCTGCTGTTCGGCTACTTTAGAATTGAATTGATGAATCTCAACCTCAGCTTTTTCTTCTTCCATCGCATATTTATTCACGCCGATTTTCGTCGTTTCTCCAGATTGAATCTTTTTCTCCTGAATATAGGCCTGCCGGCTTACTTCTCCCTGTATATAGCCTGATTCTACCGCCTTAATCATGCCGCCCATCTCTTCCACTTTTTTCATGCACTCCGCAATCTTTTTCTCCATCTCATCTGTTAGCCATTCAATATAATAGGAGCCAGCCAGGGGATCGACTGTATCCCTGAGTCCCATCTCATCTGCCAGAATCTGCATCGTCCTCAAGCTGATCAGCGCAGCTTTCTTTGAGGGAATGGTGTAGGCCTCATCATAGGAACAAAGAGCCATTGTTTGGGTTCCTGATAAAGCCGAGATCAAGGCATAATAGGCACCGCGCACTATATTGTTTTCAGGCTGCTGGATTGTCAAACCACCGCCTCCACCGCCAGCAATCATCCTTAAGGTCATTGACCGAGGATTCTTGGCCCCAAAACGTTCCTTTATGATCTTTGCCCAGAGTCTTCTTCCTGCTCTGAATTTTGCGACCTGCTCCCACAGGTTACCATAGATGTCAAAGTTGAAGGCGATCCTTCCGGCAAAATCATCAATGTTAAGTCCCCTCTTAAGCACTTCCTGGATATAAGAAATAGCTATCTCAAAAGCATAAGCCATCTCCTGGACTGGAGTGGCACCTGATTCTCTTATGTGATAGCCGCAGACACTGAAGGGGTTGAATTTGGGAACATTCTTAGAACAGAATTCAACCATATCGCCTATCAACCGGATTGAAGGCCCGACCGGGAAAATCCAGGTTCCTCGACCTATGTATTCTTTCAAAATATCATTCTGTGTGGTGCCTCTTACATCATCCCAAGGTATACCCTGCTTCTCTGCCATTACAAGATACATAGCCAGCATCACTGAGGCCACAGGGTTGATGGTTAGCGAGGTGCTAATTTTATCGATAGGGATATCAGCAAAGGCTTCTTCTAAATCTTCAAGAGTATCTATGGCCATTCCTACCCTGCCAACCTCTTCTTCCGCAAACGGATCATCCGAATCCAAACCCAGTTGTGTGGGTAAATCAAAAGCTACATTGAGTGCTGTCTGCCCCTGGTCCAGGAGCCACTTAAACCTCTCGTTCGTTTCCTTGGCAGTCCCGAAACCTGAATACTGGCGCATTGTCCAGGGACGTTTGCGGTACATCAGAGGATGGATACCTCTTGTGAATGGATATTCGCCCGGTTGGCCTATCTCTTTTTCATAGTTTAGATCCCTAATGTCTTCAGGACCATAGACAGGCTTTACTTTTATCCCGGACTCGAGAATAATCTCTTTAATCTCTTCAGGTTTATCAGATTTTTTCATTTTGCTCCCCTACCCTTTCTTTTATAAACTCTACAATATCATCCAGCCTGGCTCCAACAGGAAAAACCTCAGTTACACCGTAGTCTTTGAGAATTTTTACATCCCTTTGGGGAATATTCCCACCGACCAGCACTAATATATCAATGAGCTTCTTTTCTTTTAGCCGCGCTATCAACTTTTTGCTCAAAGGAAGATGAGCACCAGAGTAAATAGAGAGCCCGATCACATCCACATCTTCTTCTAAGGCGGTGTTCACTATTTCATCGATTGTTTTATGAAGGCCAGTATAGAGAACCTCCATCCCTGCCTCTTTGAGGGCATGAACGATTACCTTTGCACCCTTATCGTGCCCGTCAAGGCCCGGTTTCGCTATGAGCACCCTGATTCTTTTCTCGCTCAAAGTCCTATCCCTTTGACTTCCTGGGGAGATGAAGGAACTTAATATTTGCCGTCAATGATCTCGGTCAAGATCCCGTGGGTCGCTGCAGGGTGAATAAAGGCAAAATTTCTCTTATACTCGGCGAAAAATCTAGGCTTTTGATCAATCAGCCTTACCTTATTTCGTTTTAGCAGCTCGAGAGATTTCTCGCAATTGTCCACATTATAGCTTATGAGCATAACACCTTCCCCGGCACGTCTAATAAATTTGGCCACCTCTCCTGTGCCATCAAGGTCTTCCATAATTTCAATTGCTGTTGGTCCGACCATAAAGCCAGTAACTCTGATCTTCTCTGGTTTATCAACATAGCGGTAAGCTACTTCCCAGCCAAAGGCATCTGTATAGTCCTTTTCTGCTTTTTTCACATCGTTGACAGCAATACAGATATGATCCACATGGTTTGTTTTTAGTTTTTCTGCCATTTGCGACACTCCTTTTAAAGATATGATCTTTAGTAACTTTCCCAAATTTACATGATACAAAAAATTGCATTTCCAAGTACATCTATCATTACGGGTAACCGCAGGAAGCGCGGCAATCTCACCATTATGGTCCGAGTTTGATGAATCAAACCCCTACAGCTTTTTTTTTGAGATTGCTTCGCCCCTTCGGGGCTCGCAATGACAAGCAAAGTAATCTTCTTTACTCCTCTCAATGACATAGAATCACTCAATTTCGGACAACGCCAAATGATTATAATCTTAGTCTTATCTCCCGGAGATGTAAGGCGTATTCCCGGTTTCGGGTGAGCCAGGAGGGAGTTTAAAAAGAAGAGCGCCCTCCACCGGACACGCTTCGAAGCATTCCCCACACTGCTGGCAGAGGTCAAGAACAATCGCCGCTTTTCCCTTATGTAATCCGATGATACCGGGAGCACAGGCCCTCGTGCAAGCACCGCAGCCGTTACACCGGAAAGCATCAATCCACGGATAGAGCCCCATGCCGCTAGAATCAGAATGGGGATAAACACTCATTTTTGTGCCCGGTATCTGGGGACGAGCACTCGCAATTTCATTTAATATCATAATAAATCTCTCCTTTCTTTACGTTTTAGAATCTCATTCCCAAGCGGTAACCATCCTGGATGGCATCAAGGCCGCGCCTCACCCATACGCAATCACCTATCATAGCCGTATCAGCCTTGAACGAGCCGTAGCTTAGTTCTTTACTAGAAACGAGCCGAGACAAGATAACCGTGTCGGCAGGTACTGTCCGGTTCTTGAATTGCTTCTTTTCTTTTGTCTTCCTTTCTACAATCGTCCAGTCCGCAACTACACCTTTATCAGTGATCTTTTTAGCCTGCCCGTAGGTTAGCTGTTGAACCTTTGCCTGCCTGAGCCTGAGCCTGTAGCGCCAGATGTATGAAGGATTTACATCCCAACCAAACCTTGGAGCAGGATCGATCATTGCCAAGTTATAATCCCTTACCTTCTCTTTTTCCATTTTTCCGACCACAAAGAGGGCAAGAGATATTGCAGCACCCGAGCCCCCGAGGATAACCACATTCTTTCCCAGTTTTGCTTTGCCAGTAAAAACATCGAACATGCTCACAACATGCGGCTTATCTGCACCAGGAATATCAGGAACTTCGGGCACAGCGCCTGTGGCAATGACCAGGGAGTCTGGCTTTTCTTTTTCAAGAAGCTCCTTGGTTACTGGCTTATTGAGAGCGAATTTTACTCCTGACTTATCACACTGAGCCTTCATGTTGTTAATCCATCTCATAAATTCCTGATCGTCCCAGTATTTGCTCGATCTTTCTCCCCAGGGATTCCGCGAAGCATAATACCACTGCCCACCGATGTGACCGGTCTTTTCGTAGACAGTCACCTCATGGCCCTTCTCAGCGGCAATACAGGCTGCTTGAAGACCGGCGATCCCAGCACCAGCAACTATTATCTTTCTCTTTACTTCGGCCTTGGGGAATCCGTAGTAGCCCCATTCACGCTCGCCCTCATGGCCGCAGGATGGACGAACGGTGCAGGTGACCGGAGCATCACGGAAGAGCCGGGCCAGGCAGACCTGACAAGCTATGCAGGGAATAATATCCTCCTGGCGGTCCCACTTGATTTTATTAGGAAGGGCCGGATCTGCAATCTGGGGCCGGCACATCTCCCATATGTCCAGTTTGCCTTCAGCAATAGCCTTCTCAGGAATCTCTGGAACAAAGAGTCGGTAGGCCATACTGACAGGTATCTTTACTGCTTTCTTGGTCTGTTCAGCCACGTAGAGCCATTTTCCCATAGGAATATCCCTGGAGATGACCGAGCCCAAAGACTCCTGCCAACCGACGGTCACGCTAATGTAATCACAACCAGCCGCTTCAGCTATTTTAATCGATTCTAAGCTTTCCTCTTCGGTGTTTCCCTCAACATCATCCAGCATCTCCCAGCCGCAGAGGCGTATGCCCAGTGCGATATCAGGGCCAATCTCTTTGCGAATCCCCTCAACAATTTTCCTCATAAATGCGCTTCGCCCATGGATGTCGCCGCCGTACTCATCGCTTCTCCAATTCGTATATTTAGAGATAAAGTTGGAGATGAGGTAGCCGACTATTCCTGAGATCTCGATGATATCGTACCCGGCTTCCACAGCTCTTCGGGCACCATCAATATGCTCTTGAATACATTCCTCAACCTCAGGTATACTCATTTTCCTCTGCGGTCGGAACCGGCGCAGCCGTTGTTTTATTGCTGATGGCCCTGCAGTGTAAGGAAGGTTTATTCCCCCAACACGACCGCAGTGCATCAATTGAAGACAGGCCAGCGCATCGCCTTGATGGATAACATCAGCCATCTTCTTCAAACCAGGGATAAACTTATCATCCCAGATTCCCATCATTCCCATATACCCTTGCCCTTCACCTCTCGGGTCAGTATAAGCACCTTGAGTGGTCACAATCCCTGAACCGCCTCGAGCGTGTGCCTCTATATAAGCAAGTTCCTTCTCAGAGACAAAACCATCGCTATAGTTGAAGTTCGTCTCGGTAGAGGCGTACTTAATCCTATTTTTTGCCCAAAACTTCCCAATCTGAATCGGGCTAAAGATGTTCGGATATTTTTTTTCTCCCGGGAGCATATTCTCCTCCTTCCTGTTTGCTGAGCAAAGCCATCGATGAGTTCAAGCTAATTCTTTCAATAACTGAATAATCCGAGTTTTATTCCTGCGCCTACGCATGAAAGATTATACGGAAATACATATAATTTGCAAGAAACGTGATTTTTCCATAGAATTCAATGAGGGAGAGATGGCATGAGAGAAATTTATACAGAGATTGAAATCAACGCATCAGAGGATCAAGTATCTTGAAACCGCAAGTCGTGCTCAGTTTGGAGCAGGCCCTGACCTTAACCTACGCAACGCTGCGCTTTGTCCATCTGGGCTGGCGTGTTATTCGGGTGGAGCCAACACCGATGGAAGGACGCAAGTCCAAGGGCGATCCCAACCGCTATATAGGCAGGCAGGTGGCAGGCGAGGACCGGCACAGCTATTTCGTGGCTCCAAACCTCGGGAAGGAAGCTATCGCCATAGACCTGAAACAGGCTGAGGGACAGGCTCTCTTGAAACGCATCATCAAAGAACTCCAGGTAGATGTTTTTTGCACTAACACTTTACCGGCGCGCCACAAGCAGCTCGGCATCGATTATGAAGGCTTGTGTCAAGAAAAGAAGGACCTCGTCTGGTGCTGCATCTCTGCTTTGGGGCTTGCGCATCCTGATGTCTCTGGCTACGACCCCGTCATCCAGGCTCTTTGTGGATATATGGATATCACTGGTCACGCTGATGGGCCGCCGCTTCAGTGTGGACCGCCGCTGGTGGACCTTAAGGCCGGAGACGAAGCTTTCATCCAGATCATACTAGCTTTGATGGAGCGCCAAGAAACAGGGAAGGGGAAGCAGATTGACATCTCCATGGCCCAGGTGGCAGTCTCCTGGTTACATACTTTCCTCCCCATGCTGGATATGGACAGCCCTCCCTCTGAACTGAAACGTTCGGGTAACGAACACCGCCAGTTTATCCCCGTCAATGCCTACCGGACAAAAGACGGCTTCATCTACATGGCCATCGGCAGTGACGCTCAATGGAGTCATTTCATCAAACAGCCTTTGTTTGCACCTCTCGATGAAGAACGTTTCACCACCAACGAAGGACGTCGCAAGGGCAAAACAGAACTTCACATGTCCATCAAGGCAATAACCCAGCAGCATCCGTCAGACAAGATAGCCAACGTACTGGCTGAAGCTGGGATCCCCCATTCGCCAATAACCCCCATAGAAGATGTGCCTGACCTGCCCTTTGTTTCCTCTAACGCCCTGAGAACCACAACACCCGACGGCCGTGCGGTAAGGCTACCTCCTCCGGCAGTGGAGACGGACTATCTTAGACAAATTAAAGGAACTCTTCCCTTTGCCCCAGCATACGGTGAACACACCGATACCATCCTTAAAGAGGTCGGACTGTCCCCTCCTGAAATCGCGTCACTCAGAGAACGAGGGATTGTGGCATGAGGCGTTTTGATTACTTCAGACCAAAATCTTTGAAAGAAGCTCTGCAGCAGAAGAAAACCATAGCTGGTTCCAAATTTATATCAGGCGGAACGGACATTCTGGTCCAGATCAAGAACCGGGAGCTACAACCACCAGCGCTGATCTCTCTGCGTTCTATTCCCGAACTTGCTACCATCGAAATAAATGGAGGCGCTCGTATCGGGGCTCTGGCTACAATCAGCGACATCATCCAGCATCCTGAACTCGGCCATAACTACCCTGTGCTGAAGGAAGCGGGCAAGAGGCTGGGAAGCGTTCAGATCCGTAATGTCGCCACCATCGGCGGAAACCTTTGCAACTGCTCCCCGAGCGCAGATATGGCCCTGCCGCTCCTCGTGCTGGAAGCGAAAGTCAGGCTCCAAAGCGCTAAAGCAAGTCGAGAAATATTGCTCGAAGAATTCTTTAAAGGGCCTGGGGAGTCGTGCCTTTTCTCCGATGAAGTATTGACCGACATTTTGTTGGATCCTCCACGTCAAAAAGCAAAGGCGATTTTTCTGAAGAAGGGTCGGGTGAAAATGGATCTGGCCATAGCCAGTTTGGCTGTGCTGCTGGAGATGGAGGGAGGAAAATGCCGTAAAGTCCGTATCGCTGCTGGATCTGTGGCGCCGATTCCGCTGCGCCTTTCCAAAGTAGAAACTTTGCTCGAAGGCGCCGCTATATCTAAAGATTTAGTGTCCAAAGCCCAACAATTGGCGAGAGAAATCGTTTCTCCGATAACCGACGTCCGCGCCACCGAGGAATACCGCCGGCAGATTGTCGGAGTATATGTGAAGCGCGGACTCGAGAAGATCCTCGGATAAATCCAGGCATGAAAACAGAAATCTCTTTCATCCTCAACGGCTCAGAAGTAAAGGTGACGGTCGATGGACATCTGCGTCTCATTGATGTCCTGCGCAACACGATGAGCCTGACTGGAACCAAGGAAGGCTGCGGCGAGGGTGAGTGTGGAGCTTGTACGGTCATTGTCGACGGTAGAGCTATCAACTCCTGCCTGTATCCAGCCCTTGAGATCGAGGGCAAGAGTGTTATAACCATCGAAGGCCTCCTTATGCCCGAACACAAATTGTCTAAGATCCAGCAGGCCTTTGTCGATCATGGTGCGGTCCAATGCGGCTTTTGCACACCGGGCATGATCATGTCAGCCAAAGCATTACTCGATTCCAATCCCAATCCATCAGATAAAGAGATCCGCGAAGCTTTACAGGGCAACCTCTGCCGCTGTACCGGATACGTGCAGATAGTCGAGGCTGTGAAGCGGGTGGCGAGACAACTAAAGGGTAAACAATGAAGAATTTCCGGTACATCGGAAAAGATGCCCTACGGCCAGACGCACCCGACAAGGCTGCGGGCAAAGCTCACTATATCCATGACCTTCAACGCCCGGGCATGCTGTATGGAAAAATAAAATTCAGCGACCATCCTCATGCCCGGATTAAACATATCGACACCTCCAAAGCCGAGCGTCTTAACGGTGTCAGGGCAGTGATTACAGCATACAACTCACGCGAGGTTCGCTTGGGCTTCTTGCGGGATAACTTCGCCCTGAAGAAAGATAAGGTTCGCCAGTATCGGGACGAGATTGCAGCGGTTGCAGCGATCAATCCTGACATAGCTGAAGAGGCAGTAGATTTGATCAAGGTGGAGTATGAACCCTTGCCTGGACTCTTTTCTCCTCGTGAAGCAATGAAGAAAGGATCGCCCCTCATTCATGAAACCGATGCCCAGGGTCGCCCCAGAACCGACAACCTGGTGCCGCTGCGATTCCATCACGAGTCGGGCGATCTGGATGCCGGAAAGCGGGCAGCTAAGTACGTGGCAGAAGGAGAGTTCTCAACTCCGCGGGTTCAGCAGTGCTGCCTGGGAGCTGCAGGATGCATAGCTGAGTTTGACATGAATAACAACCTTACCGTCTGGGCCAAAACCCAGATCCCTTTTCTGGCCCAGCGTGATTTCAATCGAGCTCTTTCTGACATGGGATTACACGACAAGAACACCCGGATCATCGTACCCACGCTTGGTGGAGCCTTTGGAACAGGACTTGACACCCATGCCTACGAATACATAGCTATCCTGCTGGCGTTTCAAACTGGCCGGCCGGTGAAGATAGTCTATACCCGGGACGAGGAATTTGCATATCTTTCACCCCGGCAGTCATCTACTACAAAAATAACCCAGGGCTGTGACCAGAACGGCAAGCTCACTTTCCGCGAGGTCGAAGTAACACAAGACAACGGAGCCTACACTTCCTGGGGAGCGACCTACCCGTCGGTCATGATGATACCTGCTACGTCACTCTATCGTGTTTCTAACGTCTATTTTAACGCTCAATTAGTTTACACAAACAACACGTATTGCCAGGCTATGCGTGGATACGGCAATCCTGAGCACACCTGGGCCCTGGAAAGCAACATGGATGAACTGGCCGGAGAAGCTGGGATAGATCCATATGAGTTCCGGATGATTAACTGCAACAGACCTAAAGAGACCACACCCATGGGACTGAAGGTCAGTACCTGTGGACTCAAGGAGTGTTTGGAAACTGTAGCCAAAAAACTAGACTGGAAGAAAAAGAGCAAAAAAGGCAAGTGCCGTGGTAAGGGGATGGCTTCTCTTGTTCATGTGGGTGGCGGCGCCCGCATATATCGATCGGATGCCAGCGGCCTGATCTTGAAGCTTGATGACTTCGGTAATGTAAATGCTTACCACGGAGGAGTGGAGATGGGCCAGGGCCTGCATTCTGTCTTGACTCTTGGAATTGCCGAAGCTTTAGGTGTTCGCCCTGAGAAGGTATTCATCAATCCCCTTGATACATCCACGTGTCCCTGGGATGTGGGAACTCATGCCAGCCGCGGCGCCTTTATGGCCTGTAATACAGCCATCCTTGCAGCCAATAAGCTGCGCGACAAGATCTTTGAGCTGGCAGAAGAATTATTTCCACAAGAGGTAGAAAAAAACCTCGAGAAGTTCAGAAAGAAAAACCCAGGCTACAAACCGCCTGATTTCGACTTTGTTAAGGCGGCAAAACGAGAACGCTTCGACATGCAAGACGGATCCATATTTATCAAAGACGCCCCACGTGAGCCCTGGCTAAGTCTGGACCTGGGAAGGCTGCTTCGGACAATCCACTTCCGCCCTCAGGGTCAGATGCTTACAACCGAAGTCTTTTACGATCCCCCGAACGAACTCCCCGATTTTGCCAAAGGGTTTGGCAACATCTCTGCTACCTACGCCTACGGAACCCAAGGTGCAGAAGTGGAAGTAGATACTGAGACCGGTGAGGTCAAGATTCTGAGAATGGTCGCAGCCCACGATGTGGGCAAAGTGCTGAATCCCCCTGCACTTAAGGGCCAGATCTACGGCGCACTCGCCCAAGGCGTTGGTTACGCTCTTTATGAGGAGCTTCAATCTCAAAAGGGAAAGATACTGAATCCAAATTTCAGGGACTACAAGATTCCCACTGCCCAGGAGATGAATTTTCCCATAGATCTTGAGTTCATCGAAACCAATGACAGCTTCGGCCCTTTTGGTGCCAAGGGAGTCGCCGAGCCCGGCCTTGTGCCTACCGCTCCTGCCATTGCTAATGCGATCTACGATGCTGTCGGGATCAGGATACACGATCTTCCCATCACTCCGGAAAAAATTCTGGCCGCGCTGAAGAAGCTCAAGAAACACAAGGATTGAACCTGTAGGGACTGAGAAGGGAAATTTAGGATTAAGATCGAAGAATAAAATTATAATTGGGGCCTGACCCCATTTTTTCAAGGCATCAAAGGACTAAAACTGAGGCCTGTTATTTATGCTCAGTAATTGGCTAACACTTTCTGTAATGATATTGAAGATAAAGGTGTCATTGCGAGCCCCACAGGGGCGAAGCAATCTCATAAAAAAGGTTGCTAAATTATTAAGTGGGTACATCTGTCCCCTTTTTTCGACAACTGCCCACGATTTATGACAATAAAACAGCAAAAATTCTCTGATTTTGCCTGAAAGTACTTGGCATGAAAGTTGCAAAAGATGTATAATAGTTATGTTAGATGGGAGATGAACAAATGAAAAATTTAGTTCTTATCTTTTCTGTGATTTTCCTGGTTTCAAGCTGTACTGTTATCGATGGGCAATATACAGGGGAAGGAATAAGAGTAAAACCTGAAAAACATAAAGAATACTATGATGATAGTCCTTATTATTCCAGTTACATGCCGTCTTATTATAGTCCGGTCTATTGGGGAGGATTTTCTTTAGGATTTCCTTATTTCTTCTGGAGCCCGTATTCCTATTATGGAATCTATGATTATTATTATGGATATTACGGCGGGTATTATGGGGGCTACCCCACCTATTATAGATCAAGGTCTGGCAGATCTGTGATCACAAAGAAACAGTTAAAGAAAAGGACTAGTTCGAGAGTTACAACGGGAAATGTTCAAGGAAACGTTGGAAATATAACCAGCACAGGAAAGACAACATCAACTGTTACAAGATCAGGTTCGTCAACAAGGTCAAGAGGAACATCATCCAGGGGAGGATCAAAAGGCGCGGTAAAGAAAAAGAATTAATTTAAATAGAGCCCTCAGTCCCCTTTTCATTACCTTTTTACTTTTTTATATCTACTTTCACAACAACTGCAGCCGCAGTATCTCCGGCGGCACACCCATCGAACAGACCATATCCCCCGCCTTTAACTACC
>Ga0307378_10004939_pt1 | contig 18776 bp, 33 predicted proteins | sample UN1MG_FD_202238 | JGI IMG/M metagenome (GOLD analysis project Ga0307378, IMG submission 202238) | Soil microbial communities from Risofladan, Vaasa, Finland - UN-1 | ecosystem: Environmental > Terrestrial > Soil > Coastal area > Acid sulfate soil | place: Finland: Risofladan, Vaasa | collected... | reverse complement strand
CATCTGTAGCTGATTCTGACTAGTGTCTTGCAATTCATCTACTAGAATATGAGTTAACTTAAATTGTGGCTTCCTATCCTTAATAAAGTCTACTCCATAATTTATTATATCATCAAAGTCTATCATAGAGTACTTAGCTAGCTCTGCTTGGTACTGTTCAACCATAGGAGTTACTTTAACTGGATACACAGACTTAGATTTACTTATAGATTTATACACTCTTTCATATTTATCTTTGTCCCGCTTGCAGTTAAATACCTTCTTAATAATTAGTCTCTTCTTCCCCTCATCACATATCTGTAGATTAGCTCCATAGCTTTTCATTAATCTATAGGATATCTTATGAAATGTTCCACCTGATATATTACTATGATGTTCTCCTTCAGCTTTATGAAGTATTTCTTTAGCTGCTTTATTAGTAAATGTAACTAACATTACATAGTTATTAGAATTCTTAATTAATTGCTTACATAACTCTGCAAGAGTACTTGATTTTCCGCTGCCAGGTCCCGCATTGAGGTAAGAATTTTTTCCATTAATGACTGAATCTATTGCAATTTGTTGTTCATTAGTTAATTTCATAGTTATACTTTTTCTATAGTAACTATTACATCATTAGCTATATAATGATTAGGAATTAAATGACACATTAAACTTCTTTTAATAGTAAATGGAGGAATTTGTATTCCTAAAATTTCACTAATAGGATCTATTAATCTGTTTCCACTTTTTATTGATATTAAACATATTCTATGTGCTTCTACTTGTGAAATTATATAAAGATCTCCCATGTTTTTATCTAATTTATGTACTAAATATAAATAATTACCTATTGAATAGGTAGCATTATTAAGTCCTTCAATACATTTATATTTAAGTCTATATTCTACTGCTCTAAGATTCATCAGCTCTCCTAATAGTAACTTCTGCATCACAAATTTCATACATTATTCCACATCTATTATTATATACTATATCCTCTATAGTTTTTCTTCGAATATTTATACAATTGTCAGGACTTTCTAACTTTCGTGGACCAAAATATAAGTTACCTATAATACCATCACTTATACATATCAAAGCTATACTGTTATCATCAGAACGAGCTATTAATACTAAACTATTATTTATATATATAAAATCACCTCTAGAATAATGCTCTTTTTGTAATCTATTAACTACGCTTTTTTTATGCGTTAAACTATATTCTACACCTCTTAGGTTCATACTACATCTCCGTTTTCTCTAATTTTTTGATCTTCTAGAGGCCCTAAGAATCTCCTTCGAATCTCATTAGCACATTCTTCTAACTCTCCGATGTAAGACTTATAATTACTATAAGACTCTTGGTGTGTATCTTTTATTAATGATTTACAGAGCTTGAAGAGTAGGTAATTTAACTCTCCTCTATAGTTAATTTCTAACTTTAGTAATTCATCTACTATAACATTAAGTTTATCTCTACGATCTTTATCAGATATATATGGCATACTTACTCCTTATATATTATTAATATTACCCATTCTTTTATAGTTATTTGTTGGTCCTATAGCAAGATGAAAAATTATATAGCACATCTTACCATCTACTGACTTTTTATTAAATATTTGCCACTGAGGAAATTTGCCATTCCAACTGAATAGTAACTTACATTTTTGACAATATCCATTAAGTCCATAAGACATATAATTTTCTGTATTACAATTAGGACATATAGCCTTACAATTTATACATACTTTTTCTAAAGGTTCTTCTGTAATGTACAATGTCTTTATAGGATCATTGTACACTTTATTACACCTTTTACAATAATGATATCCATATTTATTATCTGATACATAATGTGTTCCACAAGAACAAGTTATAATATATGATGTACTAAGCTTACTTAAGTGCATTATGTCCTCAAATTTTTTACTATTTAGCATTTTTCAAGAGATTTACCTTTAATCTCATTTCCGCCAGAAAATTTTCTAGTTTTTGAACCTAATGGCTTTTTAATTACATTGGGCTCAGTAGTTATCATTAATTTACCTATATTCCAATCAAACCCTGGATATATAACTTTTACATTTACAGCTGCTGAAGGACCAATGCACTTATCACCAGTTACAACTACAACCTCTAATATGTCAAAATCTTGTATAGAATCCTTATAACTAGTTAATAAGGCTAAGATTTCTTTTCCGTTCATATTATTTCCTTTTAGGTGTTTGGTTATATTCCATACAAGCTGTACCTAAGGCTGTAATCTTCCTGATACTTTCTAATGCAGCATTAGAATTAAGATTATATATATTATTCTTAGCTTCATTCAGCTTATTTTCCATAAATATAACCCAGTCGGATATACTATACTTTGCATCGTTTATCTGACTGTGATAAGAAATACTATCTTGATATTTTCGTTCAGACTGTATGACTTCCCAAACATTATATTCCTTACTCATATATCCTCCTAGTACTTAGCTGTATGCCAAGCTTCATAGAATCCTTTAATTATATCTTTATCAATTAAAGTCTTCACGTCTTTCACAATCCAGCTAGTAAAGTACTCTAAGAATGGATGAAATTTATAATTAGGTTCATTAGTTATCATAACAATAGCTTTATGCATTTGCCATCCCCAAGCTAATTCGCTCAAAGTTCCGATTAAGGGACGGTCTTGCCCGAATATATCCATATTGGCTACTATAAGATCGCACTTTTCTACACATGTATAGTCCTTGTGTACGATCGTATGAGCAGGCATAGAGCCCTTTAATCCATCAGGTGATATCTCAGCAAAGTCTTCACTACTTAATGGATCTAACCACTCTATCTGTGTCTCTCGTTGCTTATCATAGTGCTCTCTTAAATCTTTCCGCCATTTAGTACATTTATCTAATACATCTCCTTGGATGTATCCTGCTAAGTATACCCGCATCATACTATACTCCTTTGTTAGTAATCTTAATAGGTTGCTTGAATTTAATAATTTTCTTAGCTTTTATATCAAAGGTTATTTCGTACTCTTGTACTCTAACCTTTACTATTTTACCTTTAGTATGTTCTATAGTAGCGGCATACCAATGAGCAATAGCTTTAGATTGATTATATCCTTGTAATCCTATTGTTGATAATATACCACCTTCAAAATGTGGATACGGTATAAAATCTTTATCTTCTATAGTTGGTATATTTTTCCAATCTTTACCAATCTTATATTCAGCCTTATATCCACATACAATTCCTGCTAATGTTGGACAATATTCATTCATATACTCTCCTATACTTGTATATTTTGTAAGAATTTTTCTTCTAAAGTAGATTCCATATAATCTACTGCTTCTTGAGGTATCTTGTTAAACATTTCATTTATTCCTTTATATTTAACAGTTATAATATCATCTTCTTTCTCTGGATTTGGATATGAGTATTCTTTACCATCATGTACTCCTATATCTTTACCTATATATATAGTGTTAAACCTTTTATCAAATTTTCCTCTGTAAAAGTATCCTATCAGGTTTATTTTCTTATATCTATGCATTGCCTTTATTTTATCTATTGTGAATCTTACAGGAAAGGAATTAGGTGGTAACTTTCCATTATTTTTAGCTGAATCTGGCCATGAGCTCATTCCAGCAGCAGCTATCTTAACGGTGAGTATATTATAATGTTTTATAGCATTTCCGCCACTCATACCTTCGAACACAGCCATAGTTCCTATACCTTGCATTCTTACTTGGCTTACCAATAATAAAGTTAAATCTCCTGTACTAAGACTTGTATATTCTCTAAGGAATTGACTAAAAGCTCTTGGAATTAATGCAATTGTGTTATTTCCTACTGATTTAATTTCACCTTTTTTATCTGTTAACTCTGATTCTGGAGATAATGCTTGTACAGTATCTATAGCTAGTAAGTCTACTGGACATGTACCATCTACACATTGATTAGCATAATCCATACCTTGTTCACATGTTTTCCATTGAGCTAAAAGTATATTACTAGGAGATACATCTCCATCTTTCCAATATTCAACATCTAGAGTTTTTTCTTGATTCATATATGCACCTACTATGTCTCCTTTGCATATAGTAGCCATAGCATCTCTAACTATTGTAGACTTGCCACTATCTTTAGGACCATATATAACATTAATAACTCCTTTATAAAGGCCTCCAGTTACTATATCAAATGGAAGTACACCAATTTTCATTGGAGTAAGCTTTCCTATATCTGGTTCATCATCCATGAATCCGATTTTTACGGCTCTATCTTCTTCAAGCTTATATTTCTTTAAAAATTTAGCATTTGCTGCTTTTATCTTTTGACGTTTTTCTTTAAGATCCATTATTCTTTCTCCAGTTTATATATAAATGTTAATATCACAGTAAAATTGTTATCATCATGTTCAATAGCTAAATTCTTGTGTATTGTTGATCTAATTAGTCCAATATTATTACAGCTAGGTTTAATACTATATACCCTATGACCTGCTCCCATCTTATTGCCATCTTTTGAATAAAATTCGAATCCATAGTACCATTGATCTTTTATCTCTTTCTTAGATCGTTGATTATCCTCTACACCTCTTAAGTTCATACCCGCTCCATCTTGTAGTATCCTATAACTACAGTATTTTCTAAAGTTATACCTGGTATCGTATCTTTATGCTCTTTTTTAGACCTCTTAGAGTCTTCTACTCCTCTTAGATTCATAATTACTCAAATAAATTATGTTGAATAGAATTATTATACTTACTATCAGCTATACCGTCAACTTTATGATACTTACGTTGTACTTTATCTATAAATGATCCAATAGATAATCTTATATCTGTATCTACCATTATTCTTAATCTTTTTACAGTCTTTGGGTCATCTATATTATTTAACTGCTGTATTACTTTATCGATCTTAGATAATAACACTATATATTCAATTACATCAGTTATATATGATTGACTTGGAATTGATAAGATAATATCTTTATTCGACTTATTAACAAATATAGGGGTCTTACATTGAAGTTTTGCGGCGTTTTTTAATCTTTCTAAGTCTTTTGATAGAATTGATATATTATCTTTAGTAGTATATTTACATTGACATATAGTGGAATATCCTACAATATCTTCTTCTGTCTTAGAATTACCGCTTCCAGGTGTAGTTACAGCTAAATCAGCTTTTAATAACTTTTTAATACTTTCTTCAAACTTCCTCCACTCCATTATAATACTCCTATATCTTTAAGTATTCTATATATCTCTCGATCGTTTAACCCTGCAGAATTATTTTTTATACTAAGTTCTATTCTATCTGATAATATATGTAATCTATCTGATATATTTTTATTCATTAATTCATTTTGACTTTTTACTAAGAATTTTCTAATAATTTCAATAGATTCGTCTACTGTGCATCCTTTTTCTATTTGTATTACTTTAGCAGCATTTACTATAGAAGCACTTATATGATCTAATATATACTTTGAACTTATATTCTGATTACTTTGTTGCATTATTACTCCTGTATATATCACTTATCTCTTGAGAATATCTTGTAATAATTCTTATTACTTCTTTGATATCTTGATTAGTTCTTGCATCATGCTCTATTAACAACATCTGCATAAAAGCTAAAGATTTTATAGCAAATTCATTAGCTACTGGTATATTTTTCTCAGACTTTATTGTACAATTTCCTACATTTTCTTTTTCTATATAAATTTTTTTCATTATATATCCAGTGAAGCTGATGTAAAATCATTAGATAATATCTCTGATTCCTTCTTCTTAACTATTTTAGCTTTTTTAAGTGAAACAACTTTAGTTATATTATTCTTAACAGTATTTATTTTCTTATCTCTTTTATAAAACTCTAGTAATCCATAATATAACACAGAGTTTTTATCAGGTTTATTTTTTAATACCTGTTCTGCTTGTTTATAGTACGTACTATCAGCTAATCCTAATATATACTTTATTTTAAAGTCTTGTGTTAAATCATCTTTTACATCTTGAATAGATATATCTGATAATTCTTTTAATATAATTGTATCTGCTACTATTCTATTAGCCATCTTTTTTATTGTATCTATAAATATATTAGAAAAATCAGTAACACTAGCATTCATATTTTTAAGCTTTTTAATGTCATCTTCTACATCTAATCCTTCTATATGTTCATTTATTATTTCAGCCATAATAGGAGAATTTACTATTCCTTGCATATATTCACTGTATACAGCTGATCTTTTAAGTTCATGAAATTTTTCTATATCTGTAACGGATATGCCGAAGTGTCCATTAATCATTTTTTCTCCTTTGTTTTTGTTGGAGCATATTCTGTTCTTGCATTTTTCTATGTTTCTTTAGCATCTTATCATATCGAATAAAATCTGCATCTTTTAATTCTATGAAATATACATCTAAATTTAGTACAGTATTAGTTAATAAAGTTATAGGAGGTTCACTAGCTTCCATTCCAACTAGAAATCCTCGTTGTGTAGTAGGGTCTAATACGCAGGTAAGTTCACATTTTTTTTCTTTAGCTGCGTTTTCTATCTCTGAAGTTGTTGAACACTCCCAAAACTTTGTATTAGCTGTACTTTGATATTCTTTAGCTAATACTTGTAATGTCTTTGGTAAGTTTCCACGAGTTGTAATCTTTTTCATTTAATATCCTTCCTTCTTTAGAATATATAGCTATGTTTCTATCTATAAAGTTTTTTTTGTCTCTGTAGTGATTATATACTTCAATATACTTATTTTCAGTAATTAATACTGGTTCACTTACATTTCGTATCCATATACTATATTGAAATACAGGACTACCGTAATTACAGTACTTCTTATTTAATCTATCTAGTGTACTGTATACTTTTCCTCCTTCACTAATATCTTCCCTTATCTGAGATGTACATATCATTGTACAATTGTACAAGTCTAGTAATCTTTTTAAGAGTACTAGCTGTGAATTTATAGCTATTATATCTCCGGGATCTATTATTATATAATCATAGAATATACTACTATCTATTGTATTAATATATTCTATGAATATATCAACAGAAGATGTCATAAAACATACATTTTTATACATCTCAGGGTATAGACTCTTTATAAATTCCCGATTTATAGTCCTAGAAGGATTATAATACAGGACCAAGCCATTATTACTACAAATTATATTAGATAACATCTGTACAAACGAAGTACTCCCGTTATCAGGTGCTGCAGTAACAATGATCCCCCCATTAGCAAGATCCTGTATCATAATTAGTTATTAATTACCTTTTTGTATTTAAGAATTGTGGATCTGGAATTTCATGTAAAGATCTTTCTTGAGTATCCTCACGAGCAGCACTAATTCCAACCATCTCTTCTACTTGTTCAATAGCATCACATTCGTCTCCAATAAATCCATCCATTTCAAACTTCATGGTGCCATTTGCTTTAATGGTAACTTCAACAGTTTGCTCTCTCATCATTCCTCCTTATATGTATCGTTTATATACAAGTTTAACTTCCTGTTTATCAGAAGCAGCAAGTTCTTCACTTAAATCAAAGCCCATCTCTGATAATCGATCACTTGTCTCTAATTTCTTAGATGTCATTTGAATTTGTGAAGTAAATTCGTTCTGATTTATTCCGGTTTGCCAGTAATCTCCAACTATACTGAACGTTCCATCCGTTTGTTCTTTAATTCCAACTGAATTCTTGATATTCTTACCATTTACCTTACTAATAAGAACATCTACATCAGCAGGAACTCCATTAAACTGACTTTCAGTTTTAAGTGTCTTTCCTTTCTCAGCTTCTTTAAACTCACAACCCATTTGTGTTAATGCGTCCAAGATATACTTTTTGTTGTCTAGCTTGGTCTTTAATTCAGTACGATGACTCATACCCTATCCTTTCTTTTAAGTTTATAATTCTACTGCTATATCAAATTCGTCTTTAGTTGTTTTATCTTTAACAACTATCTTTCGATCATAAATAGATACATTTCTAGCATTATCCATAGCCCAAGACCTATTATTCTCTACTGCTTTTTTGCCTACTTTAGTTATAGGAATTATCTTTTTTAACTGTAATTCTATATCATCAGCTGTTATATCTTGCTTACTACCAATTTTAAGAATATTACCAGCTGAGAAATTTTTAGCAAAATTCCATCTAACTGCTTCATTAACAGCATATTCAATTTCAGCTCCAACATATCTATATTGGAGTCCCCTATCAATATACTTAATTTTTGCAAGTTTGTCAATAGGAAAATTATCTGAAATTCTTCCACGTTTCTTTAAATGGATTCTGAATATATCTTCTCTCTCTGATACTGTAGGAGAATCAGAGAACCATAACTCATCAAATCTTCCTTTTCTTAATAACTCAGGATGAGATTCTCTCAGGTTTGTTATATCATTAGCTGTAGCTACTATAAATAGTCCTGGATGAGGTTCCTGCATCCAAGATAATAGAGTACCTATAACTCTCTTAGTGGTACCGCCATCTGTCCTATCTGAGCTACCTGCTCCTGCTAAACCTTTATCTATCTCATCTATAAGTATAATACCTCCAGCTGCTTCAGCTTGCATTAAAGCCATTCTCATACGCTTCTCTGAATTATGGCATAAAATTCCACCAGTACCTGATACAAAGTTCTGATTATCTTCTACAGATATATCATATACATACTCTGGTTGTTCTTTGCATACTTCGATACTTTTAACCATATCAAAGTGTACTCCCCAGTCAGCAATCTTTGGATTAATCTTTAATGCTTTCTTGTAAGACAACCAATCTGAGTTATCATCTATTTGATACTTAGAATCATCTGTAGCATTCCTTAATTCTTTAGATGTAGCTACTAATTTTCCATACTTTGGAAACTTATGTCCCCAAGAATTGATATCAATAGCTAAGCTTTCTCCAGCTATGTTTTTATCACACTGGGTAAATCCAATTTCTTCTAAGTACTTATTTATGTACACAGATGAGTGTATACACAATCTAGTGCCGCCATCTTTTCTTGGATACACAGAAGCAAATATGTTTACAGTTGATAGTAAATACTGTAAATCTTCTATAAATGCTCTACTTTTCTGTGAACATTCTATATTGTTACCTGATATTCCACCGTCTCCGCTTATAAATCCTTTTATATAAGCTCTTCGGTATTCTATAGAAGTATTGAATATCCAAGAAGGAATTCTATTTTTATCTGTTAATTCTAGGTATTTTAATATTCGTCCGTGCGAAACACCACCAAAGAATATCGTAGAGCCATTAGAATCTTTATCTTGATATACTGAATATTTTATATCACATTGATCTAATAACTCAAATATATCTTCTATTTCATTACTATGAACATGCAATCTTGGACTTTCTCCAGATAAGGTACCTTCAGCACTATACCATCCAAATAACTCCATTAGGTTACAGTTTAAATCTAATCTAGTTAAGAATTTACCTTCAGAATATACAGCTCCTATTGTTGCACCTATTGGAATATGATCAACTTTATCTATAGCTATTGGTCGATTAGTATTCTTATAAGAAGAAAAATCTTTTTGTGTTACTATACTTCTTATATAATGTTCTCCATACGTATCATAAGCATTAGATACATACCACTTATCTTCATCATTATTCTTCTTTATAAGATCTACTAAATTTATAGTATCAATATGATTTATAGATTCATCTGATCTACAAGGTACTACTAAAGGACTCCCTGTTTTTAGTTCGGAAGGTTTAACTTCGGTGAGTTCTCCATTATTACTAATAGTAAATAATGAATGATCTTCAGTTACTTTTACTACTCGACCTGAAACAGTAGTAACTTTAACTAACTCTTTTGTTCTTTTATGAGTTATAAAGTCTACTACTTTCTTGTATTGAGGATTAAATTCATTATCATAAGATAGTGCATAGTATCCTTCTGGTCGAAGTCGACATATATTTTCGATGTTATCTCTTAATACATGTCCTTTATCATTTATTAACATCAATTCTTCATCTGGAGCTAAGCTTTCTCCTACAAGTCCAGCGAATACCTTACCCATATCTAATACTATTAATCCTTTACCCCACTCAGTAGCCATAGCTTTACCTGCTAAAGTTTTACCACTTCCTTGTGTCCCTAATAGTAATATTCCTTTTGGTTGATCAGCATGATAAGCTAATGCTTCCTCTGGATGATCCATAAGTGACCGTTGTACTGTAAACCAATCCTTTAAATGTTTAAATCCTCCAAGATCACTAAGTGTTTCTGTACAATTAAAGTATGTCAATATATCATTCTTAGATATAATCTGTCTCTTTTCTTCTAGTATCATCCTTGGTTCTACTTTATTATAAACAGTTAAACTATATGCAGCAGTATTAACTATTTCTTCTTCAGTAAGTCCCATACAAGCTCTTGTTATATGATCAAAATCAAATTCTTCTTCCATTAACAATGACTGTTCGCCTTCTCCATCTCTAATATCTTGATTATTAACCTTTATTATATCTTGAACTCTATTTTTAAGGATATAATCTTTTATCTCTCTACGAGTAGGCATTTCAAGATTAATAAATGCACTATCCTTTTCTAAGTCAGATGGAACTGTTAATCCTGGTGCACATATTATTATAGAACTTGTTGATGTACTTACTGTATATACTATATCTCTAAGCTTTCTAATAGTACGAGGATTATTAAATTCTTTATCAAGATCTCGTAATATATATACATTACGTTCTACTTTATGAAGATCATTATCAATCTTCTTTCTACAATCATCTTCAATAGTAAGTAACATTTCGAATACATTTCCTGAAGTCTTTTTCCCCATTGTTGCAGAATTTCTAGCACTTGCTTCTGGATAATCTTGTGGTTTCTTTAGAACTCCTTGCTCATCTTCTTTAATTTCATGAAGTCCTTGAGATATTGACCAAAACTGTACACATGCATTAGGGAGTTCTTTCTTTATCTCTCTTATAAGTCTATTCTCTTCAAATGTATTAACAAATATCATTCCAGTACTAGCTTCTATTCTATTAAATAACTCCTTAAGGGATGAATTAACTTCTTTAAGTGTTATTGTTTCCTTTTGAGATTTAACCGCTTTATTTTTTGCCATAATTTCCAGTTTTCTCCATTTCTTATAAAAGTTTTTTAAATTTTTATTATTAGTATTTTTTTAAATTATTCCATACATATTTCGATCTATTGGTAAATATATATTAGTTCCTATTCCACTAAAATTTGGACTATACAATGCCCAATCAGAATATTCTACATAATTTAAAGGAGATGGATTTACTATATACATTACTTTTTCACGTTTACCATCTGAGGTAAATTTTACATCATAATCAATATAATGTGTATGATAATGTCCACATGCATATATATCAGCTCCTACTATATCACCTTTAGTCTTTTTAAAATTCTTTAGTAACGTGGCATGTGATACGCCAGCTGCTGAATTTGTAAGTCTATGGGAAAGATATATATTATATATCTTCTCCATCTTAGGTTTTTTCTTGGTTAAAATCAATCTTATTATACAACGAATTCCAGCATTAACAATTCCTTTATCTTCATATATTTGATCGTTTAACCATATTCCAGAATCTTTTCTGGAACGATATTCATGATTACCTATAACTCCAAATATTCTTGCGTGCTCTCCATTATCCATGGTGACCCGCTTCATATTTTTCCATTTACTATTATATAGATTCTTGCTAAGTTCTTTATAGACTTCTTGCATCGTTCCAATTTGTTTAGCAGGATCTGGTTCTAATAAATCATAACCATGTCCTATAGATCTCTTAGATGAATTTTCTATTGCGTCTCCTACTAAAAGAACTATTAATCGTTTTTTATACTTTTCTTGTTCTCTTAAGCATACAACTTTATATAATTCTTTATCAAATCCGCGTAATCCTGCATGTTCATCTCCACGTAATTGTAACACTGCTTCTGTAGCATCGCCAAGTGGCATAATTGTTTCTATTACAGGTATATTTGTTGAAATTGCTTCTTGTTCCCAATGGGTAGACATTAGTTACCTCCAAATATTCTTTTATATATACAGTTAGGTTGATATTTTATATTATATAGCTTTCTTATTTCTCGGTCTCTAATGTCTTCTCCTCCTTTTTCGAATGGACACCTTCTAACTTGATTATAAGAGTCTATATCTATGTAATAATCTTTATATAAACACGTTCTATGAATTAGATAACTTTCTAAACATGTATCTATAGATATATCAGTACTATTACTCATAGTCCATTCATTAATTATCCTAAATAACATTTTTAGTTGTTTTTCTACAAATCCTTGATATATATTTAAATGTGCCCTATATTTGCTTTCCATTAGAAGATTAATAGCTTCTTCTAATGTGACTTCATTTTTTATTAAGTACAGAGGTAAAGCATAAGTATTATCACTTATATCTTTTATTTGCTCTGTATTGTAAGTACTTACCTGTATTCTTTCTTCTATATTTTTAGATATACCTTCAATATAAGTACATATATCTTTATATATTCTATAATTTATAGTCATATTTATATTAGACATACTATGCATATTTTGAATAGTTTGAATTCCATCTTCGAAATTACAAACAGCTATATAAACTTTTACATTGTTATTAGCTTTTATATATTTCATTATTTTATTACTAATAACTGCTTCATTTATAAATCCTCGAGATGGAACTTTTTTATTTCGACTCAACATATAGCATATATGAGCATTATTACAGGCAGTATTACATTTATTTGGGTGTAATGATAGTAATTTATTCATTATTCTGCTAAGTTATTTGTTGGATCTACTAATTTTCCAATTACTTCATTTTCATCTTTTTCAATAGCATCTTGTATATTTTTCAACCATTCAAGAGTATACTTTTTCATATCTGCTTTAGTGAGCTCTGTACTTTCAACATTAATTGTGAGCTTAGTCTTATTATCATGTTCATACTTATTTATAATGGCCTTCATTATCCATGCCACTTTAAATCCTACTGATGCATAAGGACCAAGTATAGCTGATGCTAGATAATCAACTTTTTCTATGCTATCTTCATTAGATTTATCTTTTATTGCTTCCTTTATTCCAGTAATTAATTGATCAATATTAGTTTTAGTTCCATCATTTTTCAATAAAGTTATGGTCTTTAGGAAGGGAGTTCCATTATTATCAAATGCTATAGTTTGTTTAACATATTTATTTTCTTTTTCAAATAATCCCATTATATTCTCCTTTATTTAATTGTTTATTACTACTTAAAATACGCCGTTCTTGTATTTACTGTTACTACTGGTTCAGCTGCTGATACTTTATCTTCTCTATTAGGTAATATATCACCTTTTTCAATCTGTTTATGGTATTCTATTCTACTATCTGTTTCATTTATTATTGTAGTTAATAACTTTTGATCAATCATTTTTGTCACTGCTATATCATATTTAAATACTAAATTAGCTAATGCTATTCCAGAAGGCATATTACTAACCGGTACATATATTTCTATAGTATTCTCTTTTATATCTATACTCATTGGAGTATTATATTTTTCTACAATTGGTTTTAATGCTCTATGAATAGCAGTTTTTATAAGATTATTCTGCTTTCTTATATTTTGTTCAGCAGTATCTTTATCTGTTAAATACCTATTTCTTATAGTTATAGCTTCTCGTAATTGATTCCAAGGAGAATTTTCTCCTTCTACTCTTAAATTAATATTCATTACTCTTCTCCTATTATTGGTATATCTTCTGTTTCATTAATTCCTTCTGATAATAATTTTATTCTAGTTACTTTAACTGTTCTTAAATATACACCTTTAGTTGTTCTAAAACTTTCTTCATATCCTTGTAAATTAAGTAGAGCATTATATTTTATTGCCTTTTCTATTGTATCCATATCTTGTTTAGTATTAGATACTATAGAACATTTTTCGTATAATCGACCAGATTTAACAGCTCCATCTTTCTGAGGGGTAGATATAGTAAAATTAACTATATTCTTTACTCCTCCTTGTATAGGATATATCTTTAATATCTGATCAGGATCACTTGTCTTCTTTTTAAATTGTGGTACAACTGTTGCATTAGTTATAGTTACTTGTTTCATATATATCCTTTATTCTATTCTCCAACTATATATTGTTTTACCATTTATTGTAACTGATGTATTTAAATTAATATCTGCTGATGGAAATCCTTTATAATAGTTATCACAATTTGATTGTATACATTTTTTCTTTTTAAAAGGATTAAAACTAAATTTAAATGATGCCCCACATTTACACCGTCCCCACCACTCTGCTGGTTCATATAATATTCTACCGTGTGGGCCTTTCGGTTTAACTAATTTGTCTTCTATTATTTTCATTATATATCTCTCTTTATAAATATTATAGGGGTGTAGAATATAAATTAACCAATAACATCGTAACGACGATATGCCCAAGCAATAGCTTGAGGAGTAACTATGTCACGAGTTTTCGTTACACATTTAAGAGTATTGATATGGTCTGCTGCATCCTTAGGTCTCATATTATTTTTCTTACAAGCCCGAATGGATCTTTTAATAGCATTAGAATATTTTTTAAGAGGCATTTTTATCCCCTTTCTCCTTTAAAGTTTTAAAAATCATTTTTGGTATTAATGTTTCAAGTTTATTGATTACATCATACCCATTTTTTGAATCTTGAAGTACTTCTTGTTTTAAAGTGTTTAAATTAATATCTACACCCCTAAACATTTGTAGATTTTTATCTAAATTATTTATATATATTTTTTCTAAAGAATCTTTATCTAACTTATTAAATATTATTGATGAATTTACTACATTGAGTATATCCTCATTTATAACTGAGGATAATTTATTCTCAGTATTATTATCTTTGACTGGTCCAAATCCCATACATACTGTGGTCTTTGTAATTTTTTCCATCTCTTTATCTGATAATGTCATAGAGAATACTATTATTGTATTATTAAGTATAGCTTCTTGATCATCTCCTCCTATTAGTTTTCCATTCTTTATTCCAAGAAGTATATAATTTAATATATCAATATGGCATAATTCTGGATTTCTTAAAAACACTACACTTTGTGGATTGTTCTTTATATCTTTTACTAATCTACCAGATTTACCATATCCAACATAACCAGGAGGTGATCCTTTAAGTTCAGATATCATATGACTACTGGTTAGTCCGGATAAATCATAGTCTATATAACTTTTAGAAGATCCATATATTATTTCTGATAGTTTTTTAATAGATTCTGCTTTACCACAACCACTTGGTCCTACTAATAATATAACTGATATAGGCTTCTGACGATTGTAATTTATATGTTTAAGTATATTAACTACATTAGATATGTCATTTAATTGTTGATCTTGTCCAAATATGTTAAGTTTAAGTTCATTACAGACATACTCATAATTTAGACTATGTCTTATTTTATTATAATCTATTCCTGAAACTTTTGATATTGCTGAATCTATATGTTCTTTAGTAATTTCTCGATCTCCTGTAGACGCTTTACTACCTATTATCGATAGTCTATCAGCTTCAAGTGTAGTAAATTCGTTAGTATCTTTATGTTCTATGGTTCTTTTAATTTCACTAGTGTTCAGTATAGTCCCAGCCATATCTAATAGATCTAGTGATTTATCAGGATTCTTTCGATGTCCTAAGAATCTACTTCCATTTACTACTAAGTATCGACATATATCTCTTGGAATAGAGCACTTATGATATATCTCATATATACTCTTAGTTCCTAACACCATCTTAATAGTCTTTTCTATAGATGGCTCATCTATATATATTACATTAAATCTTCTTTCTAAGGCTTTATCATTATTAACTATAGAATGATACTCATCAGTAGTAGTAGCTCCTATAAATCTTAATTTCCCAGTTAAGTATGGTTTTAGTACATCATTCATTCTTTGTGTTAATAATTGATGGACTTCATCTATAAATAGTATGTGATTAGGATCCGCACTGGCTGTTTCTAAGATTCGTATAATTGCTCCTAATGGATCTTCTTTATAATTACTGAATATATAAGGAATATCCATATTATGTATACAACAACCTTTTAATGATCGAGGTACTGTACCTTCTTTTAATTTTGCATCTAATACGTTTACCACGGCAGTTTTCCCGATTCCAGGAAGACCTACAAGCATGATACCTCTCTTATCTTTCCGGCATAGTATATCAGTTATCTTAGCTACTTCCTCATCTCTTCCAGTTATTATATTACCTTTATAGTAGTCTAAATTTTTACATGGTCCAAATTCTTTCCTATTAAATGCTATTGGTGAGAATTTTAAAGGATTTACTTTATTATTCTTACCTTGTGTCTCTACTACGTTAATTATCTCTTTTATACTCTTATATATTCCAATAGGAAGTTGAGAAATCATCCTATTATAATTACTCTCATTGGATTTCTTACATACCTTAGTTCGACACTTTTCTAATGTAGTAGTAAATCCTGGAGTAAATATATTATCATACTTTAAAGATAATTTCTTTAGTTTTATCTGCATACTTTTTGATAGTTGTATCATATTATTTTCCATATGTGTAGTTATACCATGATATAAAATTACAAGGTTTAGTTAAATTACAAGTTGTATCTATATGAGTAACTATATTTAATATGCCATTAAACTCAATATAAGCTTCTGATGTTATAAGTATATCCTTACAAAGAAAGGCCGCTAATCCAATTTCCATAATAGATAGTTCATTTAATGAGTTTATAATTACTAAACGTAATGCTGGATTAGTGAATATATAAGCTATCTCACTTATAGACCATTTATCTGGTCGTTGAAGTAAATTAATACCTGCATTTACAATTGCTGTTATATTATCTGTAGAACATGCATCTGTATATACTACATTATTGCTCATAAAGTAACTCCTAATTTTTTCCTATTTCTTAATACTATTGGTAGTACTTCTCTTGCTTGTTGTTGTAAAGCATACTCTTGAAGCATATTTTTATCATCACAATTTATATCACAGGCATATATTGGATTAGTTAGTAATTTTTGTACAGCATTTATATTTACTACATTTTCTTTTCCTGTATAAGGAAAGTAGAATGTAGCTACATCACTTTTTCTTATAATTATTGAAGTAGATTTTCTATCAAATAAAGCTCCCTCTGATAACATATTAGCTGCTTTTATATACCTTTTATATGTATCAATTAATTGTATCTTTGACATTACCTTACTTAGTGGCTCTGTAGGTTTAGAAATCACCCATATTCCATCTAATCCTCTGCTTTCTAAGTATCCCTTACCAATCATATATTCTATAGCCTTACGGGTATAGTAATAGGATACTTTTGTAATAGCTGAAATTACTGCTACACTGTCTATTCGGTCTCCAAGATTCCAGACTTTAGATAGTTTGTATAACAAGTGCTTTCTAACTTTTACATAATTTTTGTTCATTTATACCTCCTAATATATTTAAAAATCTGCGTAATCATTAGTTGTATCGGGTCTATATTGATTCCATATTTTAATAAATTGATATTCTCTCATTATTGTAACGCCCTGTTTACGAGCTTTTACTAGTTTGGAGCTATTATAATCCAGTGAATCACTAGTAATTAATATATCAGTTTGGCCATTAATAATATTAACTACAGTGCCACTGAGAGCACCTATCATGCTATGTATAATTCTACGATTATGCTTAAATTTACCAGTTACACATACTTGTTGACCTTCTACCCAGTTACCAAGGACACTCAGCACAGGTTCTTTCCGCTTCTTATGCTGTCTATGTTCAACGTACCTTAGATTCATAAATCTATCCTTTTATAGTTATATTGGAGCTCTTAGATTAATTATCCGCAGCATCCTTTTATACCTTTTTTTACTACATTTTCATTAACTTTACCAATATATACATCTATACTACTACTTAATTTTCCTGCAATAGGGCATTCTTTAATTCCCTCTACAGTATTAGATATTATCTCTTTATCGACATCCTTAAAGAAGATTATACTTATACCTATGCTTGAGTCGCTGTTTAAGTACACTTCAAGGCTTTTTATTATATCAGTGGTCACTCCTATACCTCTATACATATTAACGATGTAGTGGCCTATACAGGCCCCTACAGCAGAACATAGTAAATCATCTGGACTGTAGAACATATATCCCATAGATGACTTAATTGGTACTTTACCTTCACTATGTATAGTTACTATATTATTATTATTAATCATATCTACATTAATCATATACAGTGTAGTCCTTTCTATTCGGTAACTCTCCTTGTATAACCTTTATTCCGTCTTCACTTATTAAAGAAAATCCATTAATTTCTGGCCCCATTAACACTAAAATTGTCTTTTTATTATGTGAATGAATAAACGCATCTATAACATTATATTTTATATTATATTCTACGGCTATATTACTCATTGTAGACATCCACACAGGTAATTTAAGCACATTCCAATCTTGAAGACCACCATAATATTTACCAGCATGAGTTACTTCTACTAAGCATTCTTCAGGATCACACTTCTTAGACTTAGATCCTAGTGAATGTTCTATTGCTCTTAGGTTCATAAATCTTGCACCTCAGGAAGTTTCCCTTTTATAACTTTTATTCCTTCTGTACCTATTATATAGTATTTATTATTATTGCTATTTATATCTTGTAATACAGTTATTATAGAAGAAGATGTATTTTTACCTCTA
>Ga0307378_10004938_pt1 | contig 18777 bp, 18 predicted proteins | sample UN1MG_FD_202238 | JGI IMG/M metagenome (GOLD analysis project Ga0307378, IMG submission 202238) | Soil microbial communities from Risofladan, Vaasa, Finland - UN-1 | ecosystem: Environmental > Terrestrial > Soil > Coastal area > Acid sulfate soil | place: Finland: Risofladan, Vaasa | collected... | reverse complement strand
CGGTAGCCTATGCCGTCCAGCCGCCATCTGCGGTAAGTCGGGCGGCGCGGATCGGGCTTGTACACGTAGATGCGGCCCTCACCAGAGGTTACCGCCGCGTAGTTCCCATCCGGCGAGACTGAGGCAGACCACACGCTGCCCTCTACCTCGTGCCGCCACAGCCGCTGGCCATCATTCCGGAAGAAATATACGGCCCGCTGCATGGGGTTCAGCTTAGAATACACGAGCACGCTCTGCGCGTTCCTGGCAATCAGCACATCGGTGGCGCCTTCCACTCGCTGTTCCCAGAGCTGACTCCCATTGCGGCCGTAGAGGCGAACAGTCCCGTCCTTAGCAACCGTCCCGAAGAACCTGCCGGCCGCTGACATAGCCAAGCATACGGGTTGGCTCGCAGGGGTTTTCCATTTTATGGTTATAGACTCCCGATCCCCGGCATGCGCAGACTGGGACGCTGCCAGGAGCAGGATGAGGAGCAAGGAACCCGCTGAGGCCAGCGAGTCACGGATGGCGCCGGCCAGCTTTCTAAGCGATCCTCCGGAAATCATGCTGACCTCTCTGGCTTGGACGATTGCGTAGAGAGCGACTGCCGAACCAAACCGACGAAATACTGGTGTATTCTTGAATCGTCGGTGAGTTCGGGATGGAAGGCGCTCGCCAGCAAATTGCCCTGTTTCAGCAGCACGCCCTTACCCTTGTAGAGCGCCAGTATCTCGATGTTTCCGTTGACTTGTACCGCGTATGGAGCGCGTATAAACACGGCCCGAAACGCAGGCGGCCCGATTGCGCTTATATCCAGGTCCGCCTCGAAGCTGTCTACCTGACGGCCAAATGCATTGCGGAGCACGGTCGAGGCCATCAGGCCAAGGCGGTGCTGCTCGCTTCCGACGATGTTCTCGGCAAGCAATATCATGCCGGCACACGTCCCGAAAACCGGCATGCCCTTCTTCGCACGCTTGATGATGTCCCTGTCCAATCCATAGCGAGCCATCAGTTTGCCGACGGTCGTGCTCTCGCCGCCCGGTATGACCAGCCCGTGGACAGCATCGAGCTCCTCCGTCAGACGAACCGGGATCGCGCGCACTTCGCACCGCTCCAGCATTCGGATATGCTTCTCCACGCCGCCCTGAAGTGCCAGCACCCCGACGACGATTTCGGATTTCGGACTTCGGATTTCGGATTGTGGATCATACCAGGCGTCCGCACACGGCGGGCTTCCAACCTCCGACTTCCGACTTCCAACTTCCAGAGCTCTACCAGCCACGGGTTGACAGGAGATCCTTTTCATCGAGTTGACGTATATCCAGGCCGGGCATGGCCTCCCCCAGCCCCATCGAAAGCTCAGCCAGAATCTCAGGTTTGTCGTAATAGGTTGTGGCGTCAACGATAGCCTTGGCGCGTTTCGCCGGATCCTGAGACTTGAATATGCCCGATCCAACGAAGACTGCCTCAGCTCCGAGCTGCATCATCAACGCGGCATCGGCGGGAGTCGCCACGCCCCCAGCCGAGAAGTTCGGCACCGGCAGTCTGCCCTTCTCCGCAGTCTCGACTACCAGCTCATAAGGCGCGCCGATATTCTTTGCGTAAGTCATCAATTCCTCACGCGGCATGGACTGCAGGCGCCTGACCTCCGACAGGACGGCCCTCATGTGTCGGACGGCCTCCACGATGTTGCCGGAGCCGGCCTCACCTTTCGTGCGGATCATCGCCGCACCTTCGCCGATGCGCCGGAGCGCCTCGCCGAGATCACGGCAGCCGCACACGAACGGCACCTTGAACTGGTGCTTGTCAATATGGAACAGCTCGTCCGCAGGCGTGAGGACCTCGCTTTCGTCAATGTAGTCCACGCCAAGCGCCTCGAGTATCTGGGCCTCCACGAAGTGGCCGATCCTGACCTTCGCCATAACCGGGATAGCCACGGCATCCATTATCTCCTTGATCTTGGAGGGATCGGCCATTCGCGCCACGCCGCCTTCTTTGCGGATGTCGGCAGGCACGCGCTCCAAGGCCATTACCGCGACCGCTCCGGCTTCCTCGGCTATCTTGGCCTGCTCGGCGTTGGTCACGTCCATTATGACGCCGCCCTTGAGCATCTCGGCGAGTCCAACTTTAGTTCGCCATGTTGATTTCTGCTCATCATTCATCGCAGATCACCTTCTCGGGGCCTCGGAGGGGCGAGGTCACCTCGCCCCTACAATATTATATCATGCAGACGCACGCCTGCTGCCTAGCACCCGCAGGTTTCTCTCTTGAGCAGCTCTTCCCAGCGGGCGTCTACCTCAGCCTGGAACTCCTCGATCATGTGCTCGTTGCCAGGCTTGAACATGTGCCGGAACTTCGTCTGCTCCTTGAGAAACTCGCTGATCGGCAGCTTCTCTCTGGGCTTGTATGTGATCCGGTATTTCCCGCTCTCGACCTCGTAAAGCGGCCAGTAGCAGGAGCTCACCGCATCCCTCGCGACCTTCACAGCGTACTGCGGCTGGAATGCCCAACCCAGCCGGCATGGCATCAAGCAATTGATGAACGCCGGGCCGTCTACCGCCAGGGCCTTCTGGACTTTCGTCACCAGGTCATTCCAGTGGCTCGGCGAAGCCTGTGCCGCGTATGGAATCCGGTGCGCCACCATGATGGCGGTCAGGTCCTTGCGGAACTGCGCCTTCCCCAGCTTGACCTTGCCCACCGGCGAGGTCGTGGTATCTGCGCCCTTCGGCGTCGCGCTTGACCGCTGGATGCCTGTGTTCATGTAGGCTTCGTTGTTGTAGCAGATATAAAGTATGTTGTGGCCGCGCTCCATCGCTCCCGAAAGGGACTGGAGGCCGATGTCGTAGGTCCCGCCGTCGCCGCCGAAGGCGATGAACTTCACCTCGCGGTCGTATTTCCCCTGCCGCTTCAAAGACTCGTAAGCCGCCTCGACGCCGCTGATCGTCGCCGCCGCGTTCTCGAATGCGCTGTGAATGAATGGCACCCTCCACGCCGTATACGGGAAGATGGTGGTGGTGACCTCCATGCAGCCGGTCGCCGCGCACACAACCACAGGCGTATCCGCCGCCGCCAGAGTCTGACGTATTATCTGAGGGAAGGTGCAGCCTGCGCACGCTCGGTGCCCAGGGGACAGCAGCTCCCCTTTCTTTGCTAGTTCCTTCAGATTAGCCATTCGAATTCTCCTCTATTCCCTCACGCCCAGGTAGCTCACGAGGCTGGAGGGTCGCTTGCCGTCCCTGGAAATCGCCAGGGCTTCGTCGTACACGGATGAGATATGGCCCAACGTGATGTCTCGCCCACCCAGTCCGTAAACGTAGTCAATTACGACCGGACGCTTCTCCAAATCGTACAAGGCCGAACGCACTTCGCCGAAGACCGGCCCGCCGAAACCAGCCATGCCTTCCGAGCGATCGAGCACCGCCACGACGGCGACTTTGCTGAGCGCGTCTGCGATCTGCTTGTACGGGAAGGGCCGGAATACGCGAATCTTCACCATCCCCGCCTTCACGCCTTTCTCGCGCAGCTCGTCCACCACGACCTTCGCGGTGCCTGCCGTCGAGCCAAGAACGACGGCGGCGACTTCCGCATCCTCCATCTTGTACTCTTCGAAGAGCCCGTACCGCCTGCCGAACCGGCGCTCGAAATCCACACCGACTTCCTCAATGACCCTGTGGGCGTACAACATAGGCTCGACCTCGGAGCGCTTGTGCTCGAAGTAGTAATCCGTGAGGTCAATCGCGCCCACTGTGATCGGGTGATCCACATCCAGAAGCGAGTACCTCGGCTTGTACGGGCCGATGAACTTCCAAACCTGCTCAGTTTCGTAGACATCCACAGGCTCCATGGCGTGGCTGATGATGAATCCATCCAGCGTCACCATGGCCGGCAGAAGAAGATCCGGATGCTCCGCGATTCGGACCGCCTGGATGGTGTTGTCATAAGTCTCCTGGGCGTTTTCGGAGAAGATCTGGATCCATCCGCTGTCCCGTGCGCCCATGGAGTCGCTGTGGTCGCAGTGTATGTTGATCGGAGCGCTCAGGGCACGGTTGACCATCGGCATGACGATGGGCAGCCTCAGTCCGGCTGCGATGTAGAGCATCTCCCACATCAGAGCCAGTCCCTGCGACGACGTAGCAGTCATCGCTCTGGCTCCCGCAGCAGCCGCGCCGATAGTCGCACTCATCGCGCTGTGCTCGCTCTCGACCGTTACCAGCTCGGTATCAACCAGCCCGTCGGCCACGTAGCTTGCAAATATCTGCATGATCTCCGTAGCAGGCGTGATGGGGTAAGCGGCGCAAACATCGGGGTTGATCTGCTTCATTGCCATCGCCGCGGCTTCGTTGCCCGTCAGGGCTATTCTCTCTTTAGTAGTAGTCAAATCTAGTCCTCCTGCCTAACCCGACTTCGCTTCGTCGTACGCCCGCTGCATCGCCTTCAAGTTGCCCTCGATGACCTCGGGCTTCGACCGGAACTTCTTCTCCAGCTTCTTCCTGGTATCATCGAGCATGGCCCTGAAATCCAGCAAGCCTGTCGCCTTGGCGAGCGCCCCCATCATCGGGGTGTTCGGTATGTTCCTGCCGATGTTCTCCTCGGCGATCTTGGACGCATCAACTGTGTAAAGCTTCTGGCCGTCGAGCTTGAGCAAGCTGCGGAACTTCGATGCGGCCTCGCCGGTGTTTATGATTATCGTGCCGTCAGCAGGCAAGCCGTGCGTGACGTCCACAGTGCTGATAAGAGTCGGATCGAGAACGACCACGATCTGCGGATTGGTCACATGGCAGTGCAGCGTAATCGGCTCTTCGCTGATGCGGTTAAACGATTGGACGGGCGCCCCCATCCGCTCCGGGCCATACTCGGGGAACGCCTGCATGTACTTCCCCTGCCCGAGTACGGCCTCGCCGAACAGCAGCGCGGCCGTCTTGGCTCCCTGTCCGCCTCGGCCGTGCCACCGGATCTCGGTTAGCTTTGCCATTCTTCGGACTCCTCTCAGTAAGGCATAAGGAGTAACACGGAAGACCTACCTCTTACGCGTTACTCTTTACGCCTCACGCGTCTATATTTCCCGACGGCCTTCGAGGGCTCTGATCAGCGTCGCCTGGTCAGCATAGTCCAAATCTCCACCGACCGGCATGCCGTGCGCGATGCGAGTCACTCTCAATCCCAGCGGCTTTAGAATGCCCGCCAGGTACATCGAGGTCGTGTCACCCTCGATCGTCGGGTTAGTAGCCAGAATAACCTCTTTGACGGGATTGCTCGTAACCCTCTGCTGAAGCTCCCGTATGCGGAGCATGTCCGGGCCGATCCCATCCATCGGAGAAATGACGCCCTGCAGTACATGGTAAGTCCCCTTGTACTCGTTCGTCTTCTCCATGGCTATCACATCGCGAGGCTCGGCGACAACGCAGATGGTCGCCTTGTCTCTCTTCTCGCTGGCGCAGATATCGCAAACTTCCTGGTCTGAGAAGTTATAGCATATCTTGCACTGCGTAATCTTATCTTTAACTTCGGTGATCGCCTCTGCGAGATTCCGGGCGTCCTCATCGGATTCGCGGAGGATGTAGAACGCTATCCTCTGCGCCGACTTCGGGCCTATCCCCGGCAGCTTCTCCAGAACGCCCACCAGCTTTGCAAGCGATTTCGGGTAGTACATGTTGCTCCCAGCTCTTACTCCTACTCGCACTCGCGAATCGTGATGCGTACTGCGTAATGCGTAACGAGTGCGCGTGTGGGTGAATCCACACGCTAATCTCACGAACCCCCGCCTGACTTCAGCGAGCTCCCTGCGGTCCGAGCCGCGGCGGGGCTGTCCTGGCCCGCTCCAATCCGCAATCTGCAGTTTGCGATCTGCAATGCGCAGCTAGAACATGCCCGGAAGGCTTAGGCCGCCGGTTGCCGTCTGCATCCGCTCGGCTTCGATCTCCCTTGCTTTGGTCAAGGCTTCGCGCACTGCGGTGGTCACCAAGTCCTCGAGCATTTCCACATCATCAGGGTCAACGACCTGGGGATCTATCTTGACCTCGAGCAGCTCGCCTTTGCCGGTCACAGCGGCTCTCACCATTCCGCCGCCAGAGGCGGCCTCGATCCTCTCTTCAGCAAGCTCCTCCTGGGCCTTCTGCACCGATTCGTACATCTTCTTGACTTGCTTCATCATGCCGCCCATGTCGGCCAAAGGATTGCCCATGATCTCCTCCCACCAGCCAAAGGCCGGCCGATCACTCATCCACTATGCGTCCGTCAAAAATGTCCAGCACGTTTCTAAGCGTGTCCTGCCCGGATTCCGGATCCTGAAACGGATCCGGCAGATCCTCACCGGCGCCGAGGGCTTCGGGCGCAGGAGGTTGTTTCTCGGGCGGGGCTACCTCGCAGATAATGCTGGCGTTCGCCACACCGAACACCCGCTCTATCGCCATCAAGAGGGCCTGGCGCTTCGACCCCTCTTTGCCCTTGTCGGTTTCGTTCGCAATCAAGTTCTTCTGACCTTCGCCCTTGAAGTGAAGAACCAGCGCGCCATCGCGCACGCCCGCAGGAACGGCGCCTACGATCAGACCGTGAGCGGTTATGCTGATGCCCCGGACGTGCTGGAGGACCTGTCCCCACTTTTCCTTTATTGTATCAAATTCCGGCAGATTCTGCTGAGCCGGCGCGGCCTGGCCGACCGTCGGAGCAGTACCGGCAGGTTTCGCCGGAGCCTCGGCCTGCGGCGTCGGTTCCAGTTTTGGCTGAAGCAGCTCCCGCTCAGCCTGCGCAGCGCGAGCCACAACGGGACGGGGAGCTGGTTCCAGCACAGGCTCAGACGGCCTCAACGCCTCGATCGCTTTTAGCAAGGCCATCTCGAGAAGGAGCCTGTGCTGGTCGCTATACCGGATATCACGCTCCGCTTCGGAGAAGACCTCCACCGCGCGGAAGAGTGAGTGTCTGGTGAACTTCGCCGCCTGCTCACGAAGTCTGGCTGCCACCTCTTCATTGCCGGTTAAGCCACTTAGATTCCTGGTCACATGGGCGTACAGCAGGTTCCTGAAATGCTGTGCAACCGATTTCAGCAGTTGCTGGATGTCCCTGCCCGATTCAACAGCTTCCGCCGCAGCCTCGAAAGCACCGCGTTCATCGCCCCTCGCCAGAACGTCCGCAAGCTGGAAGAGGAAGTCCTGGCTCACCATGCCCAGGACCGTGCTCACGTCCTGTACTGTAATCTGCCCATCGGTGTAGGCCAGCACCTGCTCCAGCAGGCTGATTGCATCGCGCCAGGAACCATCAGCACTGACAGCCATCAGATCGAGCGCGGCATCTTCAACCGATACGCCCTCGCTCCGAGCAATGTATTCGAGACGCTCTCGTATATCGCGCAGGGAGCCGCGCCGGAAGTCGAACTGCTGGCACCGAGACCTGATCGTCAGCGGAATGCTCTGCGGCTCGGTAGTAGCCAGAACAAAGATTGCATGCGGCGGCGGCTCCTCCAGGGTCTTCAGGAACGCATCTTTCGCATCGGGGGACAACTGGTGCGCTTCGTCAATTATGAAGACCTTGTACCGCAGCTCCATGGGCGGGAACTTCACGTTGTCCCTGATCTGTTCAACGTCCCTGACACCCCGATGGGAGGCAGCGTCCATTTCCACGACGTCCATGGCGGCGCCTTCAGTGATGCCGACGCACGCCGGGCATTCGTTGCAGGGCTGAGGAGTCGGCCCCTTCACGCAGTTCATCGCCTTCGCAAGCAGCCGGGCGGTAGTGGTCTTCCCCGTGCCCCGTGTTCCGCAGAATAGATATGCGTGCGCAACCTTTCCCAGCCGAATCGCGTTCTGCAGGGTCCTGGTCACGTGCTCCTGCCCCATGACATCCTCGAAGGTCTGGGAGCGGTACTTTCTATAGAGCGAAACGTAAGGCATCACAGCATCTCGGATTGCGGACCAATCGGTGCCTGTCTTTGTACTTTGTACTTGGTACTTCGTACTCCCACCGGTCGGGGTTCGCACGAAAAAGCAGTATCTGGATGGGTCCGGATACTGCTGGTAATCGGCATGTGAGTTTGGCCCGTAAGCGAGACTGCTTCCGTCCCGGCTCTGGTACCGGAATCTCCGCCGACTGAATAATAGGTTGATCGTGCACCTGCTGTCGATAAGGTTTCCCGAGTGATACCGCTCGCAGCCAACTCCAGCCAGGAGACCATACGGCACACGGGCGCTCCTGCTTACCGCTGCTTCCTCCCGGACCTGACGGGGTTTGCAGGCCGGCCGTTGCGCAGGGCCCGGCTATCAACGCCGCCCACGATGGCCGAACCTCAAGAAACCAGACCTCGAGCAGGAATTCGACCCCGCTATAGCGGATTGCGGGTACAGGGCACCGCTAGTTCCCCGTCTAGCACGATCAAACTCGCTCAAAACGGACACTTCCATTATACCAGGTGGCGCGAGATAATGCCAGCCTGCTACATAATATCTTCTCGTTTCAGGCGGATGACTTTCCGTATGCTGCGGAGGCCCGGAATGGATGTATCCAGGTACTTTTTGTCCGTGATCCCTTCGCCATTCCAGCCAGTCGCATTTTGTACCAACTGGTGGGAGGCAGTTCGCGGATTGAACGTCAAGGTAAGCACGTACCGATCTTTCTTGAACGGGTACTGCTTTGCGTCCTTGCTCAGATCGTACTCAGATTGGAACTTGCCGTTTTCGACAAGCATTCCATGCATTCCCAGCTGCACAAGCGCCGTGACGTTCGGATCTACCTCCCACGAGAAGTCCTTTGGGCTCGGCTCCTTGTAGTCTTCGTCAAGCAAGGTGACATCAATCCGAGCGTAATCGGGGAGATTCGCCCTGCCGCTCAGTACGAAAACTCTGGGTCGCAGCTGCTTGAACGTCGCCTCGAAGTCAACATCCCTCGGGTGCTTTCCGACGTCCTCGCGCAATACCTGGCGCATAAGTATCAGGTCCAGGTTCTGCTTCGAGATAGTAAGATGGTTCAGCGCATCGCCATCTTTCGGATTCTTCTTCAGGACCGCCTCCGATTCCCTGATGCAGGATTTCCACTCTTTGATGCAATCCTCGATCCGGCCTTCCTTTTCGTAGGTGTGAGCTATCTGCCGGTGAACATGATCCGGAGCACCGTTTTCGCGCCACGCCCTGGATATCCAGTAACGACCACTCGGGAAATCCTGGGCTTTGAGGTTGTAGAGAACAAAGCCGAGATCGAACTTGGGATCCCAAGCGGTCGGGTTGTTGTCCACGCCCTCCCTAAGGAACTTTATGGCCGGCGCCAGGTAGCGTCGGTCCGCCCGCTGGTCTGAGTCAACGAAGTTATAGGCCAGGTGCCAAGCCCCCGTGGAGTAGACATCTATCTGGTGAGGATCCAGCCACGTGATCATACGCGTGAGCGGGACAATCGCCTCGTAGTTGCCGCTGTGGAAGAAGTCGTTGACCCGCACCCACAGCAGACCTGCAACTACCTCGCGGAGGCCGATTACCGTGCCTACTACGAACTGGCTTGGCAGGATGATGGGTGTGCCGACCTTCGTCATGACCGACCCGACGCCCCTGCCTGGCTGGAACTGGCGCCGCCCCGGGTCTATCATCACCTGGAGCTTGACGATCGTGGGTATCAGCGCTAAAAGGATTGTGATTAGTATGGCTCTCGTGCTTCGCTTCACCGTCGGACCTCACATATCCCGCCGCTCGAACTTCAGGATCGCAACGATGAGGAGAGCGCAGGAGTAGACGATGGCATAGGTAATCGCCTTCAGGTAGTATGCGGTCTCGTTCTCGATCGCCACCTCCGGGTGGATCAGCGGATTCTGAGTGAAGAAATTCGCGAAATTCGGCAACAGGTAGTGCAGCAGCCAGTAGAAGCCCTTCATGATGGGATTGAGCTCCTTGCTCTTGCCCAATACCATCGTGATGTCGGACAGGCTGCCGATGATGTAGATGCTGGATGTAAGAAAGAAGTTCACCACCGGTGTCGCGAAGACGGAAAATACCATGGCCACCGAGCTGAGCAGCACTAGCTGGAAGAAGATCATCAGGACACCCTTCAGGAGTGCAAAATCGGGGTGCCAGTGGCTCCTGTATGTCACGGTCACCATGAAGACGGCCGCCATGAATACCAGACTAACGAGTATGGTCATCAGCGAGCCGAAGAACTTACCCAGAAGGAATTCGTGGCGGTGAACAGGCTTAGACAGGATGGTGTAGATCGTCCGCTGCTCTATTTCCGCCGGCACCAGATTGATCCCCAGAATGATGGCTATGAACATGCCCACGATCGCGATGATGCCGAGGCCGAAGCTCTTGATGATGGTCTGCTCCTCTCTCATTGAGAAGAACGCGAAAGAGACCGAGATGACGATCATTCCTAAGGCGACAAGCAGAAATATCCAGATTATCTTCTTCCGCAGCGCTTCGCCGAGGGTGTTCTTTGCAATCACAAGAGTCGTCACTTGCTCTCCTCCCTGATGATTTCCATGAAAAGCTCTTCCAACGTCCGGCGCTTGGGGGCGACGAGCAGTATCCGCCCTTTTGCCGTTCGGATGATATCTATGGCCCGGATGACGGCCTCACCTTCATCCATGGAAGCTGTCACAGAGCCGTTCTCTACCTCTACGCATGCGGCGACGCGCCTCAGTTCTTCGACGGCTGCCGCGGGTACGCCCGCGGCTTTGACCTCAACGGAGCCGCCGTGGAGCAACTCATCAAGCCTCCCCAGCTTCAGAAGTCTCCCCCGGTTCAGAATCGCCACCCGGTCGCAGACCATTTCCACATCGGAGAGTTGGTGAGAGCTGAGAAAGACCGTCCTTCCCTCATCGCGGAGGCGGAGAATCAGATCGCGGATTTCCGAATGCGCTATGGGATCGAGCCCGGAGGTCGGTTCATCGAAGAAGAGCAGCTTCGGATCGTTCACCAGTGCCTGAGCGATGCCTATCCTTTGGAGCATACCCTTGGAGTACTGGCTCAAAGGCTTGTGGCGATCTTCGTATAGTCCCACAGCTTTCAACAGATCCTCCACCTTCTGCTTCCGAGCGTGGCCGTTCAGACCGAAGAGCCGAGCGTAGAAATCGAGCAGCTCGACGCCCGACATGTATTCATAGAAGTACGGACTTTCGGGGAGGTAGCTTATTTCTCTCTTCACCGATATGTCGCCTGCGGGCTTTCCGAAAAGCCATGCCTTCCCCGAGGTAGGGTAGGTCAATCCCAGTAGGATCTTGATAGTGGTCGTCTTGCCTGCACCGTTCGGCCCCAGGAAGCCGAAAATCTCGCCTTCGTGAACTTCCAGGTCGAGATCGCAGACAGCATTCACAGGCTCCCTATGCATAAGAAGCCGGTAGGTCTTCGTCAGCCCTTCCGTCTTCACAGCAATCGTCATGCGGGCACCTCCAAACCAACGAGTTGACAGGCGCTGGCGGCTGGTTCATAGACCGCGTACTCCAGCTCAAAGCCGGCCCTGTATCGTCCAGCGTCTAGCACCTAGCTGAGTATAGCGAACCGGCGGAGCGGTGTCAAGGAACGGAGCAAGCACCCACTCGTATACGCACCGCACGGCCTTCGCCATCTCGAGTGTATGGAACAGCCGGCTAAGCCGTCCGCCCAGCGATCCCCAAGTCCAATTACGCAATTGTGGTAGGACGAGTTCCAATTTTTGCTTGACGCGAGTGCTAAAGGCCGCTATAATAACAGGGAGCGTTGCGCAGCAGGAGCTTGTTTCATGTACACCTTGTGCGTGCCAAGTGGAAAGTCGGGTCATATTCGTATACGGAGCTGGGATGGCAGAGAGTCCCTCGAGCTTCCCAAGAATACGCTGTTCAAGCTTCGTAAACCGCACGCCCATTTCACGTGTGTCTGGACCCGCTTGTGCCATGCATAGAGCGGGTTTTTTATTCGCTAGCTGGTGCGGCAATGTATCTGAATCGGAGAAGAGAGCCCTAGACGAAAAATGAACCAAGAAGTTCTCGTGTTGAACAACGACTACGAGCCGCTCAACGTCTGCAACATGCGGCGTGCTGTCGTGCTCGTGTATCTAGGCAAGGCAGAGATTCTGCACACAAACCACAGCGTGATCGGAACGCTGCGCGGTCCCGTTGACTCTCCGTCCGTGGTGAAGCTCCGCTACCATGTCAAGCGCCCGATGCCCGAGTTGAGGCTGTCGCGGCGGAGCATTCTCGCACGGGATAACTATACTTGCCAGTACTGCGGCCATCAATCGAGAGACCTCACCGTTGACCACCTCGTGCCGAAGCGGTTTGCCGGAAAGTCCGCATGGGAAAACCTGGTTTGCTGCTGCCGCCGATGCAACTCGCGAAAAGGCGACAAGACGCTCGAACAAGCGAATATGACGCTGGTGAAGCAGCCCCGCAGGCCGAGGTACGTGCCTTTCATCAGCCTGACGAAGTACCTGGACAGCGCACGCAACGAGGCATGGCGCGATTACCTCCCCATTTTCAGGGACACGCCGGTGTCCCCGGAGAAGCTAGATTAGTCGAGTGATGCGTGGTGCGTATTGCGTGACTGCAGATGCTGGATGCTGGATGCTCGATGTTGGATGTTAGACATTGGATGTTCGTCGTTACCCCCATACTCCCTTTCTCCCCGCCTAGCCCGACTTGACACACCGTCCCGGCGAATGGTACAATAGCCCTGCGTGGCGGAGTACCTCAGTTGGTTAGAGGAACCGGCTCATACCCGGTGCGTCGGCGGTTCGAGTCCGCCCTCCGCTACCATTTCGTAAGCCCGCCATGCGGGCTTTTTGACTTTTCACGCCTCGTCCTCTGGCCGAAGTGATCCCTCGCCCCGTTCGTTCCTTGACCCCGACATCATAGAGGCGGTATAATCGCGCTGACCTCGTCCGCAGGCTGGGTTGTGACTTCAGCCCCGTCAGGCCCAACGGCAGCAGCCAGGCAGAGGGAGCAACTTCATGAAGGTAGTCCGTTTCGCCGCGAAGGACATCGGCAGGCAAAGCATCGGCATCCCCCTGGACGATGGCTTACTCAATTTCACAGAGGCTTTCCAGGCATATCAGCTTTTCAGCGAAGGCACGTGTGCATGTCCGGTTCACTCCCCGATGGCGCTCATGGAGATGGGCCTGTTCAGCTCAGACACATTCAACAAGGTGCTCGATTTCGCCAAGAAGCACGAAATGGTAGGCAGGTTCACAGTCGGAGATTACAAGGTCCTCGCGCCGATAGAGCGACCCTCGAAGATTCTCGCTTTGGGCAGGAACTACGTCGCGCATGCGAAGGAGCTGGGCCATCCCGTCCCCACCGAGCCGGTTTTCTTCAGCAAACTAAGCTCAGCGGTCATCGGTCCTGACGAACCCGTGGTATACAGGAAGGGGCTTGCCCGCGTGGATCACGAGGTCGAGCTGGCTGTCGTCATCGGCAGAGAAGGCGCGAACATCCCCGCGAGCGACGCCTACTCGTATGTGGCCGGCTATACCATAGTGAACGATGTCACGGCGCGAGACATGCAAACTGCCGACCTCAAACTCTCCGATCCGTGGACGAGGTCGAAGGGCATAGATACCTTCTGCCCCATGGGTCCGTGCATCGTGTTACCCGACGAGATCCGCGACCCGGACAACCTGGAACTGGAAATGCGGGTAAACGGGGAGGTCCGGCAGAAGGATAACACGCGGAGCATGCTTTTCAAAGTCCGGGAGATCATCTCTTACATATCGAGCTTTCACACTTTGCTTCCAGGTGATGTGATTGCAACCGGCACCCCCGAAGGGATCAGCCCGGTATTCCCGGGTGACGTGATGGAGTGCTATGTGGAAGAGATCGGCGTTCTGCGGAACCCGGTCGCAGCCGAGGGGAGACGGTAGACTGTCACGCTTCCAGCGGGATCCCGTCCGAAGGCGGGACAGACCGCAGACTGCAGACTTCTCTTAGATTCTAAAGAGGGCTGTTAAAATTGTCACGACCTACAATAGCTGAGATTGATCTTGATGCCATCGCCTTCAACTTCCTGCAGGTCAGGAAGCTGGTGGGGCGCAATGCGAAGATATGCCCGGCGGTGAAGGCGGACGCCTATGGGCACGGGGCAGTCGAAGCAAGCAGAGCCTTGCTTGATGCCGGGGCGGAGATGCTCGGAGTGGCGACCGTGGAAGAGGGCCTGGAGCTGCGGCAAGCCCGCATTCATGCGCCCATTCTCCTCCTCGGATGCATCCTGCCAGACCAAATCCCCGAAGCCATAAGATGCGAGCTCACGATGGCGGTGTGCGATCACTCGTCTGCCGCCGGGATCTCGCGCGAAGCACAGGCAGCCGATAGACGGGTGAAAGTTCACATCAAGGTTGACACCGGCATGGGCAGGATTGGAGCTCAGCCGGAGGAAGCCGTTGACCTTACGCTCGGCATCTCGAAGATGCCCGGCCTGGAGATCGAGGGCATCTTCACCCATTTCCCGTGCGCCAATGAGGAAGACCTGAGTTTCACACACCAGCAGATCAGGGAGTTTCAGCAGATCATCCAGGCGATTGAGGATGCCGGCCTGCACATACCGCTCAGGCATGCCGCAAACAGCGGCGCAATCCTCAACGTGCCAGAGTCCTACTTCGATATGGTTCGCCCTGGAATCATGCTCTACGGCCTCTACGATTCGACGCACAGAATCGAACTCCGGCAGAGCATGACGTTAAAGAGCAAGATCGCGTTCATTAAGGAGCTGGCGGCCGGCAAGACTGTGAGCTACGGACGCACGTTCACCGCGGCACGGCGCACACTGGTTGCCACTGTGCCAATCGGGTACGCAGATGGATACAACAGGCTGCTTTCGAACAAGGCGGCAGCGCTGGTGCACGGCAAGCGCGTTCCTGTCATCGGCCGTGTCTGCATGGACCAGACCATGCTTGACGTGACGGAGGTTTCCAGCGTCTCAGTGGGTGATGAAGTCGTCCTCTACGGAAGGCAGGGCGACGAATGCATCCGAATCGAGGAGATAGCAGCACTGCTGGGAACGATTTCGTACGAAGTGGTCTGCGCTGTCGGAAAGCGAGTACCGAGAGTCTACCTGCGGAAGGCTCCGCGTTAGGCTTGACAATAGCCGAAGCACTAGTTGCAATACTGCGTGGTTGGTTTCTCGCGAGGACTACGCCGGGTGGCTTGATCCTTCATGTCAGATGATTCGGACCCGCAGTCTACGGGCGCCCCCTGATTTGACGACGCGCTGCCGGGTGTGCTATCATACGCTGCAATTGCCGGGGGAAAACGTCCGCCGCCTATAGGGTACAGCGGATCCAATGTGCGCGGGAGTCAAGACATGCCCCGCGTGCGATAACACCCGGCCTTAGAGACACCTTTCTTGCAGGTCGGGCTCCTTCACTTCTCGGGATTCCGTACTCCAGGGAGGTATACAGATGGTAATCAAGTGGCTCGGGCATTCCAGTTTTCTCATCATCTCCGCCCGCGGAACCAAGATCATCACAGACCCCTATGAGCCTGGCGCTTTCGGGGGAGCGGTGAACTACAAGCCCATCGGGATTCCGCCGGACATAGTAACAGTTTCCCACGACCACGCAGACCACAGCTACATAGAGGGTCTGCCGAACCACTTCAGCGTGGTGGCGCAGCCCGGCGGAAGGAGCATCCACGGGATTGACTTCAGGGGCGTCGAGTCCTACCACGACACGGAACAGGGAGCGCTGCGCGGAATGAACGTCATATTTGTGATGAACATTGACCATGTCCGCGTGTGCCATCTGGGCGACCAGGGTCAGGAGCTGTCGCCGCAGCAGGCGGAGCAAGTGGGCGAGGTAGACATTCTGCTGATTCCCGTCGGCGGCTACTACACTATCGGCCCGGAGGAAGCGACCCGGACGATCGAGCAACTCAACCCGAGGGTTGCCATCCCCATGCACTTCAGGACGGATAAGGTTGAGCTCCCGATTCTGCCCGTTGACAACTTCCTGCAGGGGAAGGAGAACGTCAGAATCCTCAACTCATCCGAGTTGGAGATTACCAGAGAGACGCTGCCCGACCAGCGCGAGATCGTAGTCCTCGAACACGCGCTCTAAGCTAACCAGAGCCCTGTAGCCCTTGTGTTGACCGGACCGACCATGAGAGAGATAAAGGCATCGGACATTACGGCTGTTGTCGCCGAGCTTTGCATGCGCGCGAACTACGAGCTCGGCGATGATGTTCATGATGCCCTGGAAGACGCCCTGGCAAGGGAAGAGTCGCCGCTGGGCAAGGACGTCCTGAGCCAATTGCTCGAGAATGCCGAAATCGCACGCAGCGAACAGGTCCCCATGTGCCAGGATACCGGCGTGGCCGTCGTGTTCGCGGAACTGGGCCAGGATGTCCATATCACAGGCGGCTCGCTGTCGGAGGCGATCAACACAGGCGTCGCAAAAGGCTACTCCGAAGGCTACCTCCGCAAGTCCGTCGTAGGCCACCCCCTCGAGCGGAAGAATACCGGAGACAACACGCCGGCTGTCATATACACAGAGACCGTCCCCGGCGACAGATTGAAGATAACAGTCGCCGCAAAAGGCGCCGGCGGCGAGAACATGAGCGGCATCAGCATGCTGAAGCCTTCAGACGGTGCGGAAGGTGTGAAGAGATTTGTCGTCGAGACCGTCAAGGCAGCCGGGGCAAACCCCTGCCCGCCGATCATCGTAGGAGTGGGCATCGGCGGCGCGATGGAAAAGGCGGCGCTACTGGCGAAGAAGGCGCTGCTGCGAAGGATCGGCGAGCACAATGCGAATCCGGCGGACGCCGAGCTTGAGCGCGAGCTCCTGAGGCTTGTGAACGATACCGGCATAGGCCCGGCAGGTCTTGGCGGAAGGATGACGGCCCTCGCGGTGAATGTAGAGACCTACCCCTGCCACATCGGCAGCCTCCCGGTAGCGGTGAACATCCAGTGCCACGCCGCCCGGTACAAGGAAGTAATGCTGTAGGAATCGCGGACTTCGGATTGGGCACTACAGGGCCTTTCCTCTGTGTGAGAGGCCCGGGATGAGGACAAGGACGTGACCGAGGCAATCACGCTTCAGACTCCTCTTAGCGATGGCGACGTCGAGAAGTTGCACGCCGGTAACAGGGTCCTGCTCAACGGCGTACTGTACACGGCGCGGGATGCGGCGCACAAGCGGCTGCACGAGCTTCTCCAAGCCGGGAAGCCGCTGCCCGTTGACCTGCGCGGCCAGGTCATCTACTACACTGGCCCCACGCCCGCGAAGCCAGGCCGTGTGATCGGCTCCGCTGGCCCGACTACCAGCGGCCGCATGGACGTGTACACCCCGGCGCTAATAGCCTACGGCTTGAAGGGCATGATTGGGAAAGGCCCTCGCAGCCAGGATGTCCTCGATGCAATGAAGCACTACAAGGCCGTGTACTTCGGCGCAACCGGCGGCGCAGGAGCGCTTCTCGCGCGGCGCATCAAGAAGGCGGAAATCGTCGCATACGAGGACCTCGGCCCGGAGGCGATTTACCGGCTCGAGGTCGAGGACTTCCCCGTAATCGTCATCAACGATGTCCGTGGCCGCGACCTCTATGCCGAGGGCGTGCGGGCCTACGCGAAGACTTGATAGAGAGTCGTCAGTGTCCAACATTCCGCATCCCCACAGGGAAGAAACAACGTCGAGCGTCCAATCCGCCGCGGCGGAAACTTGAAACCTCGTACTTCCTTCGCGCATTCGTGGTAAGATATAACAAATGCTCGACGACCACAAGTACAGCGTCAGACGCATAGTAGCGTACAACCACGCAAGCCCACGGCATCCCGCAGCACTCTACGGGCCGGGCGGACCAGCGCGCACATACGGTGTCGTGACCGAGGTTCATCTTGTCGAGGAGCCAAGGCACTGGGAATACACGGTGAGAAACCTGTTCATCCAGGAGGAGTGCCGCGTGCCGGAGGGGCAGATCTTCCACGGCGCTGACCAGGGATACCTGGACCTCCACCGCCGCGACGACATCCGGTGGTTTCACGGACTGCCCGAGGCCGCCCGGAACAATCTGAAAAGCCCCTTCTGGAGGACCAGCCTCAAGCAATTCGTGCGCACGGCGATCCCGAGGATTCGAAAGCGCGAGCAGGAAGAGGAGAAGGCGCGCACCGAGGGACGCAGCCTGAACCTGGGACCGGGAGATTATGTCAGAGTCCGGGGCGACCTGCGCCCGGAGATGGAACCTTACCGCAATTTGTATGCGAAGGTGCTCGCGGTATCTCCGGCAGATCGCGAAGACATGGACGTTCCAGGCGGTCGGCACAAGATTCTGACTTCGTATCACATCCTGCTCGACACTGGCGACGAGGCCGACATATACGACGTTGAGGTCAAGACGATTTACACCACAGGGGGCCGTACAGTCATCCTCAATTGGCGGGCCGCGACATTCCTCGCAGAAGCGTTCGGCGACGATCCGCCCTACGACCTCCGGCTCGAATACCTGAACGGCCACGTCTTCACGCGAACCGAACTCGTGGATATGGCCGCAGACGACCTTGCCGACCTCCTGGCGCGTCTCCTCTACGCGAAGGGCCTGATAACCTGGGAAGAATTGCCGGAGAAGACAGAGCGCTTCTCGAAATCGCCGCCGGAGTACCTGGTAGACCAGATCCTCGCCCATTCGCGCTTCGATATGAAGCAAAACCGCTCGCTGACTGATACCGAGATCCTGCAGTCGCGTTCAGAAGACGACCGGCTCCGCGAGCTTCTCGGGTAAGCGCCTCTCCGGCGCCTTACCGGTTCTGGCAACCCGCTTCACCGGCTCGCATCGCGGTCTGGAGACGCCTTGTATGTTAGAATTGGGTCAGAGGACGCTCTGATCCGGGGCAGAGGAGATGCGAGACGCCTTGGCCTTTTGAGCCCGTGTGGGAG
>Ga0307378_10004936_pt1 | contig 18777 bp, 19 predicted proteins | sample UN1MG_FD_202238 | JGI IMG/M metagenome (GOLD analysis project Ga0307378, IMG submission 202238) | Soil microbial communities from Risofladan, Vaasa, Finland - UN-1 | ecosystem: Environmental > Terrestrial > Soil > Coastal area > Acid sulfate soil | place: Finland: Risofladan, Vaasa | collected... | reverse complement strand
CATCCTGGTCCGTTCCCCGATGACCTGCGAAGCGAACCACGGCATTTGCCAGCGCTGCGCCGGGATCAGGGAACGGGGCGGCTTCTCCCCGATCGGCGACGTCATTGGCATCGCTGCCGCGCAAGCGATGGCCGAGCCCATTTCACAGGGCATGCTGGGTTCCAAGCACGTCGGCGGCGTGGTCGGCGGGAAGTCCGGCAAGTCCGGGCTGGACCTGATCAATCAGATGGTGCAGGTACCCAAGACCTTCCAGGGCGGCGCGGCGATTGCACAGGTGGATGGGAAGGTGGAGAAGATCGTCCCGGCGCCGCAGGGCGGTTTTTACGTTCAGATCAACAAGCAGAATCACTGGATGGCTGGCGACCAGGATGCCAAGGTCAAGGTAGGGGATGAGGTCGAAGCCGGCGACGTCCTGTCTTCGGGTGTTCCGAACCCGGCGTTGATCGTTCAGCACAAGGGCATCGGTGAAGGCCGCCGCTACTTCATGGGTCAGCTTCGAGATGCCTTGAACGAGTCTGGCTTCGGGGTGAACCGGCGCAATCTGGAGCTGATTTCCCGCGGGCTGATCAACCACGTCCGTATCACGGAGCCGTACGGGCCGCGCGACACGATCATGGATGACCTGGTGGAGTACGATTACGCGACCCGGGATTGGAAGCCGCGGGTCGGGTCCGTGTCGGCTGCTCCCTCGATCGCGCGCGGAAAGTACCTGGAAAAGCCCGCTTTGTCCTACTCCATTGGAACTCGCGTCACCCCGAGGATTGCAAAGGCGTTGCAGGCAGGTAAGATAAAGGAGGTGTTGGTTCACAACGATCCGCCCCCGTTCGCGCCAGAGATGACACGAGCGATGGAGACGTTGGCAGGCAGCGAAGACTGGATGGTTCAACTTGGGGGCTTTCACCTCAAGAAGAATTTCCTTGAGGGCGTGCACCGAAGCAAGGGTTCTGAGCCACATGGAACGTCCTTCATCCCGCCATTGGCGATGGGCATGGAGTTTGGGAAAGACCGTTCGAAAGGGATCTTCTAATGTCTGACCAGGGTGCCGGAAGCACGAATACCGAGTCGCTTTCCCAGCAGACTTCGCAGCAGAACACGCCGAAGCCGATCCTCAACCATCCGGCTTCCTCCAAAGGGTGGTGGAAGAACTCATTCATGAAGTACCTGTCGTCCCGTTCCCCGACGATGGCGAAAGCGCAGCCGATCAACCCCGGGCAGACGCCGAAAACAATATCCGGAGCGACCAACATGGACGTTGCGGGCGGCCCCAAAGAGGTCCAGTACGCGCAGGCTCAGCGCCAGCCTATTGCAAATCCGGCAGGCGCGGCAGATAATTCAGGCATGACGGTGAGTGCGGCTTACAACCCGCCCAAGGAGGCGAGCATGAACAGGATTGACCCGCGTCGAGTCGAAACAGTCCGTGCGCTGCTGAAGTTTGCGGCTTGCATGAACAAGAACAAGAAGAAGAAGAAGAAACTGTTCGGCAAAAGGGCAGAGGAGGAGGTTCCGGGCGTTTCTGTTGCCGCTCCCATGACTGCCGCGGGCATTGGCGCGGGCAGCGAGGCAATGCGGCAAGGTGCCATGCGCAGCTTCCCGGCTTTGTACAAACACGCGCCGCAGGCGCAGAAGCAGCAGCTACGCCAGGTGTTTCGGGCTAATCCAGGCGCGCTGGAGATGCTGATCGAAGCGGGTCGAGCGTCGAAATTGAGAGCTTATGGAGCTTCTCCGGCTCTTGCTGGTGCCTCGTTGGCCGCTCCGGTTTGGGCTGGTGCAGCATCTGCCAAGCACGAAGGCGGCGCGGGTCGCGGCGCGGCGGTTGGCGCTGGCACGGGCGCGGGTGTTGCAACGGCAGCTTCCTTGGTCGGCGCGCTACTGGCGCGAAAGACGCCGGGTCTGCCCACTCAGATTCTGAAGAGCACTCCAGGCCGCGCGGCGGGTGGCGCAGGTATTGGCGCGATCGGCGGCGCGATCGGCGGCGGCGTTCAGAAACGGCGTCGGACCAAGTCGCAGGAAAAGAAGAAATCGAAGGAATCGAAGGGGTCGAAGGGGTCGGAAGGCGAGAAGAAGGAAGCTCACCTGAAACGGGCGGCTCTACCTCCGGTTCCTCCGGCGGCAGCGAAGTGGGGATGGAAAAAAGCGCTGGGTATTGCAAGTTTGCTTGGCGGCGCCGGCCTTGTTGCTGGTACGGTTGCACCACCCCTAGCCCGCGGCCTGGGTCATAAGATGGAGCTGTGGGCTAATCCCATGTACAAGCAGCAGTACGACATGCAGAAGGCGATGTATAACCCTGCCATGATGCAGTTGATGATGCTTCGCAACATGGGCGGATACGGCGGCGGGATGAACATGCCGCCTATCATGTCGCCGGAAGACCGGCAGATGTACCAGCACGCAACGTACCTGAAAAGTTTGCGGTCAAGGGCCAGGGCGTTGCAAGAGATGTACGAGTAACCGACTTCGCAGCGTTGCGGAAACGAGGGTGGAAGCCAATGCCTGTAATGCAGCCGACCGACTCCAACTTCGAGCGGACATTCTCCGACTTGGCGTTTGTCCGTCTGAAAGACAAGGCGCCCACCTTGCTTGACCATCTCATCGGGTTCCAGCTGATCGACAAGAACGAGGAAGAGACTCACGCGGTAGGCGTCTTCGGCTTCAAGGTTGGCGACGACTGGGTGTACGCTCCGGTCTTCTTCATCAACGGCGAGCTGAAGGGCTACGAGCTGCTGTACCTGAAATCGCAGGATGCCTTCGTTCCGCTGACGGAAGAGTGGATCAATTACATCCTCAATCGTAAGCCGTCCGTGTTGGGCGAGTCAGAACCTCGCAAGGTCACGCAGATGGGCGTCCGGCCTCCGGATTTCGATGTCTTCGCCCGGCCTCCGTACATCGGTTCGAAGTACGCCTCAGTCAAGCGCAAGCCCATGCTGGAGCGGATGCAGAAGTGGGCGCACCCGTTCCTGGATGTCTTCCTGGTTTCCCCCAAGGATGCCTGCTACTCGGGCGTGGAGAAGAGCTTCTCTATTCCCATCGCGCTCAAGCGCCTGGGCGACAAGGCTGCGGCATGCCTTTTCAAGACCATGGAAAGCGATTCCGAGTTTGCCGAAGCCGTGCTTCACTTCTACAAAGCGGCGGATCTGGCTAACTTCTCCAAGGCCGCAGCAGCCTACACGAAGGAAGAGGCTGGTTACACGATGGCCACGGTCATGCGGCATTGTGAAGACTGCGTAAACTACAGTGGCGGCTCCTGCTCGATGGTCAAGGGTGACATTTCCGGCAACGCCAGCTGCAAGTACTGGTCGGCCAAGCTGGGCAAGGAAGGCGCGGAAAAGTCCAACGTGACCTTCGCCGAGCAGGCCGGCGGACGCATTCCTGAGCCTGTTCCGGTCGTGATCGTGCATGGTGACGACACGTCGAACATGGAGCTGGACCTGACGGACACTGAGCGCGAGCAGCTGCTGAAAGACAAATACGTGGTCCGCGACCCGCGTAAAGGCGACAGCAAGACCCGGGCGTACAAGTCCCAACTCTCAGCGCAGCTTTCCTCTCCGTCTGACAACGGCATCTACACCGTTCTCGGACCGGGCGGCGAGCGCAGGGAAGTCATCATCCTGCGGGACATGCTGAGAGTCGGGCTTCGTCGCCCCGAATCGGCTGCGCAGTTCGTGGCGGTCATTGATCCGAAGAGCAAGGCGATGGGCAAGTTCTACAATTCGGATCTCCTGACGACTGAGCGCCTGGGCGCGCTGGCCACGCTGAAGGATCTGACAGACCCTGCGGACCTGAAAACTGGCGACAAGGTTTTCCTGGTCGACCCGACCCGGAACAAGGCCACTAATCCGTTCTGCGTCGACCGGATCGCCACGGACAGTGATGGCATCACGACGATGGAAGTCTGCTCTTGCTACATGCCGTCCTCTTCCTCTTCCCCGATGCTCAAGAGCCCGATGAACCGGACATACCCGGTGTCCGATTGGGCCAACGGTGACGAAAGCCACATCGAGTCGTTGATCCTCACCAGTAAGGAAGGCGTGAACTGGCGGCAGGTCGGCAACGCCTTATTCGTTCCGAAGGGCGTGAAGGCCTACGTAGTCAAGAGCCTGTCGGCCGAGGAACGGAAGAATCGTCCTTCATACGCGAACGACGATCAGCCCAAGCTGGAGCTGGCGACTTCTTCGGACATTCTGTACTCGCTCTCCAAGGCAGCCTCCGAGAATCGTGGCATCGTCCAGATGCAGATGCGCACTGACGGCACGCATTACTGGACCCGGATGAACGGCAGCGCCGGCGCTCAACCGATGAACAAGCTGGCCATGCTCAAGCACCTGATCGTGGGCTTAGGGTTGGGCCAGAAGACGGCCGAGGACATCCTTTCTTCCGCGCAGCCGCGCAAGGCGGAGACGTACTGGCTGCGCAAGGCGGCGCAGGGCAGCGAAACGAGCGTGATGTCTCCTTCCTTTGAGGAGCCTACGGTAGGTCAGGAAGCCTGGACCCGGGCGGCGACGCAGTACCCGATGACCCGGCTTCAGAATCTGTCCCAGACCAACATGCAGGACAATCGTTCGCTCTACCAGAATCTGGGCCAGCTGGAAGATGATCCGAAGGCCACAGCCGTGCAGGCGGCCAATGAAGGTCAGAAGGAAGTGCTGGACACGGCGGTCATCTCTGGGCTGGTGAAGCTGATGGACACGGACACCCGCGTTGACAGCTACATCGGCGACCTGCTCCTGGGTCTGGACCGGCTTGGCCGCATCCTGTTCATGTACTACTGGCACAACGACAAGTTCAGCGAGCACTACGGCCAGGAAGACATGAGCAAGCTGGAAGACTCGCTGCGCAACGTCTTCTCCAGCCTGGGCGAACTGACCTTGTTCCTGAAGCAGAAGACCATCGATTCCGGCGGAGCGAACAACGCTGAGGCAGAGCTGACATCTGTTCTGCAGTGAGGAAGCGGTTTTCATGGAGCTTTCGAACGACGAAATTTTTGATGATGGTCCGGGATGGCGTTGGTCCCGTATCAAGTACCTCATCAAAAACGAGCTTCCCCCGCCCCGTCGAACAGCCGACGCGCTGATTCGCCGGGGCTACCTGTACCTGAAGCGACGAACAGGCTTGGTTCAAAACCCCGGCGACGAAATCTGGCTGAGGGAAGCCTATCCGGACCTGTTTGCCGCGCACAACCTGTACCAGAATACGGACAGCGAGCGCTGGATCATCGAAGCTGGCGTCATAGCGGAGCAGACGCCGGAATTCCTGGCTGAGTACACGGCACAGAAGCCGGAAGTCATCCGCCTGTATGAGGCTTACTTTTTTGACGTTCGCGACAAGCTCAAAGCTCCTGGTTACATCATCACCCGTCTGTTGAAGCCGGCCTTGCGCGGCGGGGCGAATGACGAGGTCGATCTGCTGATCAAACTGGCTGCCTGGGTGGGCGGCTGGAAGTTTGTGCAGGAAACGATCGATGCCCGGCATCTTTCGGTGGACAGCCTCAACTGGCTGAAGACGGCTTTCATTCATGAGCTGGTGCAGAAAGGCTGGAGGGCCATCCGGCGCATCGACGTGAACAACTACACGGCGTCGGAGCTGATCGGCCACGTCCTGCGGCTGGCTGAGCTGGAGCAGTCGGCCAAGCAACTGGAGCTGGCTCAGAAGGGTGAGAAGCTCAAGAATAACGAACTTCAGACCGGACTGCAGGCCTTGCTTAATTCCGTTCAGACCGGTATTCTACGGCCTGAAAAGGTCGTTGGTGACGAAGAGCGCGCACTGGCTGCGCTGGAGGCGAACATTCATGGAGAAAATGGATAGGGCCACGGAGGCCCGCATCCTGTCGTCCATCGAGAAGGCGATTCGCCTGACCAAGGAAGGCATGGAGTCCAATAAGGCGCTGCTCAAGATCGCGTCCGAGGACCGGCTCCACCCTGAAATCGTCAAGCGCATGGCGGAAGCCATGAACGTCTCCCGCACCCGGGCGTACATGCAAGCCACGCCCACGGAGAAGCGGGCCGACAGTTTCCCCCTCGTGGACGCCAGTTGGGTCATCGACCAGATGTATCCGCGGGATATCACGGTGCCGGCGCAGGACAAGGCCGCGCATTGGATCCCCGACGAGTACAACAAGGTCACGCTGGAAAACTTCTTCGAGGTCAAGCCGGAGCCGGTGACATTCACTAAGGCTGCCGAAGCGAAGGAAGCCCCCAGAAGTTCGTTCCAGGCGGATCGCTTGCTGGACAAGCAGGCAGGGCTTAAGAGTCTGCAACGCGTTGCAGAATCTGATTTCCGTGTGGCTATGTTTGATCTGTTGAAACAGGCCGAAGCCGTGGCCATGCAGTTCCGCGATCCCTACCGCTTCAACTTTCCCGAAGTCGAGCGCCGCGTTTTCGCCAAGTACGGCTCCGCCGGGCGCAAGATGATGGATATGCTCTACGGCTTGGGCAGCCTGGGGCGGATCCGGATGCCGATCAAGCGGGCGTCTTTGACCGAACCTGAGCAGCTGGTCTGGAACGGCCGGCAGGAGCCTTACAACTGGATCGACAAGCTGTGCAAGAAAGCCGAAGAGGTTGAAGCGCTGGGTCGGAAGGTCATCGACCGCGAATACGACGTGGCTGTCTTCAACAACAAGCACAACTTCAAACAGGCCTGGGAAGCGCGAAAAGAACCAGGGCTTCTGGATGACATTCTGGGTGATGAGCCTCCGTTCTCTTTCAGGAAGCGAGGTCAGCTCGGAGCTGGCCAGTATGTTCCTCCTGCTGATGCCTACGCGCGGGCGCAGCGGGGAGGGGGGCCGAAGACGCAGCCAGGAATAGAAGCCGCGGAGCAGCTCAGAGAGCAGGCTGAAAACGCTAAAGATCCGGTATTGAACACCTTTGCCCAGCGCCAGAACGCAGCGCGGAGAGGCTCAGTACCGGGATTGGCAACACCCTCGCCGGTAGCTACTGCGGCCGCATTACCAGCGAAGAAACCAAAAACGCTGCCGGCACTTACTCCGGCCATGCTTCCTATTCCTGGCGTAAAAGGTGCTTCCGTCCGCCCTTTTGCTAAAAGCGCCGTCGATCCCTTTACAGTTGGAGCTGTAATGGGGCCGATGGCGCTTGGAATGCGGGAGCCGCCGGAATTGAGCAAATACCGGGAAGTGTTGGCCGACGTTTACGATCCGACGCACGAAGCCAAGCTGAACGCGGTCAAGAACAAGGCAATGCTCAACGACTTCCTGTCCAACGATCCGATCCTATCTTCGTACGATCCCGAGGACGTGACCAACATCTACAACCAGGTCGCGTCGCTGTCTCCGGCCGCGGCGCGTCAGCCGGTCCTGATGCGGGGATTGTTGCGTAAAGCCATTCAGCAGGGTGGCGTGATCGAGCCGTTTGAAGTACAACAGCTGACGCAGGTGGAGGAGACGCTCGCGGGCAAGAAAGCCCCGTCGCTGTCTCCCCTTTACACGGCGGAAAAGTAATGACGCTAGTTGAGAAGCTGGCCAAGACCTTCGTGAAGGCTGCTCATGAAAAACGAGCAGCGGAAGGGGTCGTACGCCCTCGCGTCATTTCGCCGGAAGACATTCCGGGGGCATTCCGAACAGACAATCAGGGTCTCCGCAGCGAGTTCGAAGATTCACTCCGACATGAGGAAATTCTGCGGGACAAGGCGATAGAGTACTCTCGTCTTGCCCGGCAGCGTGCCCAGGACCAGCAAAGCGGAGGGGTAGAGTTCCTGAAGCGGCTTGGCCCCCTTCCTTATAGTGGTGGCGAAGCGGCTTGGCGTCTTCCTCTGGAGGCAGCCGGCGGCGTAGGCGGTTACATGGCCGGTTCGCATTACGGTCTGCGCGCGGACCCAAGGGAAATAGCAAAAGCGCTTCACGCAACGGCCGGAAAGAGCACAAGGAAGCTTTCCGTTCCTCTTCTATCCGAGTTGAGTGCTGTGCAGAGCTCGCGCGGCGGCAAAAAGTTTACGAGAGCCGAATCCAAAGCCTTGGTAAAGCTGTTGCATGGGGCGCCTTCCGAAACGCTGGCTGCAGCGTCTGGCCGGGCTCCGCTTTTCTTCGGCGAGGCGAAAAAGCTGGTACAGGATCTTGAGGCCAAGGGCATTTCCAGAAGTACGCTTCGGGAAGCCTTCCGTCGTGTGGCTTCTGAATCCAAAGAAGGCCCGTTCCTTCCGCGTGGTGCAGCTCGATGGGGTGGTGCCGGTGCTGGCTTCTTGGCGGCCGGGGCGCTGACCGGTTTGCCCATGGCCATTCGGGCCGGAGCCCTGCGCAGGTCTGGCGGCGAGATGGCGCAGTCCGCGCGCAAGCGTATGCTGGAGGCGGTTACGGAGGCTGAGAGGGAGCAGTTCAAGCGGGACAACCTCCTCCGCACGCTGAACGGCGAACCTCCGATTCCACTGACCGAGTGGAAGCAGCAGCGCAAGCAGATCAAACGCGATTGGCGCACGTCGTCGATAGCTTACCGGAACGCAGCCGAAGCACGAAGGCAAGGGAGGCGGCAGCACGGAACGTCCGTCCCGCCCCTCCCCCCGACCGAGGAAGAAGCCTAATGCTGAAAGTCATCCATTCCGGTTCGTACGACTTCGGCATGCCGACCGTGTCGCTGATGAACATCTGGTCGCGTGGTCCGGACCGTGATTATCTGCAGAAGCGCGCATCCGTTCTGACCAAAGAAATTGCCGAGATCACGCCCGAGAAGGGCCACAGCTTCCTTCATCTGATTTCGCTGGGCGGCCATGAGTATTACGGGGCCAACCGCAATGGCGACACGTTCAACGAGAAGTCGGCCATGCTGGAAATCCCAAAGCCAGCCAAGGGCGTGGACAAGCTCATCAAGCTGGCCGACGGCCTGCTGAAGTATCACGCCACGTTCATGAAGAGCGGCGGGTACGTTTACAAGCATCACAAGAACACCGACCCGAAGCTGTCCATTGGCCGCGTCGTGGCGGAAGCCTACAATCCCGAGATGCACCGCGGCGAGCTGGTCATCAAGGTGGCTGAAGATCATCCCGATTGGCGCGGAGACCTGCACAGCCTGGCGAACGGGAAGGACATTCCCTTCTCCATGAGCTGTAAGATCGCCAAGGATCTGTGCAGCTACTGTGGCAACCGCTCCCGCTCCCGCATGGAATACTGCGATCACCTCCGTGAGCACATGGGGGAGATCCTGAAGTGCGGACATCAGATCTGCGCGCACAACGACGATCCTTTCTTTTTTGATATCAGCAAGGTCATCAAGCCGGCCGACCGTATCGCGTGGTCGTTCCGCAAGGTGGCCGAGACGCTGGCCTGCAAGGGCGGCGCCGCGCTGGCGGAAGAAGAAGGCTTGATGCTTCCGGCCTGGCTGCTGGAAAACGGCACCGCTCCTTCTTCCAAGCAGTTCATGCGGAAGTGGGCCGTGGCCAGGAAGCTGGCTGAGATCGAGAAGGTGATCGACGGGATCGCTCAGAGCGGCGACAACACGCATCTCAAGCACTGTCTGGGATGTCCTGCCGATCTGCCTTCGTCGGACCTGGAGAAACTGCGCAAGGCGAAGCTGTGCGAGACGCTCGAAGGATTGGGCTCCGCGCAGATCTGTTTGTCGTTGCGGGACTTCTTCAACCTGGTGCTTGGTGATGAAGCGAATAAATGCAGAGGCGAAATAGAGGAAGCGGAGGAGTCCCTTCCGGGGTTGTTTGGTCGTCTGGAGGATCGTGGAGAATTGCAGGAGTGTGCAAACGATTCTTCGTACGACACGGAAGGCGGGGCGGTCCCGGGCTTCGTTCGGGACATCGTGGAGAGGCTGGCTGGGTCGCATTCCATGGGCGCAGAGCCGACACGACGTCGCATGACGATTGCCATCATCCGTGGTCATTCGTTGCCGGAGAAGCGGGCCGGGTACGTGGGACAGTCCAAGCGGGCTGACTATCTGGCCAAGGAGTACGCCAAGTACCTTCTGTCCTTTGGTCTGCAGACTGAACGGAATGATGAAGGTAAGGAGTTGACACTGTTGCGGAATCGCTTTAGATTTTAGGACTGACAAAAGCGGTAGACCGCAACGCATAGCTAGGAGGCTAGGAAATGCCCCAGAAGATTGCAGAGCCAATGGATCTCATCCATTCCTGGCTCGAAGAATTCCGAGCGGACAAGCGTGCGTCCCAAAAACGCGGCGCTGACACTGCCGCTGGTGGCGACAACACTGAACCCACCACTCACCCCGTTATGGACGCTGATCCTCAGACCGCGCCGGCGAACGAAGGCGCGCGAGCTAAGGAAAACACGTCGGACGTCGGCGATCAGATCGGCGGCGATACCGTCACCGGTCAGTCCGATGCGACGACCGCGACGAGCGATCAGCCTTCGGACGAGATGGGCACCAAGAAGATGGATGCCGATCAGGTCCGCGGGAACATCGAGACGCCGAAGAGCACGAAGGATGATCCGGGTTCAGCCAGTCCGGCCACGGTCGGCCAGGACAAGTACGGCGAGATGCGGAAAGCCTCCGAGTTCGTTCTTCAGTACTTCGCCAATCTGGGCGTGAAGGAAGCTCAGAAAGCGGTTAGCAAGAAGGCTGAGGAAGATAAGGAAGACGACGAGGAGAAGGAAGGCCCGGGCGAGGACGAGACAAAGGAACACGAGTCGGCTGAAGGCGAAGGCGTCCACGAGGAAGCCTCTGAAGAGGAAAAGAAGGCTGCCATCGGGAAGTATCCGGACGACTTCGACAACGGCTTCGTTGCCGCTGCCATGGTTCTCCAGCAGATGGGCCTGTCCAAGCAGGCTGAAGACGCCACAGACGCCCTGATCAACGACCACATCTCTTCGATTGTCGCAACCGCTCGCGCGGACGCCGACAACGCAATCGACTACCTCGAAGGTTTCGCCAAGGGTGCTGCGGCCAAGCAGGCGGCTGCCGAAATGCCCCCGATCACCCCTGAGATGCTTGCGGGCGTCGAAGGCGGCGAAGGCGGCGAAGGCGGCGAAGGCGGCGAAGGCGGCGAAGGCGACGAAGCTGCCGCGCAGGAAGCGATGGCCAGCGAGGCGCTACCCGAAGAGGGTGGCGGCGAAGGCGAGATGGCTCCTGAAATGGGCGGCGGAGAAGCCGGCGGCGACGCTAGCGAAGACGCGATCATTCAGGCGTTGGCCGAAGCCGGTGTGACCCCCGAGGAGCTGGAAGCTGCGCTGGCGGAAGCTGGCGGTGGCGGCGGTGGCGGCGGTGAGGCTGGTGGTGAGCTGCCCCCGGAAGTCGCGAAGGCAGCGTCGGCGTTCCAGAAGAAGGTGGCCACGTACACCAACAAGAAGCGTCTGTACCAGATGCTCAGAGGCTAAGGCGACCGAACTACGCTCGTAAGGAGATCCGGAATGGACATTGACCCCAGAGCCGCACAAGCCATGGTGATGATTGCCACGGGCAACGTCGAAATACTTCGGGAGTTGGATGCGCGGGAGTCGCAGACGAAGGCGGCTGCAGCGCTGGTCCCGAACGTGGTGGACACGCTCGTCAAGTGTGGCTACATCACGAACGAGCAGCGACAGAAGGCTGCGCAGAGCTTGCAGGAACCTGCGAAGGTTCTTGACACGCTTCAGCGCATCGCCCTCTCCACTGCCGTGAAGAGCGCAGAGGCGGAGAAGGCTGCGTTGGGCGAAAGCTCGACGCCACGGAACGACACAAAGCCGACTATCAAAGCTGCGGCAGCGACAGTCGGAGCTCGATCGCCTGCGGACGAAAAGTTCCTGCGGGATTTCGGGTTGTAAGTCAGACGCTACGGGTTTAGAAAGCCCGGCGAGAAGAGAAGACTGGCCGTTCCAGTCCTCAGAAACCGAGAAACGGTGGAGGATTCGAAATGGGTAGCATCACCCCCTTACAGATGTTCGATCATGAGCTCAACCCGATCAAGGGTTGGTGGGACATGCACGCGTTGGATAAGCGCGTCGCAATTGGTACCAACGGTGTCACGGTGCAACGTGGCATGGTTGGCTACATTCACCCCACGACTTTGGACTTCATCCTGGGCGTGGTCAACGGCTACATGCCGCTGTTCACCTTCCCGGGTGAGAACGACTTCGACGCCAACAGCGACGTCGGCAACATCAGCGGTGGTTGGCTTAACACCCTGGTTGCCACCGGCGGGTACGAGCTGGAGTCGACGGAGTTTGTCGCTGGCCAGACGTACGATCCGCAGACGCCCCTCACGGGTGCGACTGCTGGCGACCTCGGCAAGCTGACCCCGTCGGCCGGCTGGGCTGGCGGCGACATGATCGTCGGGATCGTGTCCGAGCAGGGTCCGCGAACCAACGACCACGGCAAAGACGTGGTCCGGTTCTGGCCCGTGTTTGCTCCGGTCCATTCGTAAGCCGTACTGACAACTGAAGACGACCGGGGGAGCTAGTTGCTCCCCCGGAGAATTAGGGCCACAGGACAAGGAGATGAGCCGTGGACCAACAGAATGAACCCAGTGCAAAGCTGATCAACGGCACCGTGCTGGATCAGCTGGACAGCAAAGACCCGCACATCGTCAAGCAGGCCGCTGAGAACATCAACGACTACCTGCGCATGAAGCTGCGCGAAGACGAGATCTTCGCCCGCATCCTGCCGCCGATCCCGGTGAGCAACGACGAGCTTGATAAGCAGGTTGATACCGACCTGCCGGTCAAGGTGCTCGATAAGGAACCTGATTCGCCCGGCGCGATCACGGTTCCGTTCGCCAGCCTGCCAGAGAACCGGTACATTTACGGTCCTCGCTACCGTGTCATGTTCGACCGCGTCTTGACGCCCCGCTTCACCGCGGACGTGGACAAGCTGCGGACGTACGACATGGACATCCGCCAGGTGCTGAGTGACAACGCCCTGAAGGACATGATGGCCGAGTACGACGGCAAGTTCCTCCGCACCGTCAACCAGCTCCTGCTGGGTGTCGGCGTGACCATCCCCGAGACTGGCGCCGTTCAGTGGATCCAGATCGCCGGTGGTATCACTCGCGAAAACCTCGCTGAGTCGATGAAGATCATGCCGCGCTCCAACAAGCGGCTGAACGTCGCGACCGTCCTGATCAACCAGGTGTCCATCTGGGACGTGGTGAAGTTCACGCGCGAAGAGATCGGCGGCGACATGTCGCAGAAGCTCTTCGAACAGGGCTTCACGGAAGACCAGATCATGGGCAAGCGCTGGATCGTCACGATCAAGCGCGACTTGGTTCCGGACAACACGGTCTTCCTGTTTGCCGAACCGAAGTACCTCGGCAAATACATGATTTTGGAAGACACGACCATGTATATCGAACGCAAAGCGTTTTTCCTGGAGTTCTTTGCGTACAAGACGGCCGGTGCGTCGCTCGGCAACGTCGCCGCGGTGTGCCGCGTCGACTACACCCCGTAACTGATCTTCGGTTGGACGGGGAACCGGGTCACCCCGGTTCCCCCTTTTCGATAAGGAAGAGAAGCGATGGGAAACGACGAAATGACCTCCGAACAGCTCAAAACGGTCAACGCCATCTACGTTCCGGCGTTTCTGGAGAAGTGCGCCGAGCGTGGTCATGAGATCACGTCGGAAGACGATCTTCAGGGCTTGCTGGAAATCTCCGCGGCTTACAAGATGTCGAGCGCGGGCACCAAGCGCTCCACCATCAAGGAAGCCAGCGCTGCGCTGAAGCGAGCCACCGGGCTGGATAAGATGGAAGAGCAGGAACGGAAAGACGAACAGATCAAGCAGTCTACGGCGCGCTTCGCGAACAACGAAGGCATTCGCGCCGCGCTGGCCAAGCTGCTCGTTCAGCCCAAGGAGTAGGTGATGGCGGGCAATCGTGCGTCTGAGAATGGGGATTTCGTAACGCCCCGCAAGGTCTATCGAGAGGTGTCAGTTGCTGACGCTGACGATCCGACCAGCGGCGCCGTCCCGATTCTGGACACACGGTTCAAGGACATGAATTACAGCGTTGTGACCCACTCGTTCTACGGACGGAATGCTCAGATCGACGTGGCTGCATTCCTGCGGAACGGGGCATCAGGCGCAACACTGAAGCTGTACCTCCTGGCGGAAGTTGAACTGCAGGAAGCCAGGCCGGCAGTTGACCCCTCTTCTTCCTCCTCTTCGTCCAGTGGGGGAGAAACGGAATGGGTGCTGGTGGAAACCAAGACAGTTTCCAACAACCTGCTGTGGGTGATTCAGAACATTCCGCCGGGCCGGTACAAGATCCTGGTTACCAGCCTCACCGGCGGCGGCGAAGTTGAACTCAGAACGCAACACGCAGCGTAAGGAGATACTGCGATGGCAAAGACTTTGGTGACGAACGTTTCGGGTGGCGAGCTGCACTTCGGCTTCCTTCCTCCGCATGGCGTCACGCTGGCCGCGTGGGAAGCAGTCACCTACGATGGCGATCTGCGCACGATGCTGGTGGCCCGCTCCAAGGGCTTCCGGACTCAGGGCGCCAAGTCGCTGCAGTACTGCTTGGACAACGGCTTGATCTGCGTCGAAGCGGTCGCCGAGCCGGCGTGCTCTTCGTCCTCTTCCGCCTAACCAGGCCGGGAGGCCATTTAGGCATGAAATGCCGCCCGGCACGTGATCCCGTGCCGGGCGACTTTGTTAGAGGGAAGACAAATGCCTTTTGCTGCCACCTGCGTTGATACGGTAGGCACCTGCGGGAACTCAATCCAGCGGGTAGAGATCAGTCAGGGCGCCGAAGACACCCTCCTCATTACGCTCGTGGATCCCAATCCCGAGACGGGCGGTCCTGTCGATTTGACTAAGTACGGGATCGGTCCGACCTCTTCTTCCTCTTCTTCCTCTTCCTCTTCTTCCAGCACACCGGTAACGGGCGTGGAGTTCGTAGTGAAGGAGATGGAGTACGACACCACCCCGTTCTTCGACAAGATGGGTGAGGTGCGGACTCTGGAAGATGCGCAGGCTGGCAAGGTCTACCTGGAGTTCACCGGACTGATGACGTGCAAGCCAGGCATCTGGCTGGGCATGGCGTTGATCTGGCAGGACGACAAGCTGAAGAAGACCATTCCGTTCTACCTGGACGTGCTGCCCAACCTGGCCATGATCAACACCACGGGCGGTCCGTTGACCTACTACGACATCCGCCTGGCCGTGCGCGACACCTGTCCGGCGATCAACTACCTGCTGGACGCGGTCGACTTCCACCCGCATGAAATTGCCGCAGCCATCCGCTGGCCGATCGAATACTGGAACGAGTCGCCCCCCAACATCGTCTCGTTCACGCCCATGAACTTCCCGTTCCGGTACCACTGGAGACAGGCGGTCATCGGTGAACTGATGTGCATGGTGGCCTACTGGCTGCAGCGCAACAACCTGGACTACAGCATCGCCGGACTGACGGTGAAGGACACGGCGCGCTGGCCCGAGTACATGCAGATGGGCGAGGACAAGAAGAAAGAGTACAAGGACTGGGCGCATCAGAAGTCAATCGAGTTGAACATCAAGGGCGGCTTCCGGTCGCTGGGCGGCTGGCGCTTCCCGCTGTACAGGTGAACGAATGGCAACTGCACCGACAAAGCCGGGATTCCTCCGCCGCTGGAGCTGGCCCATCATGGGCGTGATGGCCGCGGCCCCTGTCCTGGCGCATGCGCTTGATTGGCGCAGACGCGCAGAAGCCAAGCAGAAGATAAAGGACGAACGAGTTGCCAAGCTGCAAAACCAGCTGTCCCAGGCGCAGGGACTGATCCCCACCGGCAGAGACGTCTACAAGGCGGCAGCTTTTCTGCGCAAGATGGGCGCGGCCCCTGGGCGCCGGCCGGACGAGAAGCTTGACGCCCTGCAGATGGCCATGCTGGAAGCCAAACAGAAGGCGGCGAAAAAGGGCGAGGGCGGGAAAGGCACGCCCACGATCCAGTTCCGGGGGAATTGATTCTGCAACGCGTTGCAGAAACGAATCATGGACATCAGAGGCCAGGATGACGTCACCCGCCCCGTGAGTTCGGTGCTCGACCCGAATGCGGAAAGCCGTCTGTCTTACTGCAAGATGACCGGTGATGTGTTCAAGCGCGTCCAGGTTTCGGTTCAGCCACTGGGTGGCAACTTGATCGCCTGGGATCTCTGGTCGGGCATGGCTTCCAAGAGCGTCCTTCATTTCTATGTGGACTTCGGGCGCCCGGGCACGGATGAATGGGAAGTGCTGAACACGCTTCCGATCATCAACGACTGCCTGTTCATGGATCCTGTCCAGCGGCATTGGGATCAGCGGGCCGACTTCTATTACCGGCTTCGCCTGGTCCTGCCTGACGAGATCGACCCATCAACTGGGCAGCCGACGGTCTACCTGTCCCGTCCACAGCAAGCCAATGGCGTCTGGTGCAAGAAGGACTGGCTCCTGGCCCGCTGGATCGCGCGCAAGGAGTACCTCTACCAGCGGAAGGCTGTGAACCGGACCAGCGTGGGCAAGCTGCTGAAGCGCCGACGCTGGGGGCAGATCAGCCCGCAGACGATGGATTGGGACGGCGGCGGCGTGCAGTCGACCAACACTGAACTCGATTACGGAACTGGCTTCCTGGGTGGGTACTTCCCGGGCGTGGACTTTACGGTCTCTCTGGTCGACGACCAATGGCCCCGCGGGTTCACCGTTGATCCGTCTGTCGCCATTCGAAATGACACTGTCCGCAACGGGCGCGCGGTGGCCTATCCCTACGTGGACACCTTCGACGTCTATGTCCGGAAAGACACAGGCGAGCGCTGGTTCGTGCAGAAGATCAACACGGTGGGCGAAGTGGGGGGGATCCCGGTTGTCGTTTTACTCCAGCTGGGGCTTGCTCCCACGACCGACATAATCTATAAAGTCCCGTTGGAGAAGTCTTCTTCTTCGTCGTCGGTCTCGTCAAGTTCGAGCCCGGCCCCGCAAGAAGAGTACCGATTGGGTGTCGATGACAAGGATGCTTGGTAAAGGAGACTGACGATGGCGAACGAGAAGAAGGCGCAGCTGGAGAAGGAAGCGGAGTCCCGAGCGCGGCTCCTGTCGTTCAACTGCGGTGTCGAGTCAAACATCGCTTCGAACGGTCTGGAAAAGACCGCGGTGGCGAAAGCCGCCGGTCACAACAGCTTCAAGGAGTTTGCTGAATGGGCACTGGACGTGGCCAGCGCAGCGGCGGAACAGCAGGCCGAAGAGGCGAAGTAGTAAAAGAGCAGCGCGACCCGCGGAAGGTGCCGCTCGGCCGCATCAGCCTCTACAAGTACGCCCCGGACCCGGAAAAGGTCAGCCGTGCGCTTTTCGGGGAAAGGAAGGACTAGGCGATGGACGGAGCAGGACTCCAGGGAGCCAGCAGCATCTGCACGACGCAGCATCCTGCGAACGTGCTCACTGGCATCTTCAACCAGATCCTGCGTCATCACTTTTCCGATCCGGATCGGCTGGAGTACAACGGGACGAACGAGTTCACGGATGCCACCCATGACACCGCCAAGAAGGAATTGGAGGGTTACGTATGGCATCCCGACAACACGCAGACTAAAATACAGATCGGGTCCGTGTGGGAAATAAATCTGCAGGATATACAGCGCCGGCCAGGGCTGTACGTCAAGCGGAATGGGCTGCAGCCGAAGAAGGTGGCCATTAACCATGGCTTTTCGGCTGGCGGAACGAAGGATACGAACGGAAAATTACTCAGGATCGAGGGGGATTATCACTCGGTCTTAGTCCAGGGGAGCCACACGTTGTTCACTGTGGGGCAAGCTGGAGCAGAAGCAGAGTTACTGGGTCAGGAGGTTTTCGAGCTGATGCTGCAGTTCGGGCCGTTGTTGAGGTCCGAGTTGCACTTCCAGAGCTTTGAGACTGTCGAATGTGGCGAAGTCTCGGTTTTGGAGGAAGCCACGACTCACTTCGCGGTTCCGATCGTGGTAGGCTACGCTTATCCGCGGACCTGGCGAATCGAGAAGGTGGCTCCTTGGCTGAAGACCGTCGCGGTGGACGCTTGCGCCCGATAGGAGATTGGCAATGCCTAGCTACGTGATTCCCCAGGTCCTCGTCTTCCAGGAGTTCGCCGAGGCGAACGCCGCAACAGCGCAACCGCTTCTGGCCTGCATCGTGGGCGAGCAGTATGATCTGCATCGCTATTCCGATGCTGACGAGAAGCCCGGCATCAAAGTAACGAACGCCTACGACCCCAACAGTGAAGAATGCTTTGCGTGGCCTGGCCGCGCGGCCGGCGGCGTTGTGGACCAGGACTACACCAAGGTCTTCATCGACGACGCTCTTCTGCAGTACTTCAACGATCCTGTGGGCAGTGGCTCCAGCATCACCTACGTCACGCCCGGCAAGAACCGGATCCGCGCGGCGAGTAAGGTCTTCCAGACGGCCAACGGCTACACCCGCTCCGCCGAGCTGCTCCGCGACGTCAAGATCGGCGACGTGATCAAGATTGTCGCTTCGGCCTGCGGCGATCCGGTCACGTTCTGGTCACAGATCGTGGGCTTGGTGGCCGATGTCGTTCCGGCCATCGTGGCTGCGGCAACCTCCGACATCGATAATCAGGCTGCTACGATTCTGGCTGTTTCTTTCGCCAAGACGGGCGGCATCACCAACCTGGTGGATATCGCCAGCGCCAGCGGCGCGGCTTACGACGGCTTGGCCGATGGCAATCCCGAAGAGACCTACACGGTCGAAGTGATTGGCGCCTCCGTGGGGGGAGACGCCACCACTGCGATCCTGAAAGTCACGTCTGCCTCCGGCAATGATGATCAAGCTGCAGTCACTCCGGCGGCCTTCAGCTCGCCCACTGCGATCGGTACGCGCGGTCTGACGGTCACCTGGGATGACGTGAGCGGCTCCAGCTCGTCCGGTGAAGCTGATCCGACCGACTTCCGGATCGGGCAGAAGTGGACC
>Ga0307378_10004932_pt1 | contig 18785 bp, 17 predicted proteins | sample UN1MG_FD_202238 | JGI IMG/M metagenome (GOLD analysis project Ga0307378, IMG submission 202238) | Soil microbial communities from Risofladan, Vaasa, Finland - UN-1 | ecosystem: Environmental > Terrestrial > Soil > Coastal area > Acid sulfate soil | place: Finland: Risofladan, Vaasa | collected... | reverse complement strand
GATCGGCCGACGGATTCGATCCCGATCGGTGGCATCCCGCTCGACCGGGATCTGTGACAGACGCTTCCGTCGTCGCTTGACCCAGGTCGTTCGCACCCGAGCTGATCTGCGATCGGCCTTGGGCGCCTTCCCCCGCTCCATCGGTCTGGTGCCGACCATGGGCTGGTTGCATGAGGGTCATCGGGCATTGATGCAGCAGGCACGCGCTGCCGACGCGACCACGGTCGTGACGATCTTCGTCAACCCGCGCCAGTTCGACGTCGCGAGCGATTTCAGCCGCTATCCGCGCAACGAGGCGCGCGATATCGGCGTATGCGAGTCGGAAGGCATCGACCTCGTCTTCGCGCCGGAGCCGCCCGAGATCTACCCACCCGGCTTCGACACGATGGTCTCGGTCGGCGCGCTGGCGAAGCCGCTGGAGGGCGCGGCTCGGCCGGGTCATTTCGATGGCGTGGCGACCGTCGTAGCCATCCTCTTCGACCTGATCGCCGCGGATCACGCGTACTTCGGCCAGAAGGACGCCCAGCAGGTCATGGTCATCCGCCAGATGGCCCGAGATCTGGCGATCGGTACCGAGGTGATCGCCTGCCCGACCGTGCGCGAACCCGACGGGTTGGCCCTCTCGTCACGAAATGTGCACTTGTCGCTGGCCGAGCGGTCGGCCGCGCCGGTCATCCATCGGGCCCTCCTTGCGGCCCGCGGGCGCTGGGAGGCCGGGGAACAGTCGGCCGAAGCGCTCCGCCGGGTCATGCGCGAGGCGCTTGCCTCCGAGCCCCTGGCGGTCGCCGACTATGTATCGGTGGCTGACGCCCGAACGCTCGCCGAACTCGAGCGGATCGACGCTCCGGCATTGATCTCCATGGCGGCCAGCTTCGGATCGACGCGCCTCATCGACAACGAGCTCGTCGGCTGACCTGCCCGGGCATCGCCGGCTGCCGGGCGGACCTCAATCGAAGTGAACCTCCTCGGCCACCTCGAGGATCCGATCGATGAACAGGTGCTCCCATAGAAGCGCCTTGATCTCGGTGATCTTGCCGAGGTCCGCCGGGTGGGTCTTGACCAGGAGATCGTGCAGGTCCGAGGCGACCTGGTAGGTGTCATCGGGCACATCCATGGCGAACACGTCGGCCGCACGAATCGCCGCCAGGGTGTGGTTCTCCAGCGGGTAGCCACCCGACAGCAGCAAGCCGAGCGCACCGATCCCGCCGTCCGAGGCGTCCCAATGAGCCCCGAGGATAGCGTCGATGACGTCCGTCCTGTCACCCGGCACGATGACGAGGCTGCGCGGGCCGATCCGATGGAGCATGTGCTCGGGTTCCATCGCGCCGATGGCGATGCCACCGATCACGAGATCGAGGTTCGGACCCGGGTGGATGGTCTCGCCATGCAGCCCCTCGACGACCATTGCCAGGGTCGGGTTGGAGAGGATCGGTCGGTACGGCAGGACGCCCAACAACGGGATGCCGTGGCGCTCGAGTCCACGTTCAAGGGTTCCCGCCAGGCCGGGTTTCGCGTCCAGATCGACCTTGTTGACGATGGCCCCGGCGACCTTCACCCCGTGGCGCTCGAACAGGGCCGCGTTCAGCACGATCTCGTCGATCGGTCGTCCGACGCCGCCCTCGGAGACGATGACCGCTGGAGCGCCCAACATGGCGGCCACCGCCGCGTTCGAAAGGCCGATGACCGCCCCCACGCCGGCGTGCCCGGTCCCTTCGATGAGCAGCGCATCTCGGTCCGCGAACGCGGCATGAGCGGACCGGATCCGGGCGGGCAGGTCCTCGACCACGTCGCCCTCGATGTAGGCCTGGGTGAAGCCGCGCGGGATGTGGACCGGGCTCATCTGGCTGAGCGGCTCGTACAGGCCGAAGACTTGTTTCATCAGAACCGCATCTTCGTCGGCCGGCGCCCCGTCCTCGATGACGGTGCGTTGGCCGACTGGCTTCAGGAAGCTCGTCGACAGGCCGCGCCGCTTGAAGCCGTCGAGCACACCCAGACTGACCGTGGTCTTGCCCCGGTTCTGCCCGGTCGCGGCGAGGTAAACGTGACGCATCCGGCCGACGCCCGTCAGCTGTGGCTGGCGGTCTTGCGCTCGATGAGTTGGATCGCGTCGCGGAGGCGGGTCAACGTCTCAGCGTCAACGGCCTCCGGCTCAAGATACGGCCCAAGACGCTCCATGATGTCGGCGACGAGAGCCAGGAAGACGCTCGCATCCGCCACGAAGAATTGCGGCTCGTTGTTGTAGCGGACCAGCGTCAACCGACCCTGCAGGACACGGCGATCCTCGACGTGGGCGACCTGGGTCGCGAAGTTGTGTCCCTGGATCCCGTCCGGGTTGTTGAGGAAGTTCAGAGCGTTGTCGATCGCGAGGCCGAACCGGGCGCGCCACGCGACAAGCCGCTCGTGGACCTCGGACGGGATGCGCACCTCGGCGACCTCGTCAAAGACCTCCGGGGCGACGGTCAGCAGACCGACCAGCGTCGTGCCAGCGCGCGGACCGAGCATGACCTGCAGGCTGCGCTCCAGGGTGAACACCTCCGAATCGAACCGCGGGCTGGTGATGACGTCGGTCAACAGGTCCTCGACGTTGTCCAGGACGCCCGGCTCCGCGACGGCGTTGGACAGGTGGAGGATCTCTTCCTTGAACAGGAACTTCTCTTCGTGATCGAGCATGATCGGAACTCTAGCATCGGGCGACTTGGGTACGCTGTGCGGTGGGGCATGGCCAGGACACGCGACAACGCCAGATCGACCTGGAACCGGCGCGGATCATCACGACCGCTTGGAGAATGAAGTTCGATGCCTTCTCGACCAGCCCGACCGAACGAGACTGCCTACGTCGCGCAGACGATCGCGATGGCGTTCGCGAGCGATCCGATCTGGGAAGTGGCGCTGCGTGGAACCGGCGGGAGCACGGAACACCATGAACCCTACTGGCGACTCTTCGTCGAGGGTGCCATGCGCTATCGAACCGTCCGCATTTCCGAGGGCGGCGGCGCGGTCTCTGTCTGGCTGCCGCCGGACGGGACCGAGCTGTCAGATGCGCAAGCGGCCGACTTGGAGCGCCTCGTTTCGCGAGCGCTCGCGCCGGCGGCAGTCGACGCTCTTCATGCACTCTTTCGTCGGTTCGAGGCGAACCGGGCGAAGCAACCCAAGCATCAGTATCTGAGCCTCCTGGCGACCCACCCCGAACATCGCGGTTCCGGCGTGGGTCAGCGCCTGCTCGCCGATGATCTCAACGCCTGGGACGCCGAGGGCGTACCCGCATATCTGGAGTCGACGAACCCGGGCAACGACCATCGATATGAACGGGCGGGCTTCCAGTCCATCGGCGGATTCCGGGCGGTTCTGGACGACGCCTGGATCAACGGTATGTGGCGCCCGCCCACGCCCCGAGGTCGGTGAGCCCGGGGCGTTGATGTGACCTACGGATAGAGGCCGCGCAGCTCCATCGCGTCGGCGACGCGCTTGACCGCCAGTAGGTAGGCGGCGGTTCGCATGTTCACATCGTCTCGCCGAGCCACGTCGAGGGTCTCGGCGAAGGCCTTGACCATGATCTCCTTGAGCTTGGCGTTGACGACGACCTCGCTCCAGTGGTCGCGGTTGAGGTCCTGGACCCACTCGAAGTAGCTGACCGTCACGCCGCCGGCATTGCACAGGATGTCCGGGATGAGGAATACGCCGTTCTTGAACAGGATCTCGTCGGCATCTGGGGTCGTCGGGCCATTCGCGGCCTCAGCGATCATCCGGGCCTTGATGTTGGCCGCATTGCGCGACGTGATCTGGCTCTCAAGGGCGGCCGGGATGAGGACGTCGCAGTCGACTTCCAGGAGCTCAGCATTCGACACATCCGAGGCGCCTGGGAAGCCCTGGACGGTGCCGTGCTCCTGCTTCCAGGCGATGACCTTCGCGATATCGAGACCAGATGGGTCGTGGATGCCGCCGGTCGAATCAGAGACGGCCACGACGGTGGCTCCCTCCTCGCTGATGAGACGTGCGGCGATCGATCCGGCATTGCCGAAGCCCTGGACGGCGACCCGGGCGGTGGTCAGGTCAAGGCCCAGGTGGCGGGCGGCCTCGACAATGGTGTACACGCAGCCGCGCGCGGTCGCCTCGTTGCGACCCTCGGACCCACCGAGGCTGATGGGTTTGCCGGTGACGACCCCCGGGACGGTGTAGCCGGCATGCATGGAGTAGGTGTCCATCATCCAGGCCATGATCTGGGAATTGGTGTTGACGTCCGGGGCCGGGATGTCCTTCTCCGGGCCGACCAGGACCTCGATCTCGGTGAAGAAGCGACGGGTCAGTCCTTCCAGCTCCTTCTGGCTGAGTTGCTTCGGATCGACGATGACCCCACCCTTGCCGCCGCCATACGGGATGCCGACGACCGCGCACTTCCAGGTCATCCACATGGCGAGTGCCTTGACTTCGTCGAGTGACACGTCCTGGTGGTATCGGATACCGCCCTTGGCCGGCCCTCGGCCCAGGTTGTGCTGGACCCGATAGCCGGCGAAGACGGCTACGGATCCGTCGTCCATGTGGACCGGGAAATGGACGGTGAGTTCGCGCCGTGGTTCGCGCAGGACGAGGCGCATGCCAGCGTCCAGGCCAAGTCTGTCGGCAGCAAGGTCGAACTGCCGCTGGGCGACTTCCCACGCGTTGATTCGTGCAGCGACGTGCTCGGTGGTCATCAGAAGGGTGTCCTCACGTGTCGAGCGGTCAGCCGACCGCTGTCGGTCTGGGTCGTCTTCCGGACGATCCCACGGGGCTACGGCCGATCGAAGTATATCGCCCCCGCCGCAATGTAGCCGCAACCGAGCTGCAACCTACGCCCGATAGAGGACCGCCGCTCCCACGCCTCCGGGCCCGAGATGCGGGCCGACCGAGGCCCCGACGAGGTTGATGGTCACGTCGGCTGGGTCCAGGCCGCCAGGAGCACGCTTCAAGACCTCGTCGCGAAATGCCTCGACATCCGGACTCATCGTGTGCAGGATCGCCAGACGGTCGATCGGTCGTTCGCAGATCAGTTCGATCAGCCTCTCGCGGGCCTTGGACCGGGTCCGGACCTTGTCGACCGTGTCGACGACACCGTCCTTGACCCGGATGATCGGCTTGACCGACAGGAGCGTACCGATCGCCGCCTCGGCGCCGCCGATCCGTCCGCCCTTCTTCAGATAGGCGAGCGTCTCCAGCGTGAGATAGGTGCGCATGTCCGTCGCCCGGGTCTCGAGGGTCTCAGCGATCTCGCCGGGCGCCCTGTCTTCGGTCGCCATCTCGCGCGCCATCCTGGCGAGTATCCCTTCTGCCATCGACGCGCCCTGCGAATCGACGATATGGATCTCCCGATCTGGCAGCATGTCGCGAGCGATCTGGGCGCTCTTGATCGTGCCTGACAGGCTGCCCGCGACGTGGACCGATACGACCGCGTCGGCGCCATCGGCAAACGCGGCTTCATAGGCCGTCTTGAAATCGCCGGGCGACGATGCGGCCGTCGTTGGAAACGGCGCGTCGTGGGCAACCATCCGTTCCCAGAATTCCGCGGTCGAGAGATCGACCCCGGCCTTGAAGCTCTCATTACCGAAGTTCACCAGGAGCGGGACGATCGTGATCCCTTCGGCGGCGGCCTGGACGGGATCCATGTCCGACGCGGAATCCGTGAAGATCGCTATACCGCTCAATGGGTTCTCCTCCGAGGTGGGCTGCTGGGTCGTTGGGGCATGATACGGGACGGGTCCAGACCGTCGGCACACCGGCTACGATTTCGAGCGATGGAACGGTCGCTCCGATTCGTGCTGCTGGGTACATTCACGCTTCGGTTCAGCACGGGGCTGACCGGTGCGATGCTGGGCCTGTACCTGGCCGATCTACCCGCCCATGGCGGCCCCACCATCGATGCCCGCGTGGTGGGTCTGTATTCGGCGATCTTCTTCCTGACCGAACTCGTCCTCTCACCGCTCTTTGGGATCCTGTCCGATCGCTACGGGCACCATCGGGTGATGCTCTATGGGCCCATCTTCGGTGGGATCGCGGTGGTCCTGACCGGGCTCACGACCAGCCTTCCGATCCTGGGCGCGACACGACTCCTGGAGGGCGCATCGACCGCAGCCAGCGTTCCGTCGATCCTGGGCTTCATCGCCCTGGCCACGGCCGGCAACGAGATCCTGCGGGGCAAGGCGGCGGCCCGCTTCGAGGGCGCCACCCTGGCCGGGCTCGGCGTCGGTTTCATCGTCGCCCCAAAGCTGTTCGAGGCGATCGGGCCGTCGGCCTTCTTCCTCAACGCGGGCATCTATGCCGTCTCATTCCTGATCTACTGGCGCGGCGTCAAGGATCCAGCCGGCGAAGTCGAGGCCGTGGCCGCACCGCACATCGGGGTCGGCCGTTACCTGGCCCTGGTCCGTTCATCCCATGTCCTTCTGCTGGCGCCGACCTGGATCGCGGTCAATGCCAGCATCGGTTTGTGGTTCAGCCAGTCGCTCTTCCAGTTCTCCAAGTCGAACCCCGAATTCCCAGACCAGGCCCTGATGGCCGGGTTCGATGCCAACCAGATCACCGTCGCCGCGATCGTCATCGCCGCGGTCTTCGGCGCCGGGCTTGTCTATTGGGGCAATCGATTCAAGGCGATGCGTAGAACGACGATCCTGTTGTACGGGATCATCGGTGGTGGCGTGATGGTCGGAGCCGGCCTCGTCGTCAATCATTCGGCGGCGCTGCCAACAGCGTTGTCGCTCGCCGCCCTTGGGATCGCCGGCCTGGGCCTGTTCGTCCTCGCTGGGGCCACACCCGCAGCGCTTGGTCTACTGGCCGACATCTCAGAACGATTTCCTCACGATCGTGGCGCCATCATGGGTCTCTATTCGGTCTTCCTCGCGATCGGCCAGATCACAGGCAGCGTGATCGGCGGGTTCGCGGCGGTGTGGCGCGGGATCGACGGCATGCTCGTTGCCACGGCAGTGCTGTTGGCCCTGGCGCTCATCCCCCTGCGGCGTCTGCGCACCCAGGAACATGAGATCGACCTCGTCAGCGAGCCGACCACGGACGCGGTCGCGGGGGCCTGACCGACGGGCTGAGCGTCGTGCGATACTCGCGGGGATGACCTCGAACGTCGGCCAGAGTTACCCCTATACGAGCGAGACCGAGACGGAGCGTGCGGCCGCCGTCGCAGCCGTCGTCGCCGCCCGTGATGAGCTTGCCGGGAAGCTCGCTGCGGAGAGCAGGCCACTGGATCACAACGAGCGGTGGTGGGTCTGGAAGTGCCCGACCCTGGGTTGCGCGGGTCTGCTCCACGCCGCGGGGTATGCCGCCGATCTGCATGCCGTGTTCGTGATCTGCGACGGGACCTGCGGAAAGACCTACCTGCGCTGAACACGGCCACCCGACCGGATCTCCAGGCGAGTCGGCGGCGGCTCGCGACCGACGCGATCGGGATCGCCGTCTCCGCGGTCGGCTTCGGATTCGTCTTCGGACTGTCCGCTCGAGCGGCCGGGTTCTCGGTCGTCGAGGCGATGGCGTTTAGCGTGATCGTGTTTGCGGGCGCAGCCCAGTTCGCGGCGGTCGGATACGTGGCGACCGGCCTCGCCTGGCCGGCGATCATCCTGTTGACGGCGCTCCTGAACGCACGACACCTCCTGTACTCGGCGGCACTGGCGCCCTGGCTGAGCGGCGTCCCGGTGGGACGACGGGCGATGATGGCCCACGTCCTGACCGACGAGTCATTCGCCCTCACGATGAGCCACTTCAGGCGGCTGCGGCGGCCGGACGAACGCGGCTACTGGATCGCGGCCATCGGCGCGGTGTTCATCCCCTGGAACCTGGCCACGCTGGCCGGTGTCGCGCTCGGCGCCCAGATCCCGGAACCGGCCCGCTTCGGTATCGATGTCATCTTCCCGGCCGCCATGATCGGCCTCGCCGTCGGTCTCATCACCGGCCGTCGCGAGCTGGTTGCGGCGATCGTCGGCGCGGGGGTCGGGGTCGTCGCAGCGCTCATGGCGAGTCCGGCCGTCGGGATCGTGACTGGCGGGGTCGTTGGCCCGCTGGTCGGACTCCTCGTGCCGGCACGGGACGCCAGGGAGACCGCACCGCTCGGGACCGTCGCCTCGGCGGAACGCTTCTCCCTGCCAGGCGCCCATTTCGACGATGACGACCCGCGATGACCAACGATCTGGTCGTGCTCGCGGTCCTCATGTTCGCGGTCACCTACCCGACGCGGGCACTCGGGCTCCTGGCGCCTGGTCTCGACCGGATGCCAAAGATCGTCGTCGACTACCTGCAACTGGTCGGGCCGGCAGTCCTGGCCGCCCTGGCCGCAGTCAGCGTGATGGTCATCGTGGGCGACGATGACGTGCCGTCGTTCCACGTCGGCATCGAATGGGTCGCGGTATTCGTGAGCCTGGCGATCGTCGCGCGGAGGGGCAACCTGCTACTCGGTCTCATCGCTGCCGTCGCGATCGTCGCCATCACCCGGGCGGCCGGGCTCGCGGCGCTCCCGGTCTGATCAGCCGCGGCGCGCCTCCGCCTCGATCTCGATGACCAGGCTCGGATCGATCAGGGCACTGACTTCGACCATGGTGGAGGCCGGCCGGATCTCGCCAAAGAGCTCACCGTGGACGGCCGCCACCTCGGCCCATGTGTTGATGTCGGTCACGAACATCCGGGTCCGGACCACATCGGACAGGCCGAAGCCCGCCTCGGCCAGGGCGCCCGCGATCGTCTCCAGGACGGCCCGGGTCTGGGCCACCACGTCTCCGGGATGACGGGCCTGTCCATCCGGGCCCGCGTCGGTCGTGCCCGCGACCCAGCACGAATCTGCCACCACGACGACCCGGCTGTATCCCGCGACGGCTTCCCACGGGCCGCCCGAAGAGATCAGACGACGGCCCATCATGCCCCGCTCTGGGCGCGATCGACCCTCCAGCTCCGAACCTCCGGATCCGCCGCGATGGCCAGCAGCAGGCCGGCCAGGAGGGTCGTGCGAGGCACGATCGAATCTACCTCGAGGTATTCGGTTGGCGCATGGTCGTTGCCACCGATCGGCCCCAGCCCATCGAGGCTCGGGATCCCCATGCCCGACGTCGTGTTGGCGTCGGAAGCCCCGCCCGTCGACGTGTCGACCACCCCGAAGCCAAGGACCTCGGCCACCGCCTGAGCGTGCTCCACGAGTCGACCGCTGCGCTCGAGCTTCTCCATCGGCCACCAGCGTGCCAACGGCTCGTACTCGACCGTCGTGTCGGGGACCTGACTGGCCTCGGCGATCCGATGGATCTCGGCCTCCGCAGTCTCGAGCTCCGTCCGCGTCGTCGCCCGGACATCGACCTCCAGCGAGCACCGCTCGGCGACGACGTTGGGACGACTGCCGCCATCGATCAGACCGACGTTGAAGGTGACCCCCGGCCAGCGACCATTCAGGGCGTGGATCTCGGCCACAATCCGGGCCGCCTCCAGGATCGCGCTTCGGCCCTTCTCCGGCTCGACGCCGGCATGCGCCGCGCGCCCATGGATGATCAGGCGGGCGTCGAGGATCCCCTTCCGCGCCGAAACGATGTCCCCGTTTGCACGCGCGCATTCGAGGACGAGGGCTGCGTCGGCATCCGCGGCGATCTCGCGGATGTGCGGCGTGGATGTCGGCGAGCCGATCTCCTCGTCCGGGTTGGCGATGAAGACGAGTCGTTCGAAGGGCAGGCCGCCTCGCTCCCCGATGATGGCTTTGAGCGCATACAGGCCGCCCAAGAGCCCGGACTTCATGTCGGTCACGCCGGGACCGTGGGCGATGCCGTCGTCGATCCGGAACGGACGCTCGGCGACCGTCCCAGGGTCAAAGACCGTGTCCATGTGTCCGATCAGGAGGACGCGCCGCCCGTCTGCCTGACCGAGAAACGTGCCGATCACGGTGGCGCCCAGTCGTCCCGTCGGATCCGGACGAACCTCGACGTCGGCCCCGAGATCGGCCATGAACGCCCCGACCCAACGACCGACCTCATCGACACCGTCGGGCGTGTAACTCCCGCAATCGATGTCGACCAGGTGCTGGAGATCGGCGAGAAGCGCCGGGAGATCGGCGGCGATGCCAGTGCGCAACGCGTCGAGCTCGGGCGCGGATGGGATCGGTGGTCCTGGAGGATTCGTCGTCATGCCGGCCAGTCTAGCCTCCGCCAGCTTGCTATCCTGCCCGAACCGTGCGCCTGGTCGAGACCCGCCTGTTCGAAGGTCCCAACGTCTACCGGCTCGAGCCGGTGGTCAAGGTCGAGCTTGCCATCGGTCGGCGTCGGACCTGGTACGGGCAACGCGACCCAGGACGCCATGCGCTGGTCCACCTGGGGGCGGACGTTCCAGCACGGGATCAGCCGGACGCCGTGGTATCCGCAGTGGCCTGGATCCGCCGGTTGCGCACCGACCACGATGAAGGACGGGGTGGCGTGGCGGTCCATCGCTCCTCCGACCCGGGCCACTGGATCATCACCTTTCCGTGGGTCGGAGCGGAACGGGCGCTGACCCTGACCGAAGCCGCGCTCGCGCTCGCCGAGCGAGACGTCTCGCCGTCGAGGACCGCCCAGTTGACGGGCGCCCAGGAGCGACAACTCACTCGGTGGACCGAACGCATCGCCGCGGCTCGTGCCACGCCACCGGAGTGGCTGCGCGACGTTGATCGAAGCATCCCGATCGTGTCCATCTCCGGCACCAACGGCAAGAGCACGGTGACCCGGATGATCACCCACATCCTTTTCGTGTCCGGTCGACACGTCGGCACGACCACTTCGGACGGCGTCCTCGTCGACGAGCGGATGGTCGAGCCCGGCGACTGGACGGGTCCGGGCGGCGCCCATCAGATCCTGGGCCGACGGGATGTCGATGTCGCGGTCCTCGAGACTGCCCGTGGGGGGATCGTGTTGCGAGGTGTCGGCTACGAATCGAACGACGCGAGCATCCTGACCAACGTGTCGTCCGACCACCTCGATCTCCAGGGGATCCATACGCTGCCCGAACTGGCCGAGGTGAAATCGACGATCTGCCGGATCACTCGGCCGGACGGATGGGTCGTGCTCAACGCGGACGACCCGCTGGTCGCCGCCGTCGCTCGCCGGGTAAAGGCAAACGTGGCACTGTTCACGATGCGCCCGGACGAATCGGGGATGGTCCAGCGGCACCGCGAACGGGGCGGCCGCGCATACTTCATCCGCGACGGCATCATGATCGAGGCCGACGGCGCCTCGGAATCCCGGGTCGTCGATGTCGCCGCCATCCCGATCACGATCGGTGGGCTGGCCCGACACAATGTCGCGAACGCGATGGCCGCGGCGGGCGGAGCTCGCGGTCTGGGCGCCACCATCGACGAGGTTCGTGACGGACTGCTCGACTTCACGGCAAGTACCGAGCGCTCGCCGGGCCGGCTCAACCTGTTCCGGCTGGGTGCGCGAACGGTGATCGTCGACTTCGCCCACAACGAGGCCGGTGTCGGGGCCGTCCTGGACGTCGCAGAGGGCATCGCGGGTGGGGCGGCCGGGCGTGCAGCGCCGATCACGGCGATCATCGGCACCGCTGGCGACCGACCCGACGACACGCTCCGGGCGATCGGCCGGATCGCCGCCGAACGCGCACAGCGGGTCGCCATCAAGCAGACGCTCCGCTACCTTCGCGGTCGGACCGCCGAATCGGTCGTGGGCGAGCTCATGGCCGGGATCGAGGCGGGCGGCGGCGATCCGGCTGACGTGCCCGTTTACGAAGGGGAGGCTGAGGCCTTGCGAGCCGAACTCAATGGGGCGGCTGGCGGGGGGATCCATGGGTCCCGGCCGGATTCGGCTCGGGTGATCGTCCTCATGTGCCACGAAGATCGCGAGGGCGTCTTCGAGTTGCTCGACCGGATGGGTGCCCGGCCGGTCGACGTCGCCACCGAACTCGCGGAACTGGTGCCGAGATTGCAGGGGCGGCCGCGACGGGGCTGAAGTCGCAGCTCGGGGCGGGCGAACCGTCGAGGCGAGCGCACGGCCCGGACGCGCGCCCAACGACCGACCGGGCCCCAGAACGTCAGCCTTCCGGCGCCTCGAGCTCACCGGGATCGAAGAATGCCGACCCTCCACCGATCGACCCGGCGGCCGCCATCGCCTCGCGATAGACATCGATCGCGTCATCGACGCAGCAGACGATGAGATCGCCCGGGCTCGCTCGGCGCAGAGCAGCCCTGACGGCCGTCATCTCGTCCAGGATCTTCTCGGCTTTGCCGACTCGCGCGGACCCATCGCTTTGCGCGGCGCGGATACCTTGGATCACATTGAGGGCCGCCTCGCCCGGCGCTCGACCGCGGAGGTTCTTGTCCTCGCGGACGATGATCTCATCGAAGGCCCCCGCTGCGATCGCGCCGTATTGCTGCTGGTCGTCATCGCGCCGGTCCCCCGGGATCCCGATGACGCCGATCGCCCGACCGGTCCGGCTCGCCGTTGCCGCCGCGCCGATCCGACCAGGTTTGGTCGGCGCGTCGACCATCATCCGGCCCACGAAGTCGGCGAGTTGGCGCATCCCATCAACGTTGTGGCAGTAGTCGATGATCACCCGGACACCGCCGACTTCGACCAGATTGAGTCGACCCGGCGCCTGGAAGAAGGACGTCGAGAACGTCCGCAAGCCCTGGCGGATGTCATGCAGATGAGCGCCGGCGGCCCACGCGGCCGCTGCCGCAGCCAGGGCGTTGGCCACATTCATCCGGGCCCGTCCCCCGAACGTGGCGGGGATCAGGTGCGTGTAGAGGACGGGCATCGTCCGCGATCCGAGCTTGAGCACGATCAGCTCGCCCTCGCTCGACGGCTCTACCCGGAACGCGGCACCGCCCCGCGACGTGTGCCCGTCGACGCGGTCATAGCCGTCCTCTGCCTTGGCTGTAGCCATACTGAACAGGACCACCCGACCGGCGCAATGACGGCCCATCCGATAGACGTGATTGTCATCGGCATTCAGGACGGCGGTCCCGGAGCGCGGCACCGCCTCCACGACGACACCCTTGACGTTGGCCAGCTGGCCGATCGAATCGATGCCACCCAGACCCAGGTGATCGCCGGTGACGTTGGTCACGACCGCGACGTCGTTTCGGTCGTAGCCCAGGCCCTCCCGCAGGATCCCGCCCCGGGCGACTTCGAAGACCGCGGTGTCGACGGTCGGGTTCTGGAGCACCATCTGGGCCGACTTCGGCCCGGACATGTCGCCCCGCTTGATCAGCCGGCCGTCGACGACGATGCCGTCCGTGGAGGTCATCCCGACCCGTCGGCCCATGAGCTTGAGGATGTGGGCGATCATCCGGACGGTCGTCGTTTTGCCGTTCGTGCCGGTCACCGCGATGATCGGGATCCGGGCAGACGAGCCCGATGGGAAGAGCGAATCGATGACCGGTCGCGCCACATATTGCGGCTCACCCTCGGTCGGGTGCGTGTGCATCCGGAAGCCGGGCGCGGCATTGACCTCCACGATCGCGCCACCGGTCTCGCGAACCGGGCTGGTGATGTCCGGACAGATGAAGTCGATGCCTGCGACATCGAGCCCGACGATCCGAGCGGCGGTCTCGGCGATCTCGACATTGTCCGGATGCGCTTCGATTGTCCGATCGATGGACGTGCCACCGGTCGACATGTTGCCGGTCAGTGCGAGCTTGAGCCAGGTCCCATCCGGGGGGATGTCGTGGGGCTTGAAGCCCTGGGCGGAGAGGAGTTCCTCGGCCGCCTCGTCGAGCCTGATGCGGGTCAGGACCTTCTCGTGGCCGATGCCGCGCCGCGGATCGCTGTTGGCGATATCCACGAGCTCTCGGACCGTGTGCTCGCCGTCGCCGGTCACCGAGGCTGGGACCCGCTCGGCGATGGCGGCCATCTTGCCGCCGATGACCAGGCAGCGGTAGTCGTTGCCCGCGACGTAGGACTCGACGATCACGTCGCCCCCCCGGCTCTGGGCGAGCGCCCCGTGGAAGGCGGCCCGAACGGCATCCTCGGATCGCAGGTCGAGGTGGACCCCACGTCCGTGGTTGCCGTCGAGGGGCTTGACGACGCATGGGAAGCCCAACCGGCGGGCAACGTCGACTGCGCCATCCTCCGAGGTGACCACGTCGGCGCGCGGGACAGGCAAGCCGGCCGAATCGAGCAGCCGATTGGTCAGGCTCTTGTCCGAGGCGACGTCCACGCCGATGGCCGAGGTCTGTGACGTCATCGTTGCCCGGATTCGCTCCTGATGCACGCCATGACCGAACTGCACGAGCGAATGGCGATCGAGGCGGAAGAACGGGATATCCCGGCTGACCGCTTCGTCGATGAGCGCCTGGGTGGATGGCCCGAACGCCTGGCGCTCGGCCACCCGGATGAGTCCCTCCAACTCCGAGGCGAAATCGAAGAAGACCGCTGGGTCGTCGGGCGCGACGAGGTGGTTGACGAGCGCGATGGCCATCCGGCCAGCCTCCAGCCCGACGGTCTCCTCCCGATACTCGAAGATGCAGTTGTACTGGCCGACCGGACCAGCGGCTCGGGTCTTGCCGTGTCGGACGTCGGTCCCGGCCAGGTTCTGGAACTCGAGCGCGACGTGCTCGGCGATGTGGGCGGCCCAGGTTCCCTCGCGAAGGCGGGTCACGAACCCGCCTCGGCGACCGAGCGAGCAGGCATGATCCTCCAGGGTCGGGAGGAGCGCGATCAGGGCCTCTGTGAAGTCCGGCAGCAGATTCGACGGGTACTGCTCCAGCACGCCGAGATCCACCAGCAGCCGGATGACCGGCTCGCGCGCCCAGTAATTGGGTCCACGAAGGACGCGAGTCTCGAGGATCCGGAGCGTCGGTGCCGCGGCAGTCGATGGCGTGGGTTTGGCCCGCTTTGACCGCTTCGCGCGGGTAGCCGACGGGGTACCAGCCACGGTGTCAGCCACGGGACTCCTCCTCTGTCGGGCGGTCCGGGACCGACCGTTCTCGTTAGCTTGAGGCGGCCTCGCCACCCGGCAACGCATGCAGGCTGGGCGTGACCACTCGCGCCCGATGTCGCAGATCAAAACGGTAGCCGGACGGCATCGAATGCAGGACGACGCCGCTGATCATCAACGGCCGGTGACCATGGACCTCCCAGGCATCGGTCTCCGAGCGAGAACCGTCGACGACCGTGATGGAGCCCCGTCCGATGACCTCCATGATGTGATCCGGCCCGACCACGCCGGCGGTGTCTTCGTCGACACCCAGCCCGAGCAGGCTCGGGTTCTGGGCGATGAGACTGAGCAGCCGGCCGAGGCGGTTTCTCTGCTGGAAATGCTGATCGATGATGACCCCCGGGAGCACCCCGAGGCCGGCCGCGATCTGGGCCATCCGGTGTTTCGGGGTTGCCCCAGATGCCCCAAAGGCGATCATGTGGCTGGACATGGCCGATGCCCCGGCCGACGTACCGGCCACGACGGCACCGTCCTGGAACCGATCCAGGACGGCGTCGGCCAGGCGCGTTCCACCGATCGTCGACGACAGCCGGAGCTGATTGCCGCCCGTCAGGAACACGCCGGTCGTGTCGTGGATCGACGCGACCGTGGCTTCGTCGTTCGCCTGCGGCCGGGTAACGGCATGGATGGGTCGAACCCGGGTGACACCCAGCTCACCGAAGACGGCTCGGTATCGTTCACCGGCCTCGAGGCCGAGTGACGAGGCGGTGCTGATGACGGCGATGGTCGCATTCTCGCCACCAGCGAGCTCGACGAATCGGCTCAGGATGAGGCGGTCGCGGACCTTGTCTTCAGCACCGCCGATGATGATGACGGTTCCATCGGCCATGTTCGGCGGAGTATAGCCGGGCAACCGACTCGACTACGCGTGCGAGAATGCCAACTGCCATGAGCACCCCCGTGCCGCCCGATGGTCTGCAACCCGGGAATGGCCTGCAGCCCGTCCCGGGCAGCGCGCGAGGCCGCGGTCGCATCGTCGTGGATCTGTCCGACATGATCGATCGCGGAACACGTCGGCGAGCCGGGGTCTTTCGACGGGCCCTGCGACGCGAGCTGTCGCGCCTGCACGAGCCGCGGCGCATCGTCGCGATCGTGCTATTGAGCCTCACGTTTGCGATCGTCCTCTCCGGCCTGCTGGCCCGGGGCGAGGCGGGTGGGGCCGATACAAGGGCGTACTGGGCGGGCGCCCGACTCTGGTTGAACGGTGGCGATCCCTACCACCCGGTCGGCCCCTTCCTGCCGTACGTCTACGCGCCCTGGATGTTGCCGATCTTCGCGCCCTGGGCGATCCTCCCGTGGGACGTCGCATGGTTCATGTGGCGGGTCGGGACCATCCTGTTCCTCCTTTGGACGATCCATTGGGCCTATCGACGGCGACCGCTGACGACGGCCGTGATCGTCGCCGCCCTGGCCTTCCCATTCGGAGCCAACCTCGACACGGGGAACATCAATCTTCAGCTCACGTTGATGCTCTGGGCGGCCCAGTTCACCGGCCCCCGCCTCGGGGGTCTCCTGTGGGCGCTGGCAACATGGATCAAGTGGGTCCCGGCCGTGTTCTGGGTGATCCTGCCCCACGGCGCGAAACGCTGGGGGCTCTTCTGGCTCGCCGTCTCGGTCGGCCTGAGCCTCCTGACCTTGCCGCTGACGATCATCCAGTTGCAGGCACTCTTTGGCTTCGGGGCGCGGCCGATCCGACTCGACTTTCTGGTCTACCTGTGGGCGACCGTGCCGTGGTTCTATCGCAAGGACGATCCCTTCGACTTCCTGCGACCTGCGACCTGGCGCACCTGGCTGGCGGCGGCGAGCGCCCGCGTTCGGGCGGTGCGCGCCTAGGTAGTCGGCACCGGAGTGGGGACCCGCGAGTAATCCTCACGCCGCCGTTCGTCGACCGGCCGAAGCAGGATCGCGCCGAAACCCATCAGGACGACCGCCATCCAGAGTGCGGCTCGGGGGCCAGACCCATCGAGACCGGGCCCGCCGACGACATCCATCAGCGTCCCGCCGACGGCGATGGCCAGCACGCCAGCCGAAGCCGTGGCCACGTTCGACAAACCCATGTAGCGGCCGGAGGAGGCCTTGGGGATGATGTCGGTCATGAGTGCCCAGTCGACGGCGAGAAACGTCCCGGCCGAGATCCCGTAGAGCAACGCGCCAAGGAAGGCCAGTGGCAGGTTCGGCGCCGCCGCGACGAGGGCGAGCCCGAGCGCACCGATCGCACAACTCGTCCAGATGACTCGCTTGCGACCGACCCGATCCGAGATTCGTGCGGCGGGCACGACCGACGCGACGGTCCCGAGGGCGACGAGCCCGACCAGCGGGATGAACACGAGGCCGGTGTCCTGCTCGCTCAAGCCCATCGTCCGCGCGAGGTAGAAGACCGCGAGGCTCGTCAGCACGGAACCGCCCATCAAGATCGCGAGGCGGGAAGCTACCAGCCACAGAAAGCTTCGTTCACGGAGGATATCGGTACCCCACGCCTCAGCCGCGATCGCACGCCATGGCCGACCGCCGCGCGATTTCGGGGCCGGCCCCTCCCGGACGCGGAGGACGACTGAGAGCATCGTGGCGAGCTCGAGTACGCCGAGGGCAACGAGTCCGAGTTCGTACTGGTGGAGCGCGACCGCGATCGCAGCGATGGTATAGCCGGACACGACGCCGAGCACCTGCATGAGGCCGACAAGGGCACTGGCAGTGCCGACCTGTGGGGCCGGCACGAGGTCCGGGACATAGCCCTGGAATGGACCTTGGGCAAAGTTCGAGCTGAACTGGAGGAGGGCGATAAACGCCGCGATCGCGATCAACGAGTTGCTCGACGCGATCCCGATGAGGAAGACGACGTCGAGGACCGAACCGATGAAGATGTACGGCTTCCTGCGACCCCAGCGCGAGATCGTGTAATCCGAGATGGAGCCGATGGTCGGCTGCACGATGACCGCGATGATCGCGCCGCTGATGGAGACGAGGAACAGGGCACGCCCCGCATCCGCCTTTTCGACGAGGCCGGTGAATTCCAGCCTGCCGGCCATGATGAAGCTGAGGCCCGCGAAGATCGACGACAGGCCGAGCCAGTAGAGGGACATCCGGACGAGCTCGCGGTTCGGCAGCCGGCCCGTCGGGCGACCGCTCCCGCCGTCGACCTCGAGCGAGTCTTTGATCTGCTCGGACATCAGCTGCTCCTGGCGTGATGGATGCTACGCGGTAGACGCCCATCCTGCGACCTTGTTACGGCACCGATCGGCAGAGCGGGCACCGATACGTCGTCCGGGGCAGGGCGATCGAGGGAGGCATGTCCCCCGAGCCATCACCGGCGCTGGGCGCGAAGCACAAGACCTCGATATCCGGCAACGAACCCCGCCTCGAGCAAATGCGCCCGGAAACCCGAGACGGCGATGTCCTCGCCATCGACCTTGCGGACGACGATCTCGCGCTGTCGGCCGTTCTCGACGATGGTGGCAAGTGACCGCGCCGCGGCGATCGCGGTGGCGGGCTCATCTGCAGCTGGGAGCGTCTGGATGGTGGCTCCGCCACGCTCGAGATAGAGCGCCGCGATGCCGTCGATGAGCACGACATAGGCGCCAGCCGCGCGCTGGAGCGGTCGGCGGTCGGACTCGCCGCGACGAGGCCAGGGAAGCGCGGCACCATAGGGGTTCGCCGGATCGGATGCGGCCAGGAGGTGAACCTGGCCCGATGCGACCGGGTCGGCAGGCTCGCGGGCGGCCCGAAGTCGATCCAGCGCGCCGGCCATGGCGAATTGAGCGGCGCCCAGGCCCTCCACGAAATAGCCGCGCCGGATCCGCCCGGCATCCTCCATGGCGCGCAGGACCGGATAGACGGCCGCGAACCCGCCGGTCGTTCCCTCCGTG
>Ga0307378_10004931_pt1 | contig 18786 bp, 13 predicted proteins | sample UN1MG_FD_202238 | JGI IMG/M metagenome (GOLD analysis project Ga0307378, IMG submission 202238) | Soil microbial communities from Risofladan, Vaasa, Finland - UN-1 | ecosystem: Environmental > Terrestrial > Soil > Coastal area > Acid sulfate soil | place: Finland: Risofladan, Vaasa | collected... | reverse complement strand
TTCTATCTGTTAGTTCTTGTATCTTACGATCTTTAATCAAATCAGCTTTTTTAGGTATAGAAGCATCAATCTCTAATATAGTCTTCTTAAGAAATTCATCAAGTTTAGTCATTTTGGTCTTAAAATATCCACAGTATTAATGAATAGATCTCCTGTTGTATTTATTAATTCAAATCCTAAACAAGTAGCTAATAATATAATTCCAATTCCAACTACTATATAAATAATAAATCCACCACCAACAATAATAGCACCTTTTTTATCTTCTTTATTCATTTAATTCTCCTTTCGTAGTTTATAAAAAAATGGGGTGAGTGATGTTAGTCCCATTTTTTACAGCTCCAGATGATCCCAAGTCACCCACCCCATACTCATTTATACTATTCTTCTTATCTTCATTTTAATGTTTCTAATAGCATCAGGTCCATTTATAATTATATTACAAATACAAACAACACAAACAATAATTTCAATTCCAATAACTAAATTTGAATTAAACATGAAGGTCTCCTTTTTAATAGTTAAGGTGATTTTAAAGTAAGGGTTTAGTGTTTCAATTATTAATATATATAGACATTTCTTTTTTAATATAGAACATATTATAAATCATTTTGAAGTCCTCCAACTCTTTATGATTTGTGTTTTCCTTTGAGTTTGGGGTGGCGGAGTTTAAGACATTCTCCGCCACCCCATTTTTTCGTTAGACATTTATAACATACAATAAGAACAAATTAAAAAGGAGAATGCAAATGACTTCAAGAATTAATTCAAAACAACCGTGTTTATTCTGTGGACAGAAGGCAAACTACTACAACTCTTCATTATATAGATATGTTTGCTCTGATCCATATCAAGATTGTCCTGCCTATGATACAATACATCAACATCAACTTCGTTGTGATTTCTGTAAAGAAGATAACTATACTTATTATATGTATAAAATACATTGCTATGAACTTCTTTACATATTAGACCAAGTTAGACCACCGCGCCAAAGAAAGAATAAACCTGAAATAATAAAGAAAAAGATTGCAATTCAACACGGATATGGTAAATGTTATATATGTGGAAAAGTTGGGTCTGAATATTTACTTGTAGATAAAATTTGTTGTGGTCCTAAAGCAACTGCATGTCCTGAATATAAATATCATATGAGCGTATTATTCAAAAAGAAATATCAAGATAACCCGGATTTGAGAATTAAAATGTCTGAGGTTATGTTGGAAGTTCAAAATAGACCAGATGTAAAGAATGCTAAAAGTCTAAGGATGTTACATTTACATAATGATGATTGTTGTGAATGTAGAACTTTTAGAGATAATTATAAGAAAGCACAAATGGAAAGACGTGGAGAGAACTATTGGAAGAATAGATTTTATAAAAAATCAAGAGAAAGGGAGGATTGAATAGTGCTCATATACTTATATCAGGACCGCTAAAATCACATTTTTTTGTATAATAAAATCAACTATATACATATGCCAAAATCACCTAATTTGGACTTTTTTGAAAGGAGTGACTTATGGGAAAGAAACAGAATGAAATTAATCAGGTCAAGAAACATTTAGGTATAAGAAAAAGAAATCTTATATTATTGCAGACCTTTAGAAAATATAGGGTTGAGTTTGAAGAAGAAAAAGATGCAATTGAATTTGTAATGGAAAAGATAAAACATGAAGCAGTGTGATGGATGTGGTAAAGATATAACTCATCTGAAAAGTAAAAAGTATTGTAGTGTAGATTGTAGGTTGATAGTATATCATAAAAAAAACGGAGTTCAGGTATGGATTAAAGAATGTGGTTGTGGATGTGGTGGTTCAGTTATATCTAAAACTGAAGAATTTAAAAGAGATAAAATAATTGGGCATCCAAAAAAAGATAAGGGTTATTATTCTATATGTAAGTTATGTCGCCAAGAATCTGATAAAGTATATGATTACCAACTACCTACATTCATATTGAAGGTATGTATGCCTTGTTATGAAAAAATATTTGATATGAGTATGGAGGAGTAGAAAGACTTAACTGTCATTATAATGTATCATTGACGACACATTAACGGTTTATATGTCATTATAATGTATCATTCTGTAGATTTCTTATTTTTCTTTAAAACCTCTGTCCCATCCCTATTATCAAACTCTACACCAGTGAGCTGATGAAACACACGCTTTGATGTTGCAATATGAGCTGATAGGTTTACTTCTGTTTTATATGCCAAACCCGCAACAATTATTAAACAAGCAAACACTCCAGCAAGTAACCACATTATGATATCCCACTTTGGTCGATGATTCAATGCTGCATATACCTCTTTTTTAGTTTCATCCATCCTACCATCTATAATATCCTGTTTTGATTTAATAGCTGAGTGCTCTTCATTATTTCTAACGCTTATATCAAGTAACTTCTGATCCATTCTTACTAGCATTGCTGCTTGATCTGGTGTCATATTTATATCTCCTATGGTGTCCAACTCGTAGAGCTGGTTGAACTCGAACTGGAAGATTGACTACTTGAAGATGAAGATGAACTGCCTGTATCTAATCTCCAATAATTAATTCTTAATAGATGCCCACTATTACCCGCACTTGTATGTATTACTCTTATTTGTATTATGTTATTTATACCAGTAGTATCTGAAAAGTATTGACTGCCTACTGGTAGATTTGCATAATAATCTTTGGTAAATAATGAACTTGGTAATGTCATAAATGTAGTGTATGAAGTTGAGTCCCAATCATATAGTTGGAATAGAACTTCATGACCAGCATTTCCACCTCCATAGGTTCCCTTGAAATGTAAGACATATTCACCTGTTGAGTCTGGTACATTCCAATGTTGAAACAGGTAACAGAATCCAGGTGTGTTATTTAATTCATTTAAGATGAACTTATTATCATCATCTGTGTATGTGCTTTCAACTGTTCCTGAATTTATTAGACCAGTTTGAGCTGAGCATACCTCAAAATCTTCAATGTAATTCCAAGTAATTGCTTCAGATGAAGATGATGAAGTACTTGAAGCACTAGAACTACTAGAACTAGAACTTCTACTACTACTACTAATAGATAAACTAGAACTTGAACTGGATGAAGATGAACTTCTACTAGAACTTGATGATGAACTCGAACTTGATCTTGATGAACTACTAGATGATGATGATCTCGAACTTGAACTCGATGAACTAGAAGAAGATCTCGAACTTGATCTTGATGAACTACTAGATGATGATGATCTCGAACTTGATCTTGATGAACTAGAAGAAGATCTCGAACTTGAACTACTAGAAGAACTTCTGCTGGATGAACTGGATGATGAACTTGAACTTGATCTTGATGAACTTGAACTTGATTTTGAACTAGACGATTTACTAGAAAGACTACTACTAGATGATGAACTAGATGATGATCTTGACGAACTACTAGATGATGAACTACTCGATGATCTACTACTACTTGATGAACTGCTTAAACTTGATGAACTACTTGATTGTTCAATAGTAACATCTTCAACAACTGTATCTTCACACCCACCAATAGAACTAGATGAACTACTCCTACTTGAAGATGAACTACTCCTACTTGAAGATGATGAACTTGATGTAGAAGATGGACTGCAAAGAGTTATTGTTAGTCGTGGTCTTTCAGAAGAAGTACCATTTTCAGGACTAAATCTACCTTCAAGAGTTGATGTTTCACTTTCTGATATATATATCCAACCATAGTTTTCCCAAGTTCCATCAAACCAACCTCTAATATCATCTGTTACATCAACTTCTGAGCGTTGACCAAGAGGTGGTTCATTCCAGGTTGCAGATATTTCAGCATAGTTATCACTTGTAGTATCATTCGCTCCACCCTCTGTCCAAGCAACTTCATTATGTTTAGCAGAGTTCCACGTTACTTCGCCATTTGAAGCAGCACCGCCACTACCAGTTCCTCTATTCCAATCCCTTTTCAACTTATGCATATTTGCAGTATAATCTGATCCCTCTGCAAGAGTCCACCATAAACTAAGGGTTGCTGAAAGAATTTGATCTGAGCTTTCAATCCAGTTTTGTAAATTATCTATATCGAACTTCTGAACTGTTCTCATAGCAGATCCTGCACCAGCATTTGCACCAATCCTAGTTCCAGTGAGACCATAATTATTATCAGGGAACGCTTCATATAATACTGCAGTTTCAGATTGACTTCCACTTGTAATATAAGTAAATTCTGCGGTGCTTGGACACGAACTACTTGATGAACTACTTGTACTTGATGATGAACTACTTGTACTAGATGAACTTGAACTGCTTGAAGATGATCTACTACTAGAACTACTACTAGATGAAGATGATTTTGAACTTGATGAACTACTAGATGATGAACTACTAGATGATGAACTTCTTGATGAACTAGAACTAGAACTACTAGATGAAGATGATTTTGAACTTGACGAACTACTTCTAGAACTTGAACTACTACTTGTAGAACTTGAACTACTACTTGTAGAACTTGAACTACTACTTGTAGAACTAGAACTACTACTAGATGATCTTGAACTAGATGAACTTGAACTTAATGATGAACTTCCAGCACATATCATTTCATCATAAGAATTGAAATAAAAGTTATCAAAATCTAAATCTAAATCAGTAGGAGGGTGGGTAGTAGATCCAGAATCCCCATATAAAGTAAATTGAACATCTGCAGTAGTTTCTGTATTAACAACTCTACCGTTTGTATCTCCGTCCCATTGCCATACTCCGCTCTCATAATAATAAATTGATGTTGTTGAATCTTCTCTGATCATTCTTAACTGACCAGTATCTACGGTCCTTGGAGCAACTGCTCCCGAATGATCCAAACCACCTGATTGATAGTATATGTTGGTGCTAGATTTATAAATGGAAATTCTAGCGCTACCACCACCCCACCATAAACCAGCTCTAAAATATTGACCCGTAAAACTATTAAGATCAAAATCAATCTGGACATCAAAGTCACCACTTATTAAATATCTTGTAGAAACACCAAACGCCCAAACTACACCAGCATCTTCACCATGATCTACATTTAATTTATTATTTCTTATTCTTAATAGACCAGGAGTTACTCCTGAAAAATTGGCAGGTTCCCATCTATGAACATTTGGAAGGTCTCCATCATTTCCTGTGAAATCATCATCTGCATCTACATAACAAGATGTGCTACTTGAACTAGATGATGACTGACTACTAGAGCTAGAACTACTACTAGAACTTGATCTACTTGAACTGGATGATGAACTAGAAGATGAACTAGTTTCAGCACCTAATTCCAAACTTAACCACTCACATCCAATAATATGAAGTGGGTTTCCTGGAGATGTATGCTCTTGCAACCACCCCATTTGGCCTTGGAAAACATAAGGAGCGATTGAAGGTAGATTAAAACCAGGGCCTATATTGAATATAAGTTTTTTATCTGCACCACCTGTATTGTTGAAGTCATCTGGGTTGCCTGTTACTGCATCCCATTGTGATAGATCATAGTTCCAAACTTTAGCAATAATGTTATGACCAACATTTCCATCATAAGAATATGTCCAATGTAAATGTAAATATGATGTAGCATCATCATATGGAATATTTTCAAATACATAGTAAAGCCGAAACCCAGGTGTACCAGTTACTTCATAATCATACATATGGCTTGCATCTTCATACCAAGTATCTGAAACATCTCCGCTTATATGATCTCCTGTAAGTAAGACATACCTTACAGCACTATTCCAAGGAATCATTGATGAACTTGATGATGATGAACTTGATTGACTCGATGAACTAGAACTCGAACTACTTCGACTACTAGAGCTAGAACTACTCGAAGATGATGAACTACTACTTGAACTCGATGAACTAGATGATGATCGACTACTTGAACTTGATGAACTAGATGATGATCGACTACTTGAACTAGAACTACTTGATGATGATTGACTACTTGAACTACTCGAAGATGATGAACTACTACTACTCGATGATCTTGATGATGAACTAGATGAACTAGATGATGATCGACTCGATGATGAACTCGAACTTGAAGATGATCTACTACTTGAACTTGATGAACTAGATGATGATCGACTACTTGAACTTGATGAACTAGATGATGATCTACTACTACTAGAACTTGAACGACTGGAACTGGATGACGAACTACTACTCGAAGACGAACTACTGCTTGGTGCACAGGTTACATCACCCAAGATTTGTAGGTTAGACATACCTCCTACAGTTTTTCCATCATTTTCCTGTTCAAATTGAATCCATAAAACTAATGGACCTGTATGTGAAGTTGTAACAACCTTACCGTCAGTATCTCCATCCCAAGACCATTCACTAGATGTTGAGTCCCAATAGTAAGCTTTTATTTCTCCACTTATTCTAGTATATCTTACTGATCCTGTTGAGTCTGAAGGTCCGGCATATAGAGTTGCTTGATCATTTCCAGAACAATAATAACCATTTAGTGTATCATTTCTTTGTCTACCAACACTTTGGAGATTTGTACCGCCTGGAAGTGTCAAAAGAACAAAAGCGGGGCAAGCTGAATTGTTAGAATCATTTGGGGCAGTCAGTTCATCTACTCTAAAATCCATACTAATATCAAAATCACTATCCATAGTAAAGTTACTATGAAATCTACTTCTATAGTTGTTCCCATCCCCAGGCGACGCATACTCTGCATAACCATCATAAAGAGTTAGATAGTTCCCATCATTACCAAATAGAGTCCAGTTATTAGTATCTGTAAAGTCAGTCCAATCTCTACCGAAAGGACAAGATTGACTCGAACTTGATGAACTTCTACTAGAACTACTACTAGATGAAGATGATGATGCAAATAAAATCTCAAAGTTTTGATTGTACCCCGATATAGCTACAACACCACCAGAATTTCTGGAACACACCGCAGACATATATCTCTTTTCGTCTGTTTCACAAGTAATTGATAATGTATCAATTAATGTTTCTCTGCTTGCATCAGAATACATCTTAAGAGTAGCTGTAGTTCCAACCCTTTCAAACGTATAATATGTATGAGGTAAAACTGAAACAGCACCCCAATCATATGTGTCTGTATTATCATTACTGAAATCACGTATTCTAGTTAAAAATACACCAGATCCACGATAGTTATCAATAGCTATACCATCGTTTGCTACTGACATAGCATTCCAGGATCCAGTAGTATTAGAAACAGCACAGAGTGTAGCAATATTATAAGCAGCTGTATCTGAAAAAGTAGTTTCGGATTCAAATTCTATTTTGAAGTCTTCAAAATAATCTACTCCATAATCTTTATACACATAAGAATTAGCATCTTGAGGCATAGAGTCGTAGGATACTTTAGCAGTACTATCAACCGTAATATAACCACCAGCATCTACTTCTGTAAAGGCGGTGAGATCTTCATATGCCATATTGTATCCTCGTTATATATTCTTGACCAATTTAACTTTTACCCAACCAAGACAACTAAAACTAACTCCATTATAAACGTTCCAAGAATCTGCAATACACGCACCCTCTGTTGCTCCAGTCTTATACTGAATTATAGGTGCCGCTCCTGATCCTGTTTGATATTTATCAATTTTTATTAAAGCTTCAACTGCTCCAAGACGCCAAGGATCAGATTCTGTTTCTACACCACAATCTTGCATCCTAATATTTTCTGCTGAACCAGTTCCTGAAATAACAATTCCTGCTCCATCTGTCCATTCTGCTGTAAATGTTTTTTTGAATGGTTCAATTGCAGCTGGATATCCATAAGTTATATTTCCATATAATGCAGATGATGAACTGGATGAACTACTTGATCTAGAGCTTGTAGAACTTGAACTTGATGAACTACTAGTCATACAAATCCATCGTTCAGCATAGTTAACTGTAAAGTTATCTATGTTTGTATTTACTCTTCCACCAGATTCAGCTTCAAAGAACAATCGTATAGACACATCAAATCCTGCTTCTGTTATAAATGTATGCCCAGTTGTATCTCCATTCCATACCCAGTCACTACCAACACTATCCCAATAATATGCTGTAACTATATTGTCCGATCTAACCATTCTTAATGAACCAGTTGAATCTGTAGATTCAACCAATTCAAAATATAAACCTTCCTCTGATGTGGAATCATCTACTCCGCTTGGTGGAAATTGATCTACTGTATAACCTGATTGAGTGCTGGTTTGTCCTCTACCAATCGACCATTTTTGATAACCAGAAGCATTTATTATATCCATCCTTGGCATATAATTAACTCTATCAGTCGGAGCAACAGATGAAGTATAATTATAATCAAACTGAACATCAAAATCTCCACCCAATGAAAATCTTGAAGTATAAACAGTAACCATTTGATTCTCTGATGTACTGTCATTTGTCGGACTATTATAATTCAGTTGATTATTTTGAATTGATGCATATAGACCTTCTGTATTCTTTTTCCATCTTTGGGTACTTGGTTGTGAATCATCCGGCCCATCAAATGAATCATTTAAACCAATAAAACAACTCGAATTACTAAAACTTGATGAGCTTGAACTTTGGGATGAACTACTGCTACTTCGAGAACTACTTGACAAACTGCTTCGACTAGATGAAGATGAAGAACTACTGCTTCGACTCGATGAAGATGAAGAACTACTTCTAGAACTACTAGAACTACTAGAACTACTCTTACTTGAACTGCTCTTACTGGAAGCACTAGTACTAGAACTTGAACAGGAAGAACTGGATCTTGATGAACTTGATCTAGAAGAACTAGAAGATGAACTCGAACTTGATGATGATGATGATGCATCCATTAAAAGCGTTATCATAGAAACATTAGAATCAACAACTACAGGACCAAATTGAATTGTGTCTGGTGTGGCTTGATTCCTTGCATGTGTTGCACTACCCACACTAATACTTGGATTGCCAAGATAACCAGTTGGTATTGTATCAATTGTATTTCTAATAGATTCAAACCCAGCATCGAGTCCTGGTAAACTTAATTGTGCTGTCGCAATTTCTATTCTTTGATTTTTCTTGTTAGTTGTAACTTCATTTTGTATTAACCTCGGTTCTTCATTTGATGGATTAGTTGGACCGCTATTTATAATCTCAACACTAACCTCTCCATTTGATCCGCCATAACGACGAACGACTGAACTAGCAAGATATATAGAAGTAGAAAAATTAACAGTAACCCAAAAATCTGGACCAGTATATATAGTTGATTTCCAAATACTTACTGTATTTCTTGGAACCCATGATTTATTATTATCAGCAGTCCGTTCAGCTATTTTAACAAACGAAGGACCTGTTGATATATTAGAAGACACACCAGTAGGAATAGTACCAGCATAAATGAATAACAAATAAAAACCATCAGTTCCGCCTTGGATTGGATTCACATCACTATAAGGATATTCACCCACTGGACTATTGGCAAAATTCCAGGTCCTAAAAGACGGGGTAGGTTCACCATAAATCCAATTAAGAAGATTATGATATTCCTGTGAACTTTCTAAATTGATGTTTTGAACTGTCATCTATTATGGCCTCTTAAATTTCTTTACTGATACCTTGACATTTGTTTTTTCTTTCTTGGTCTTTTTTTTATCTTTCTTCATATTATATCTCCGAAGTAGATCTAAATGTAGATGTACTTGTTAATCTGTATTCTATATTTGGAGACCCAGCTGGCGAAGTGTCTTGAATATCAACCAGCACAGTCCATGTTGTTGTTAAATCATTGCTTGGATTTACTACATTACCACTATAAATAAGAGTTGAATATTGATCAACAAGATCATTAACTGTATCAACAACTACCCAAGATCCTGTTTCATTTTTAACTCTTATCCTAAAACTAGATGTTGAATCTGCATATACTCTTGCCTGTGCAGTAAGTGTGGCTTCTTTTTGTCCTAAAAATTCATATGTAAATTCAAGAGTTGTAAACCATCCTGAACCTGATACTCCGCTTCCTTCGTTTGAAATACCAGTTGCATATGTTCCTTCCATCTTAAGTAATGGAACTGTTTTATCAAATATTAATTCACCTTGTTCTTTCACTTGTTGAAATCTTAAATGTGAAATTGATGCTGTATATCCAGTATACCCTGCTTCAGCACTCCAAGCTGTTAAACTATCAAGAATATCAACAAAATATATTCTCCAATACTTCGCCTCAATAGCTATATTAGGAAAGAATATAGGAAATGTTACCTCATCTTGGACATCCTCTTCGGGAACTTGTTGGAAAAAATGATTATCAATTGCTGTTTGCTCATCATCATATAAGGTAGCTCTATTTCCATGTGATGGATCAACAGGAACTCTACTTGAAATATAAGACCACGTTACATTATCACTTGAATAACCTATATAATATCCTAATAGTGCAAAACTTCCAAACACAGGATATGTTTGAATACCATTATCACCTAGTTGAAAGTACATCCCATCTACCTTCTCTGACACAGGATAAATGTATTCTATAAACGTATCTCCGGTTGAATCTGGAGTTATTTCATAATCAATTGAACTTGTAGTATCAAAATTAAATAAAGATCCCTTAAAATCAATCAATGGATAGTTAGGTGAGTTATGATCTGCGATACCAATCTGCGTTTGATCATTTAACATATCATTATAAGTTTCTTCAAGAAATAATTCTTTCCATTGAAGAACAGAAATAGATGGTGATGTTCCATCTGCTGCATAATACATAGTTGTTGTACTATCCGAAGTTATAAGATTATAGTATGCAAAACTTGTAGTGTCTCCAGGTGGATATGGAAGGATAGTATCTCCGGAAGTAGCATCTATACCAGCATAAACATATTCCTGACTTGTGGTTACTAGATCTTCAGTTGTTACTATTGATGGAAGGAATCCATTATCAGAAGTCATAAGGAAATCTTGTATTATAGCATCTAATCCAGCAGTATCAACTGACGAAAAACCAATAGCATCTTGCTGTGCTAAATAATGAATTATGTCTGTGATATATATTGGAACTGCCATTTAAAACTCCTTAAAATCTAATCCGACGCCTTTGACTTTCATTTTCCATCGTTTGTTATAGTCGCCGATTATTTTTAGATTTGGTTTTTTGTCTTCCATTAAAATTTGATATGTCAATACTGGAATACTAACACCCCAAATTGCTTCCATTACTTTTGAAATCCCTATTGATGTAGTCATAATTCTTGGATTCAATTCTGTGAAATAGATTTCATTATCACTAACCATAAAATCAACTCCAGTCATTCCTCTATATCCACTATCAGAAAGAATCTGCCCAATTGTAAAACAGTATTGTTGTAATCTCATTAAACCTAACTTGCTTAATTTGGCAGGATATACTCCACCCTCAAATGATACACCATCTTCTGCAATTGTTTGTTCCGCAACTGGACTCATTACTACGTTATCTTTGTCGTAAATAAACAGATGAACAGAGATATCAGAGTCTTTATTTATGAACTTACTCGCTCTTATTTCACCCAGCCCATTGAATTTTTCAATGATTTGTTTAAAGTTTTTACCATTATAAATTATAGATTGATTTCCGCCAGTCCCAAATGAGGATGTTAAAAATAATTTCTCATTATAAGTCTTTAGAAAATTAATCAACTCACCTGAGTCTTTGAAAATTTTAAATTTTGGAGTAGGAATCTTATTAAAAAATCTATGATATTGATAAATCTTATTGTTCCACATTGATAAAGTTGCTACAGGTGGAGCTACAACAGTTGCCTTTTCATAGAACTGTCTTTCTAAAATACCATTAGTATAAACTATATCTTCTTTATTAAACTTAATCTTATCCATCGCTGAACAATAAACATAGTTCATTTTCATACCTAGATATTTACCAAGTTTAGCTCCTAATGGTTTGGTTGGAATGCTTCCTATATAATAGTATTTCATCATTCTCCAACTGCAATCCAATTCAATGAACCAGTAGCAAGCTGTGATGTTCCTGGAATATCTCCTGTATAACTGTTTAAGGTTGTAGTCATAACATCAAGTTTTGCAGTTGGACAATATGCATTTAGATATATTCGACTATTATTATTAAGACCACCAGCTACAGTATATAAATCAAAATAACTTACAGGACCAGAATAACTTAATGTGAAAGAATAGACAGTATTTATACCAGTACCTGCGTATGCATAAGAAGCTACTATTCCACCATTAACTCTCAAATAGACAGTTGCTAGGCGAGTCAGATGATAACAACCTCTGGCACGACTATTATCCTTATCATCCCAAGTTTGAACATAGTATTGACTAGTAATGCTACCATTAACTACAATTTTTGTTGTTCCAACTGGTGGAGTAACAGTAGAAGTAACACAAGTTTTACTACAAGAAAATCCAACAGGTACAGTCCCTGTTGCAGCAGCAGATAATACTAATAGTGCTCTTGCTTTAAATTCCCACTTTTGTGTATGTCCAGATTGTAGTCTAAGATCTGTAACAGAGCAATCAAAAATCTGACTTTGATTATATCTACCACCTACATATGATTGTAGCTGATAAGGAGAAACTAGAATCTTAGGAATATTTTTCCATATACCTGGGATTTGAGTCCAAGTATCGTTAGAACATGTTCCGGTTTCCATTCTGGTAAGTATTCTATAATTTTCGTGTTGTCCTTGATACCAATAAAACAAATCAAGGTTTCCAGCAGAAAATTCTGCATAGTCTTGACCTGCTTGACCACCATCTGGAGCAATAATAATTGAATTTGAATTTCCATCTAAAATTATATTATCATTTCCAACAACAATCCTGCCACGTTCTCCAACAGTTATTTCTCCATCAGCTCCAACATTTATAGTTCCTAATTGTCCAACTTCTATTGAACCACTATCAGTAACAGTAATGGTAGCAGTATTACCATCAAACACAATATCCTCATCAGTTGTTCCACCCATTGTAATTCGGTCATTGTCCAGATCTATTAATATACCATTTGTTGCTGATAGATTCCCACTCTGAATTAGACCTGAGGTTAACACTCCAACATTAGCAGATATAGCTGATAGTTCATTTGCTACAACCCACTCTGCGATAACCTGATCAACAAAACGAAGTTGATATACTTCTGTAAATGCTGTGAGGATGTGAATTTTAGCATACGCCATATTCAATCCATTTGGAAATAATGCTGTATTGTTTCCTCCATCTCCAGCATTAGCAGCCCAATAGTTAGTGATTGCATCTGCCTCATTTGTTGCTTCAATTAATCTACCATTAGCATCAAGTGTATGATCTGCTTCTGCTTTAAAGAACGTATAAGTTATACCATCAAGAGATGTTGAAAAATAACAATTGAATGGTTTACTTGCCCAAACAGAAACTCTATCAAGCAATTGATCTGTTGGAAAACCATATTGCGCCCAGTCTGTATTGCCATAAGTTATACCATCAGCTATCTTGTTGTTGTCATATAGTTTAGCTAGAGTTTCAGCTGTACTATCAAGACTATCACTCATTACAAGACGACTAACTAATTCACCAATAACATCATCAGCAGGAAGCTTTAATGGTTCACCGCTACCTACAAGAGTTGCAACACCAACTCCAAATTCATCATAAGGAACTATCTTAACATAATATGTAGTTGTAGTTGATAGATTTGGTTCAACCCAATATGTTGTTTCCCCTCCAACTTCTCCAACTTCTGTTGTAGGAGGATTGCTCGTATCAATTAAAATCTTATACTTGAGCATATCATTATCTGTAGGTTTGTCCCACTCTGTTTTTAATCCAGTAAAAATATCAGTAACAGTTGGTGTTTGAGATGACATTGAAGGAGCAGGATTAGATACTATTATAGTTGCAGGACTCGATGATAATTGATCAAAGATGTCTCTTGCCCACACACGGAACTTTATATCTCTTATAGGCGAACCGGTTGGGTTGTCTAATTTATTATAAGCAAATAGATATTTATATTTGTTTTCAGTAACAAAGTCGTATCTTAAATGAGCATCTAGATTTGTTAATACTTCAATTTGAAAATCTTTGATCTTTGTTAGCTGTGAATCAAAAGGAGCAGAGTGAGTAGGACTTGTTGAATCATAGATAATTAGACTAGTTGTGTCTGTTGCCAAGACAAGTGCATCCCATCCTATTTCACAATCCTGACCATTGAATGCTGTACCAATTGATACCCCTTCTTCAATTGATGTTAGACCAGTAACATTAGGTGGAGCACCGGGTTTTGCTATGACGGAATATTCTGATAGAGTCAACCATACAGATTCTCTTGTCATTCCTGTTGCTCGAACTCTGAATGTATATTCATTTGCTTCTAATGGTTTTATATCAAACTGATTATCAGTTGTTTCTACAAGTTCATTATCTGCAAATGATCCAGTTGAAGACTTCCACTGAACTTCATAGTTTTGGAATCGAGTATCTCTTGTATGGGTCCATGAGAGTAGTACTCCTGTTTTACGATCAGCTCGCTCTGATGTTCCACCCGTATCTTCATAAGTGTATTCTTCAATTTGAATATTTGTTGGAGGTGCTAATTGAGTATTTGCATCAGGTACTTTTGTGATTGGTGCTGGTGCAAATAGTTTACCATCTTCAACTGCTGCATATTTATTAGGATCATAAATGACTGCTGTAATTTCAAATATATTCGGTTCAACTTCTGTATTAGTAACAACTCTATAATCTACAGGTTCAAGATTAGATGCAGACATAATCCAAACTGAATCAACTTGAGGTTCAACAGCTCCCGGCCAACTAGATCCAAGATCCACAGTTATATGTTCAGCATCATCTGGAGCTGTAGTTATTGCTCGTTCGACTAATGTTCCTTCTGGATCCACAAATGTCATATCATATGTTTGACCTATTTCAAGTAAAACTCCTCTATCAAGAGTTGCAGTATTTGCAGTTGTTGATACAAGTCTTCCACCTGCTACGGTCGCAGCTTCGTGATTATCCATAACTGTGATAACTTCACCAGGCATTACATCAGCGTGATCCCATGCTGCTCTATAAGTAATAGTTTCTGTTTCATTCAATGAAGTATATAGAAACCATCTACCGAACCTATATGCTTGACCTCGACTCGTACAACCAATAGCTGTAACATCAGAAGGTCTATAACCATATCTTTCAAGACCATCTTTATCATCAACTGCTTCAACAGTTAGTTTGTAAAAGTTATCTGGGTCATTCCACGATACATTACATATGGTATATCTATTATCAATAGAAGAATATGAATATGTAAACATACCCTCAATAACATTTGCTGCAGTAACTAACTTAGAAGAATCTTTAGGTGAATCTTGTGATACTCTTAATTGACCACCTGCCCAATAAGGCATACCTCTGAAGTTTGAACATATCATATTAATAGCATGAATAACATCTGTTCGTGATTGAAGGACTCCATTGAATGTGAACCTTGGCTCTAATGATCCAAAACTATCATCTACTAATCCGTCACAGTATTGGGCAATGGTGTACAGTCCCCATTTGTCTATATGCTCTGCTTCTAATCCAAGTCCATATCTATCATTATTTGCAAGGTCATATAGTATCCAAGCAGGATTATCAGTGTATGCTCTTTGGAATGTACCATCCCAGGTAACACCATATGATCTATCAACTGGATTATAGTTTGAAGGAATTTGGCATCTCATACCATACACTTCATATGATCTTGAAGGTACTCTGGAACCAAACTGTTGTGAATTAATTGTAACACCAATCAAACAAGTATCAGGATATATCAATACTCTATTTATTATCTTGGTATAACCTGACCAATAAAGATCATTCTGTAAACTATTTGAATCTGAATCATCTGTTATTCTTGTTACTTTAACATCCCAAGGACCAGCACCATAGTATCTTGACAATTGATCTATTCGTATATCTGTTTGGTATGCGGAAATACATTTACCATATTTAGAAACAGATGCTGCTCTTATATATGCACCACCTTGGGTTCTAATATCAACATGCCATTCAACAGTTGTTTTTAGAATATCACCATTTGCAGAATTAACTGAGAATAATGAAGGAATTGTAAATGTTAATCTTAAGTCATCAACATCTGTATCTGTGATTGCTCTTACTATTGACCCTACTGATTTAACAATATGAATATCAACTGATATTTCTGATTCTGATGTTGGATAATCTCTTAATGAAATACCATCTGGTGCACCAGGTTTAAACTCATATGATGCTCCTTGATAGTTATATGAATTTTCTCCATCACGGATTGGAATATTATTGAAGTAGACACTTTCTTCACCATTAACCAAACCTTCAATTTCACCCTCACTAATCAAGTCTACAAATTTAGCAATAGCTCTTGATTGAAGTGTATTGGGATCTTCAATTGGAGTTCTTGGTTCTTTTGGTTTATCACTCTTCTCACCGTAGATGTATTCTTTCATTAAATTAAGTCCTCGACATCCAACGCAGTAGATACAACAGTTGACCCTAATAAAACTCTGCCATAAGGTATAGGAATTGCACCGCCTTGCTCATTTGTATTTACTGGTCCATCAAATAAGAAACTCTGTCTTTCATCTGGTGCTTCTCGTTGATTATATTCAGGAGTGCCAGGTACAGGTGTAAGCATCATACATACTCCACCTAACATAAGACCTGCACCCAATTTCATCATAGGAACACCAACAACACCCATTCCATAAGCAGATAAAACAGCACCAACAACAATAAGAACAGCTCCAAGAATAACTGGTATTACTCCCTGTTTACGTCCTTCTATTTCCGGAGCAATAAAGATATCACCTTTTTTGTAAATCATTCCTACTGTTGTTTCATCTAATGCATGCTCATCATCAAACTTACCAACACAAACATTATAATTTTCTTTCTTTTTGATACTCTTCATAAAACCAGGAAATAACGTATTAAGGGCACGTAATGCTTCACCTACAGATCCAACATCTAATCTATGTTTTGGTCCGTATTCTCTACCAATTGATCCTAATAAATGTATGGTTCTTAGCATTTGTTATACCTCAAGTATCCTGATACATATTTTCTCCATCTGTTTAATGGTTCTCTACGACTCAAACGATTATAAAGGTGATGGAGTATTAGTCCATCACCAATATAAATTCCTGAATGATTGACTACAGGTGCCATCACTTTCATAAATACAACATCTCCAATTTGTAAGTCTGATTCATCTATAAAATAAAAACCAGCTTCTTGACATCCATTCTCTAACATTGATGGGTCTTTTTGCCACCATAGGTTTTCTCTTGGAAACTCCATTATGTTATATCCTTCGAGTCTCCAATAATCTCTAACTGTGGCATAACAATCATACATTCCATGCACAAAGGGTCTACCAATTAAATCTTGAATTTCTAATTGATCTCCCCAAAAATAAGTATCTGTCAGTGCTCCATTATCTATAAATGTAATACCCCAAGGAACTCCTGTCTCAATTTGTTGAAGCATATCTGCTTTAGAAAGATGTGGATAATCTGCATGGCTGTGCATGACTGCCATTATGTTTTCTTTGTGTTTTATAAATTCCATTTGTTTAATTTTAAAACAATTAACAGTATCTTCTGCCCAGTTCTCCAGTGGCAAATATCGATCCCTTAACAAAAACCCACAAGATTCCTTAGGGTAAACTCTTTTTGCGTGTTCCTGTGCTTTACTTACTAAATTAAAATCAAAGTACATTTTCATTATAAATTTTCCTTTATAATTGATTACCAGCTACTGATGGAAATGCCCAAGTTGGCAAAGGATCCGGCTTAAGTATATCCCATACACTATCTACTTTCTTATACCAAATGTTTGGAGTTGTATTTACATTCAACCATTTATCTCCATCTACACCAACTGGGTCTGAGGCTTGAATATAAACTGTTCCACCTATTCTAGCAGCTTTAACTCCAGCATATCTCATCTCACAATCTGTCAACTCTTTTCCACAGTTGTCAAGTGAGCAGTCTGCTTTATAATTTCCTAATCTATCATAACAATATGATCCTACATATGGGCATGTAGCTCTTGTATAAATGAATCCAGCAGAAGCAACATTCCATTCACGATAAGTTTGTCGGCAGAAATCTCTTAGTATTTGTCTTTTTGGAATTTTGATTCCTTCATAGTCCATGTAAGGAGATAATTCAAACTCTGCTACTGCTTTAGTCTTTTGTGGTAATGATCTGATTCTAAATATATCAGGAGCAAATTCTGCTGATGGATTGGCTTGAGGTCTTCCATCCAAATATTTTTCCAGTGTTCTACGTCTTGTAAATTTAGCACCAACTAAATCATTAAAGCTATTAATATAAGATGCGAATGTTAAAAGAACATTTGAAACCATAATCTTAGGTCTTGGGAGTGATTCAGTACCTGTTACTTGGAATCCATCTGTTTGTAAATGAATAGGAGTATATTCTCTTGCATTGAAAAATATTGGAGTATAATCATTGTCTATTGATTCAGTAAAATATAAAGTATCTGTACTACCTATATCTGTCATATCTATTTCATACAGATTAACTATATTACCAACAGCAAGATTTTGTACATTACTTTCCATAATAGTTGGATCTATTGTCATTTAGTTTACTCCTTATTGATCAAACACTTGAACGAATGTGGCGCTTATGTTTGTTAAACTATTACCAGGAAAACTTTCCTGCCAATTAGTACATATAAATTTCTTTGCAACTGATTGTCTAAAAGGAATCCACGTGAAA
>Ga0307378_10004930_pt1 | contig 18787 bp, 17 predicted proteins | sample UN1MG_FD_202238 | JGI IMG/M metagenome (GOLD analysis project Ga0307378, IMG submission 202238) | Soil microbial communities from Risofladan, Vaasa, Finland - UN-1 | ecosystem: Environmental > Terrestrial > Soil > Coastal area > Acid sulfate soil | place: Finland: Risofladan, Vaasa | collected... | reverse complement strand
GTTGTCAAGCGCTACGGTGGCGTTGAAGTCTATCGCGGAGCTCCACGGGCATGCCAGCAGCGCGATCAGTGCCATCGTAACAAGACCGGTGCGAATTTTCAGTTGCATTGTATTACGCATGCCAGAGGCCTCCTTGAAAGTTCCCTACACGACTCTACCCAACACGGGCAGGCATCCTTTCTGTTCCCACAAGGGATAGCCACACTACACCTACAGCAGCCGTAGTGTGACGCAATCCTCTTCGCTTTTCAACGCTGTGCCCGGATGCGCAGCGGCTATTTGACCCATTCGGCTTTGGGTGGGCGCTGTTTTCGGTATCGCGCGATAAGTTCCTCGGTGCGGCGGTTCCAGTACGCGCGGCGTTGGGCGCGAGTCATGCCTTCAAGGCGGCGCATGATTTCGGCGGCGCCTTCGCGCTTCATCTGCACGCAGTCAAAGGTCTTCGTCTTCATAGGGTATTACCTCCAGGGGCGAGAAAATGGCGATTTCGGGGCACCCGTGGCGTCTGTTGATTTCATTATACAATGGAATCCTTCGGTAGTTCACGATGTGCTTGAAGTTCCAGCTTATGATCATCTCGCACCCTGCGGTAGTGGCCAGGGCGACGTGTAGGGCGTCCGGTTCCGCATGTGCGGGCACGATTCTTGCCGCCAAGTAGGCGTGTTGGAGTGTTTCCGCGATGTCAGTCATGTGCGCGAATTGCGCGCGTTGCGCCATCTCGTCGAAAAGGGCGCGAACCCGGGGAGGGGCTTTGGCAATCTCGTCTTGGATGACGGCCGAGACGGCAATCCGGAATTGTCCATTACGCACCGAGTCAAAGAAGCGGCAGGACGCCTGAACGAATTCCTTGTCGAACACGCCGCCGTAAACGGAGGTATCCGCATACACAAGGATTCCTTTGCGCGCTGTCAATGACTTACGCACCATTAAGTGCTCCTCCCTACACCGCTTTGATTCGCCTCGTGGATATACCGCACCCAGTATATCAGATTGGCTGCGTTCCGTAACGCGGAATTTCTGCCGCCGAGCCTTTCGCCAAAGCGTTCTACTTGGCCCATTCGGCCTTGGGCGGGGTGAGGTAGTCGGCGTGGCGGTCGGCGATCTTGGCTTCGGTTGCGTCGCCGGAGTGGATGGCTACGCGGTATTTGAAGGTTAGGGATTCGCCGTCTTTGACGGTGTAATCGCCGTTGAGGCGCTCGGGGTCTTTCTCGGTGAAATAGGAAAGGCCGAAGCAGTTGGCGCCGTTGAGGCCGTAGTTGCGGATATGCCAGCGGGTCGGGTAGCGGAGGTTGGCGGGGTTGTCGAATACGGCAATGCCGCGGATGCCGGTGCCTTCGATCTTACCGGCGTAGTCGGTCCAGGCCGAGGGCTTGCCCCAGCATTCTTTCTCGCCTTTGAGGCCTTCGGCGTTGGTGATGACGCCGCCACGGGTGCCTTGAATGTCGGGGCGGATGCGGAACGCCATGATCCCGCCTTCTTTGGTGTCCCCGAATTTGACGTCGCCGTATTTGGCGGTGAAGGTGATGGTGGCGTCGAGGATGCGAAGGCTGTCGGGACCGTTGTAGAACCGGTACGCGCGGTCCTCGGCGATGATGGCGTTGCCGTCCTTGTCCTGCCAGGTGTTCTTGGCCTTAATCCATCCGTAGGCGTCGCCCGAACCGAAGGTCACTTCGTCGGAGTGCTGAGTCCCCGAGCCGTCACCCTCGCCCCACCAATCGATGCCGTTGATATCGCCGTAGGCGGTCCAGAGCGACTTCTGGTGGACGTGGTCGGTGCTGGTCTTGTCTTCGGGATCCATCGGCCAGTTCCGCGTCACGGTCTCGCCGCCTTCGACGTAGACCGGCCACAGGTACGGTTTTTTCGCGTCGTTCGAGTAATGATACGTCGTAAAAGGCTTCCCTTGGATCACGATATCGGCCGCATCTTCCCCGTCCTTCTTCATAATCGTCACCCGCCGCGCCGCTTGATCCACCAGCTTGACCTCATACATCTTCTCCTGTTTCGGAGCAAGCGCAACGACAATGAACGTGAGGCACCCCTCCGCCACCGTAGCAGGACACACCTTGCCCGTCGCCTTGTCGATAACTTGGACGGCCTTGTCCGGCACATCGCCGGTATATTCGATCGAAACGGGAACAAAGACGCTCGCCTGCTCCCCGCCCGTGACTTTGATGGTGCGTCCATCGAGCGTTTCGGCGCAGCATACGCCGGCGATCAGACTTGCGATTATTACTGAGTAAAGTACTTTGTGCATGGTGTAATTCTCCTGTCCTGTTCGAGCGTTCTTGCGCCCGAGCTGTTTATTTCGTGCGAAGACACCGATTATACCAATTCACATCACTCGACTACTACGTTGAATGTCCCTGAAGTAACTTCGTCCCGCTGGTCGGTCACTGTCAGCGTCACTGTATATTGCCCGGCGGTCTTATAGGCGTATTCCGTCGAGGTCTTCTTGGCCGTGCCTCCGTCTCCGAAATCCCAGACGGCTTTCTTGATCGCGTGCGTGGGGTCGCATCGAACGGCGTAACCGGCTACAAAGGGATCGGCCAGGGTAACGGGCAGGCGGCCTGCCGGGGTCTGGACCACGTCGGCGGCGTTGAACGTCTCGGGTTTGCCGGCGCGGGTTTTCATGTCGCGCACGGGCGGCAGCACGCCGACGGACCCTTCCCCGAGCAGCGTATCGGCGACCGCGCGGATACTTTGTCCGAAGGAGTTTTCATCGCAGTACGCGAGCATAATGGCATCCGCATCGGCCAAGGCGGGCAGGTTCGTCGGATACCCGAGCAGGACCACGATCACACGGGCGCCGTTCTGCTTAAGTGCGCGAATGAGGCGCACTTGGCCGCCGGTTTTTCGGGTGTCGGTGAAAAGACACACGACGGTGCGTATCCCGGAGTTGTGGGTCGTCAACCGGGCGATCTCGAAATCCTCGATATCACCCACTTGCTTTGCCGTGGCGATGGGCTGTTGGACGACATATTTGAGGGGTTTCTCAAGGGCATCGTACAGTTCTTCAACGCCGACGATTCCGGTGATGCCGAGGGGGGTTGATTTTTCTTTCGTAAGGGGAAGGATATTGCCCTGGTTCTTGACCACGGTGATGGACTGGCGTTCGACGGAATAGCTTTCCTTCGGGTATCGGTTTTTCGACGAAATTGCTTCGGCGTTTTTTTTGTTCGGGGGTTTCCGCTCGATGAGTTTGTGCTCCATTTTCAGTGTGAGGATACGTTCCACGGCGGCGTCGATAATGGCGGGATTCAGGGCGGGGGGCGCGACCCCGCCGTAGCGTCGCTCCTGGGCGGCGCGTACCACGGTCTCGATCCCGCGTATCACGGTATCGCCGGAACTTTGCCAGTAGATCATGTCCGCCCCGGCGTCGAGCGCCATCAAGGCCGCCAGGGCCGGGTCGTACAGCCGCTTGATCTCTGGGGCGTCCACCGGCCCGGCCACGATGAGTCCCTTGAACCCGAGCGTGCCGCGTAGGAGGTCGCGCATGACCGCTGGCGACAGACAGGCGGGCCGGCTGTTCGGGTCGATGGTGCCGGCGAGCGTGGGGCCGACGTGGATAATTTCGGCGCCCTGTTCGATGGCGCTGATGTACGGCAAGAGGTCTTCCTCGGCGAGCCGCGCGCGCGGTGTCAGCAGCGTGGCCGGGCTTGTGGCCGTCTTGTTGGCGCCGCCGCCTGGGAATCCCATCGGCATGGCCAGGATGCCTTTTGCCGCCAGCGCCTCGACTAAGGCGCCGCCCGCTTCCGCCGCGAACGCCGCACTACTGCCAAAGCCGTGGACGGTCCCCCGTGCGCCGGGTAGGGTCGGCGCCAGATCGAGGGAGGGTCCGAGGTTTAAGTTAAATCCCATGGCCGTGAGGCAATCTCCTAGCAACCCGCCGAGGCGTGCGGCGGACCCGGGTGCTCTGGCCGCAGCCAGGGAAAGGAGCGACGGCAACTGCACAAAGAAACTGGACGCGGCGTGTTCGCCCCCGATGAGACCGTAGACGTTGGTCCCAATCAGCAGCGGAATGCCCCGGCGGGCTTCGGTCGAACCTGAGCGCAGGAGCTCGATGTAGTCGGCCGCATAGGCGGGCCGCGCAATTGCGGGAATCACGACGCCGCCCGGCGTATACTGTTTCAACAGGTTGCTGTCCTCCCCGCTGGGCGCGTAAAACCCTCCCAAGGTGACCAGCATGAGTTGGGCGGCTTTCTCGCGGAGCTCGATGGATTCCGACTCGGGCGTGGGTGCTTGTTGCACGGGCTCGGGTTGCGCCTGGGCCGGGCGCTCGACCGTACCGGCGAGACCTGATTTCGGGGGCTCTTCGGCCGTAATGAGACTTGCACAACCCAACATCAGAATAAGAATGGCGCGCATAACGAAATCCTAAGAATATTCGGAACCTGCCGTTTATGGTACACGTTTCAACGGCGTACGGCAATGCGCCGCCCCGTGGACAAAATGGACGGAGTGGACGGGGTGGACAAGTCCGATTGTTTTTCTTGCCACGAGCGTCTTCGTGGTAGACTATCGTGAACGGTTTGATGTTGGAGAAGAAAAAGGATAAGGCACGGGTATGAAGATCACGGTGTTCAATGGAAGTCCGCGTGGCGAGAATGGCAATACGCATTTTATCGTATCCGAGTTCTGTAAGGGAGCCGCGGATGCGGGCGCTGAGATCGAACATGTCTTTCTTGCGAAGAAGAATATCGAGCATTGTCTCGGCTGTTACGCGTGCTGGATACGGACGCCCGGGGTCTGCGTCCACGACGATGATATGAAGGAACTGAACGAGAAGTTTGCCGCCGCCGACCTTGTTGTGTTCGCCACGCCGGTGTACATTGACAACGTGACCGGCATCATGAAGGATTTCATGGACCGGATGATCCCCATGGCGAACCCGCACTTCGACAAGGATGAGACGGGCGAATGCACGCATACCTTCCCTAACGACGACGCGAGGCCCCGGAAATTCATGGTGATCTCGAACTGCGGTTTCCCCGAGCAAAGCCATTTCCAGGTCTTGCGGCTCTTGTTCCGCCGCATCATGCGGAATTTCAGCGCCGAACTCGTCGGCGAGATCTATCGCGGCGGCGGAGAAATGTTTAGGGACAAAAATATGCGCGCGAGCGCTTTTGTGTTACCCTATCGGGAATTGCTTTACAAAGCAGGCCGGGAAGTCGTCGAAGAAGGCCGAGTCTCGGATGAAACGACGGCCGCTCTGGAACAACCGCTCGTGCCCGACGCGATGTATATTCATGCCTCGAACAAGTACTGGGACGCGGAACTGCAAAAGATCAAGGCGAAGCGGTAATGCGACTGCAACGAGCCAAACGGATCGAGCATAGGGAACAGGAAGACACGGTAGCAAGCCGGTCATGGTCCGAACGCATTGGGCGGCCGTGTACCGGGCCGGTGTTTGTCACGATTCTCGGATCGATGTTTATGTGCCCGAACGATGTACCGAAGGAAGGCGAGGCCGACAGGCAAGGAGAGGAGGAGCTGATCGATGCGAACGTGGAGGAATAGCGAGTGCCGGCACTGCGCGTGGTACTGGGATGACGATGGCAAGTCCGACAGATATTGCATGAAAGATGAAAAGAAGTCTATTGGAAGCCGGGAGAGCCCTTGTATGCCAGCGGCCCCGTGCTTCGTTGTGCGTCCGTGGCGTGGGCCGACGAAACCGATAACCTCTGAGGACTTGTGAAGAAATGTTGCGGTATTTCTTCACATGCTCTTACGATTCATTCGTGAGGTGCGTGAACCGTTTGAGGACGCGGGTCGATCGTGGGTCCAGCGCGAGCAACGCGATGATCTCGCGGGGTTTGGCCAGTTTGCCGTTGGCGATGTATGTGCTGAAATCCACAGCCGTACGTGCGTTCCCAAATGCAATTTGGGAACGAGTTGAATCCACGGCCGTTTCTCCCGTGTCCGTTGCGTACGCGGTTAGCTTGTGTATGGCGGGCCGGATGTCTACGTGGGCGACGGCGTGGCTCTTGCGGCGTCCCGTTGGGCGGCCTTTGCGTTCGACGATGATCGTTTCCGCGGCCAATAACTCGTTGACGCGCTTTTCGACTGCGTCGACTTCGGCCGCGGCAAAGAGTGTATAGTCAAAACCGGTCACCGCGCTCATCAGCGACGGCACGTTCAGGCCAACTTCCTTTACGTCGTAGACGTGTAACCCGGCGGGCAAGGCGGCCTGGAGGCGCGCCATGAGTTCCGTAGGGACGACGCGCTCTATCAGGACCACGTCCATGTAGTCGCCTTCCGATTCCTCGCCTACGGGCGGCGCTGTGGCGAAGGTCACCTTGGAATGGGCGTGAAACCCTTGCGAATACGCGAGCGGGGCCTCGACACGCCGCAACGCGCGCACCCAGGCCGTCATCATTTCGAGATGCGACAGGAACCGCGTCTCGTCGGAGCGTCCGGTGGCGAAGCGGAGTCGTTGCATCGGCGGCGGATCGGTGTAGGAGGCTTTGAGGCTATGAGGCTGTGAGGCTGTGAGGATTTTGCTGGGGTTCGGTGGTGCGTCTTTTCCGAAGGCTTCGTGCACTTGGGCGCACAGGCCGGGGGCGAAATCGGATATACCGCAGTGTTGACAGTCTGCGTTCCGGCAGTCGTCCGTCTGGTTGAGCGTCAGGGATCTGTTTCATTCGAGTTGGAACCATTGTTTCGGGATGCCCACGTCGATGTGAGCCCAGGGAAGCGGCGTTTCGGTTTCGCGCGCAGCGAAGGCCGCATCGACATCGTAGCCCACTTCTTCGATGGCATCGCGCCACGCGGTGAAGTTGAGGTATTCTGACGACGAGTCCAGCCGCGCGCCTTTGCGGAACGCGGCTTCGAGTAGATCCCCGGCCCGGCGGTCTCCGCGCGCTAGGAGGCCTTCGACAAAAGTCGATTCCGGTTCGTGGTGACCGAACTTGAGGCCGGGTTGGCGGGCGAATCCTTTTTTGAGGATTGCGTGACGCCGGAGGATTTCGTCGTAGGAAATCTGTTCGGCCCATTGAAACGGGGTGAAGGGTTTGGGCACGAAGGTCGAGATGCCGGTGAATAATTTAGCTTTTCGATTGATGGCGTGGCACCGCTCGAGCGTCCGCCGGCACAGGTCTACAATCGCTTCGACGTCTTCGTCGCATTCCGTCGGCAGGCCGATCATGAAATAGCATTTGATGTGCTGCCAGCCCCGGCGGAAGGCTTCGCGGGCCACTTCGATCAGTTCGTCGTCGTCGATCCATTTGTTGATGACGGCGCGCAGGCGCGGGGTGGCGGCTTCGGGCGCGAACGTTAGCCCGCTGCGCCGCACGCCGGTGATCCGGTCGGCCAGATCTACCGAGAAGGTGTCGAGACGGAGCGACGGGACGGATACGGCGGCGTTCGCGGATCGCGCACGGCGCGCCGATTGATCGAGTAGGGGGCGTATCCACGGGTAGTCGCACGTGGAAAGGGAGAGCAAGGAGACTTCCTCGTAGCCGGTGCCGCCGAGCGTTTTTTCCATGATCGCGTCGAGGGTTTCGAGGCCGCGAGCGCGGACTGGCCGTCCGACCATGCCTGCCTGGCAGAACCGGCAACCGTGCGTGCAACCGCGCATAACTTCGATCCCCGCGCGATCATGGACCTGTTGTGTGAAGGGAACGATTTGCCGGCAGGGATATGCGGCCTTGTCCAAGTTCTTGATCAAACGCTTCTTAATCGGTGGTCCATCCACGGACGGATGCAACGCGGGAACGTAGACGCCCTCGATCTGGGCGAAGGCTTCGAGTTGTTCCGTACGCGGTCGGCCTTTCACGGCACGGGCCGCCTCGGCGATTTCGACGATGGCCTCTTCGCCGTCGCCGATGACGAAGAAATCAATGAACGGCGCCAGCGGTTCGGGATTGAACGCGCACGGGCCGCCCGCGAAAATGAGCGGGTGATCGCCGTTTCGGTCCGCCGTGCGCAAGGGCAGGCCCGCCAAGTCCAGGATATTGAGGACGGAGGTGTAGGTCAGTTCAGATTGCAGCGAAAAGCCGATCAAGTCCATCTGTCCGAGAGGCGATTTCGACTCGTGCGTGAACAGGGGCAGCGAGCGCGCCCGGAGTGCGGCTTCCATGTCCGGCGCGGGCGCGTAGGCCCGTTCCGCCCAACACCAGGGGAGGTCGTTGAGGATCGCGTAGAGGATGTGGAGTCCGAGATTGCCCAGGCCGAGATCATAGAGGTCTGGAAATACCAGGGCCATTCGCAGATCGACGTCTTCTGGATTTTTATGTACCGCGTTGAACTCGGCGCCGACGTAGCGGGACGGCTTGCTCACCACCGGCAGGATTTCGTTGTATAGGGTATCTTTGAAACTCACGAGGCAACTCCCGACGGCTATTGGGCCGCGTTCCCGTCCGTGCGGGGGTATTTTCCCGCGATGTAGGCTTCGATGATTTCTTGGAACGCTTCGCGCAATTGTTCCGGCGTTCCGGCGAGGGTCGTCACGTGCTGGCCGTCCACATAGACGGGGCAGCGGGGTTCTTCGCCTGTTCCCGGCAAGCTGATGCCGATGTTGGCGGCCTTGGATTCGCCGGGGCCGTTCACCACGCAGCCCATGACCGCGAGGCGGAGCGTCTCGACACCCTCGTATTGCCGCCGCCATTCCGGCATTCTTGAACGGACGTAGGCTTCGGTGTCTTTCGCGAGTTGTTGAAATACCGTACTCGAGGTCCGGCCGCACCCCGGGCACGCGGTGATGGACGGCATGAACGAGCGCAGGCCCAGCGCTTGGAGTAACTCGCAGGCTGCGCGGACTTCCTCACAGCGGTCGCCGCCCGGCTGCGGGGTCAGCGACACTCGGATCGTGTCGCCGATGCCTTCATTCAACAAAATCCCCATCGCGGCCGCGGACCATACCAGGCCTTTCATGCCCATCCCGGCCTCCGTAAGGCCGAGATGCAGCGGCTGCTCGGATCGCCGCGCCAATTCCCGGTATAGATTCACGAGATGCCGCGGCGTCGAGCTCTTGCAGGAGATTACGATTTGGTCTGGGCGTAGACCGTGGGTGAGCGCCTGCTCGGTCGATTCCAAGGCGGACTGGATCATGCACTCGTTCAGGCTCTCCTCAGCCACCGCCATCTTGCGCTTAACGAGCTCCGGGTCGAGCGAGCCCGCGTTCACGCCGATGCGCACGGGCTTGTTGTGGTCGGCGGCGATCTTGCAGATCGTCGCGAAATGATCGTTGTGGCGCGTCCCCGCTCCGACATTGCCGGGATTGATGCGGTATTTGTCCAACAGGCGAGCGCACGCGCCGTGTTCGCGCAACAGCTTGTGCCCGTTGTAATGGAAGTCGCCGATGATAGGCGCCGTGCAGCCCGCGCCGCGCACGCGCTTCACGAGTTCCTCGATCGCGACGGCGGCTTCGCCGGTATTCACGGTGACGCGCACAAGCTCCGAGCCGGCCTCAGCCAGATCGCAGACCTGGCGCGCCGTTGCTTCGACGTTGGCCGTGTCGGTGTTGGTCATCGACTGGACGGCCACGGGGCCGCCGCCGCCGATAACAAGATTACCGATGGGAACGGCGATAGTCGCTCTTCGCTCAGATGGCGTCATGCGGGAAACCACTCCTTTTCCACGGCGGGGTTACGCCCCCCCGCCCTGAGAGCGCGGAGTTTCAACTCGGCGTCTCTTGTGCATTATACCCTTGCGTCCCCGCTGCTGTGCAAGAATCTGGATCGCCCGTAATCCCCGGCTAAAGAGTCGATTATAGGGATCGTGACTATATGGAACCAGGCGTGACCACCCCGGCTGAAGCCGGGTGCAAAGAGGAGCCGACTGAAAGTCGGCTGAGCGATCCTAAGAACCTACCTGGGCTTCGGCTTCTTGCTGTATCCGCTGGGCCTTGATTTTCATGAGGCGGCTGGTGGTCGAGCGTTCCATTTCGTCCAACTTGCCCGTGATGAACTTGATGGTCTCGATCATGCGGGGGATGAAGGTATGTTCGAGTGCATTCACGCGGCGGCGCGTCTTCTCGATTTCCTGGCACAACAGCCGGACGGTCTCCTCGAGTTCCGCCATGCGCAGCAGCTTGGGCAAGAATTCCTTCAGCCCGGCGATGGCCTTGTCCAGCTCGGGCGAGGTATGGATCATCGAATAACCGCCCTGGCTTTCCCCGAACGCGATCTCGAGATGCGGGATTATCACGCTCATGATGCGTCGGGGCTTTCTCGTGATCTGAAGATCCTGCCGGGTGCTTTCGAGCGCGTCTTCGGTGATGGTCCGCGACGACGTCGCTTCGGCCAGCACGAAGAACTTCAACACGTGGGGCAGCTCTTCGTCGACGGCGAGGCGGGCCTCCTTATACTCGACTGCAATCGCCGAAAAGTCTTTCATGAGACCGTCGAGCTTGTCTTTGAGCAGTTTATGCCCGCGTTTCGCCACCACAAGCCGCCGGCGCAGCTTGAGCAACTCCATACGAGTCGGATTCACAGCCAAGCGCATGACGCGTTCATTCCTTCCTCAAGCCTACAGCCTCAAGCTTTCTTCGGGTAATATTTTTCGATCCACTTGTCGCGGATGCGTTTCAGTTCGGTCCGCGGAATCATGGCGAGCAATTCCCAGCCCAGCGCCAGGCTTTCCTCGATGGTCCGGTTCTCGTCTTCTCCCTGGCGGATAAAACGCCCCTCGAAGGCGTCCGAAAATTTCACAAACAGGATGTCAACGTCACTCAGGGCGGACTCGCCCAGCACGACCGCCAATTCTTTGGCGTTCTTGCCGCGCGCGTAGGCCGCGTAAAGCTGGTTCATCACATCAGCGTGATCTTCGCGGGTCTTCCCGTCGCCGATGCCTTTGTCTTTGAGGCGCGAAAGTGACGGCAGCACATCGACCGGCGGATAGATGCCTTGCGCATGAATGGCGCGGCTGATGATGATCTGCCCCTCGGTGATGTACCCGGTAAGGTCCGGGATAGGATGCGTTTTGTCGTCTTCGGGCATGGTCAACACGGGGATCTGCGTGATGGATCCGTCCCGGCCTTTGATCCGTCCGGCGCGCTCGTAAATCGTGGACAGATCCGTGTAGAGGTATCCCGGATAGCCCCGGCGGCCCGGCACTTCCTTGCGCGCGGCGGAAACCTCACGCAACGCCTCGCAGTAGTTTGTGAGGTCCGTCAGGATCACCAGCACGTGCATGCCTTTTTCGTAAGCGAGAAACTCCGCCGTCGTCAGCGCCATACGCGGGACCGCGATACGCTCGATCACCGGGTCGTCCGCCAGATTCATAAACAGGACGGCGCGCTCGATGGCGCCCGTACGGCGGAAGTCGGCGATGAAGAACTCGGACTCCTCGAAGGTAATGCCCATCGCGGCGAAGATCACGGCAAACTTATCGCCGGTCTTGAGCGTTTTGGCTTGGCGGGCGATCTGCGCGGCCATGCGCGAGTGCGGCAGGCCGGAGCCCGAAAACAGCGGAAGTTTCTGGCCGCGTACGAGCGTGTTGAGCAGATCGATGGTCGAGATACCGGTCTGGATAAACTCGTTCGGGTAGTCGCGGGCATACGGATTCATCGGATTGCCGTTGATATTGACCCACGTCTCCGGGATGATCGGGGGCCCGTCGTCGATCGGACGGCCGAACCCGTCGAACACGCGCCCCAGCATGTCCTGCGAGACGCCCAGTTCCTGGCCTTTCCCGAGAAACTTGATAATAATGTCGTGTGGCGACAGGCCGCTGGTCCCTTCAAAGACTTGGACCACCGCTTTGTCGCCGTTGACCTCGAGGACACGGCCGCGGCGTGTTTCACCACTGGACAGCTTGATATCGGTCAGTTCCCCGTAGGTAATCCCTTCCACACCCTCAACCAAAATGAGGGGGCCGACGATCTCTCTGGCCGTGCGGTATTCTCTCGTAACCACTGTGCTACCCTGTGTCATATCCTTGTTATCCTGTCTATCCTTGTGTTCCCGGGATCGCCGAGCACCAGCTCGGCAAACTTGTTCCCGTCCCTCGTTACCGCGCCAGGGCTTGAATTTCTGCTGTGATTTTCTTCTCGACTTCGCCAAACGCCTCGAGGGTGTCTTCGGGAATGAGCTTCGCCTTCGAGACTTCATCGAGCACGTCAAGCGCGATCAACTTATTCAACGGCGCGCCTTCGGTCAACGCGGGCCGCGCCTCGTCGTAATAGTGCAAGATCAGCGCCAGCAAACAGAACTGTTTTTTCAACGACGTGTACGTATCGCGGTCGTCGAACGCATTCTGATGGAGGAAATCTTCGCGGATCATCTTGGCGGCCTGCATCAACAGCCGGTCGTTCACCGGCAACGCATCCATACCCACCAGGCGCACCAACTCATCGAGTTCCGCCTCCCGGTGCAGCATCGTCATGGCCCGCTGCCGGTTCTCCAGCCATTTCGGGTCCATGTGCTCGTTGGCGTACGCGTCGACGACGTCCTGATAGAGCGTGTACGAAGTCAGCCAGTTGATCGCCGGGAAATGGCGGGCAAAGGCCAGCTTGTCATCCAGCCCCCAGAACACTTTCACGACGCGCAACGTCGCCTGCACCACCGGCTCCGAGAAGTCTCCGCCCGGCGGCGATACGGCCCCGATCACGGACAACGACCCGCGCCGATCATCCGACCCGAGACACAGCACGTTGCCGGACCGTTCATAAAAACTCGCGATTCGCGACCCGAGATACGCGGGGTAGCCCTCTTCGCCGGGCATCTCCTCGAGGCGGCCCGACATCTCGCGCATGGCCTCGGCCCATCGGCTGGTCGAATCGGCCATCAGGGCGACCGAGTACCCCATGTCCCGGAAATACTCCGCGATCGTGATCGCGGTAAACACGCTGGCTTCGCGCGCGGCCACGGGCATATTCGACGTGTTGGCGATCAGCACCGTCCGTTCCATCAGCGGCTCGCCGGATTCCGGGTCTTTCAACTCGGGGAATTCCATCAGCACGTCGGTCATTTCATTGCCGCGTTCCCCGCAGCCCACGTAGACGACGATCTGGGTGTTGGCCCATTTGGCCAACTGGTGCTGCACGACGGTCTTGCCGCTGCCGAATGGACCCGGCACGCAGGCCGTGCCGCCCTGCGTCAGCGGGAAAAACATGTCGATCACGCGCTGGCCGGTAACCAGCGGATCGGTTGGCGGATATTTGCGTTTGACCGGGCGGCCTTGCCGCACGGGCCAGCGTTGGATCATGTTCACCGACACAGGTTTTTCCTGGGTCTGGATCACGGCGATCTCGGTCTCGACGTTCCCCGTCACCGGGCCGATCTTCGCCACTTTGCCCACGATCCCGTGAGGGACCATAATCTTGTGAACGACCAGCTTGCTTTCCTGGACCGTCCCGAGTACGTCCCCGCCTTCAACTTCGTCGCCCACCTTGATCACGGGCACAAAATCCCATTGCGTGGATCGATCCAGCGCGGCACTCTCCGCGCCGCGGACGATGAAATCCCCGAAATCTTTCTGGAGCGTATCGAGCGGGCGCTGCACCCCGTCGTAAATGGAACGGATCAAGCCCGGACCCAGCTCGACGCTCAACGGCTCCTCAGTACGAAATACCGGATGGCCGGGGCCGATCCCTTCGGTTTCTTCGTAAACCTGGATCGAGTAGAGGTCGCCGCGGATCTCGATGATCTCGCCAAACAGACGCATCTCGCCCACACGCACCATTTCATACATTCGGGCGCCCGTCAGTCCGCGTGCCACCACTAAAGGCCCGGATACCTTGACGACTTCACCCTGTACATTGTTCATGGTCCTTAATCCTCATCAGCGTCTGCGCAACGCTACTCTTTACCCAACATATCCACGCCAATCGAGTACTCGATGCTGGCCTTCATTTCCTTGAATCCGATGTGTTCGCTTCCCATGTGAGTCGGGATCGTGCTGAGGATGGCCGCGCTACGTTCGCGAAACTCCCGAAGCGCCTCGGGGGCCTCGGTCGCCATACTCTCCGTAACCAACACGAGGCTGATGTCTTCCTCGCGGGCCAGTCTCGCCAATTCCCGGCCGAGATCTTCACCGTTTTCCGCGCTCGCCGTTTCAAAACCTACGCCCTTGAAACCGAGGATCAGCGCCCGTTCTCCGACTATTACCGCTTTAGACATAGCATTCTCTCAACCGGCTCTTCAGAATATCGGCATCAATGCCATTGAGCCGGCCGCTAATCGCCAACTTGAGGTTGAACATCTCGATGTACAAACCCCACATGTAACCAAACACGCGCTCCGGCCCGGCGGTCTGCGATTTGCCGCGCCGCGCCAGCGATGTTAAATAATTCGCCACCAGTTGCTCGAAATAGATCACCTGTTCGTCTTCGGGGCGCTGCTGCGCCTCGGCCCACAGATCGCCGATCATGCCCGGCAGCGCGTTGCCCCAGGTCCGGGGATCGCCTGTCGTAATAAGCTCGTTCAACACGCCGTTAAACGGGCCTATCGGCAGGAAGTGCTGTTGATACGGCTTCAGCGGCCGCCCGTCGCGCGCCGCACGCCACAGCACCACTACGGCCTGCGCAAGCACACGCTCCTTGAGCCATTCCGTGATCAACGGGATATCCATGTCGGCGCCCAGCGCCAGCAGGTGCCGGAGATACGCCCCGTCAAGCACCATGTCCACAAGAAAAGGATTCTCCTCGCCGCCTCCGGACCCCGCCGTCAACATCGCCGCGGACGGACGCAGGTGATCCGGCAACAGGCTCACGTTTCCGCTGGCCACGGCCGCCAGGCGATCCGGCGGGAAAAGCATCATGCAAAACGGATACTCCGGCGGGGTCACGCCCCCCGCCCCGCCTTGATGCTGAATTGCCCGTTTAAGGTTCAAATAATCATACGTGAGGATAAGGAAATTGGCTTCGGCCCGCGCCGGGCTTCCGCGCCACAGCGAAATCACGAGATCCCGGTAGTAGGCGTCAATGATCGAGCCCCAATCTTCCCACGATACCGCCCCCGGCACCATCGAGTCGCGCAACGGGGTGTCTTGCAGACGGTGGAACACGTCCTCCGTCCGCTCGAGGGCCACCAGCGACTGAAAGAAGTCATTGGCCAGCAGCTTCCCCTCGAGGACGCTGATCCGCCCGCAGGTAAAACCCCATTTATGTTGATCTTTGCTTAACGGAACCACCTTAATTCCTATATAGTATCCGCGAACATTTCGGCCGCGATGTGCGGGGCCAGCTCTCGTTGAATATCCTCGAGCAGCGTGCCCAGCGTTTGATCAACCTCAAAACCTTCACTCACAAAAACGAACCCACCGCGCTCGGCCAACGGATGGCCCGCATCGAGGCCCACCTGGGCGTCGGGCGCGCGGCCCTTGTTGAAATCCGACAAGACCATATCGAAACACGATTGGTCTTCGGGGTGTATCCGCAGGCTTCCGCCGCGCGCGCCTGCCGCATTGTCGAGCAATTGGCGCATTACATTGGCGTATTCCTGCGAAGAAAAACCGAGTATCTGTTTTTTCGCCGCATCGAAGATGGTTTGTAGGCACTGGTTTTTCTTGGCCAGCAGTTCCTTGTTCGCCACGCCCTTCGCCTGAATCAGCTTGCGAGCAAACTCCTCTTCGACCGCCCTCGATGCGCCCTGATACCGGCGTTCACCTTCCTGCTCGATAGCCTCGCGCGCCGCCCGCACCTTCTCCTCAGCCGCATTGCGGGCCGCCGTCAGAATATGGCCGGCGTCCGTGCGCGCTTGGCCCAGTACCGCCTCGCTAATGTTTTCCAAAGCCATCGATTCACATCCTTCCTCGCAGCAATTACGAATTACGAATTCTTAATTCCTAATTACTTGGCGATCGTCCCGAGGTACTCGAGTACGTTCGTGCCTTCAGCGGAATTGGTGGTCCACGTAATCACCAGGATGCCCGCCAGCAGCGCGACCACGGCATAGGTTTCGACCATGGCTGGGAATAGGATCGCGCGACCCGATTCCTCGGGACGCCGCGCCACCAGCGAAATGCCTGCCGCCGATGCTTCACCCTGCCACACGGCGCTGGCGTACAGCGCAATGCCGACACCCAGGCCCATGAAGAGCAAGGCCACACCCGTGCTCGGGGCGACGGTCATCGTACCGCTGATGAGTCCCGTCCTCATGAAGATCATGATGGCGGTAATAAAGCCGTAAAAGCCTTGCGTACCCGGCAGGGCGATCATCACCAGCAGTTGGCCGAACAGATCAGGTTTCTCGCTGATAACGCCCGCCGCCGCTTGCGACGCAACCCCGATGCCTTTGCCCGAACCCGCGCAACCGAGGCCTACGGCTAACCCCGCGCCCGCGATAGCTAACCCGCGCCCAATTTCAATTGCGATGTCGCCTCCAATTGGATCCATCTTGACCTCTCCTTATTCGTAATTCCTAGTTCTTTTTCACCAATATGGCAGAACGCGAATTGAACCCGAGCGGCGCAAAGGGTTTGGCGCCTCCCGAGTAAAACCGCCCGAACCATTCCACAAATATCAAACGCATCGAATGCACAAACGCGCCCAATACGCTGATCGCAAAATTGAAAAGGTGGCCTACGATCACCACCAAAATGAACAACACGATCCCCGCGACGGGCACGGGCCGCAGCAGGCCCGCTATCATGTTAAATGAAATGCCGATGATCGACGTCGTCAAGCCCAGCGCCAGCAAGCGGCAATAGGACATCGTGTCCCCGATGAACGCCGTCAATCCGTACGTGCCGACCACACCGTAGAGGCTGATGAGCCCCGTCATGACCTTGCCGACGATTCCTTTCGAGGCCCGTCCTTGCGTGAGAACCAAGGCGGCCGCGCCAATAAAGAACACGACCAAGCCGACGTTCAACAGAGCCTTGGGCACGGGGACGAAGGCCGAACTGATCAGCACCACAAACCCAGGCAAAATGACCAGCCACGTCAGCCCGTCGCAGATTGCCTCGGCCTTATCGCCGCGCCGCAGCGCACCGTAGATTTTGAGGGCGATGCCGTAGAACTGGTTCATCATGCCGATAAATAAGGCCATCACCAGTACCACTACCGGCTTTTCGAGCGGGTCGATGACGCGCACCGTGCTCATAAATCTTAGGAGCAGGTTGTTTTCGCCCATGTATTGCGCCGTATACAAATCGCCGAAAAACGAACCGAGCAGGCCGCCGAAAATAATCGTCGAGAACCCGCAGAACAGCAGCAGTTTGGCAAAATTGTAGAGGCTTTCGTACTGGCGGGTCTTCGACATGATATACCAACTCAGCGCCACCAGCATGATGCCGTAGGCCATATCGCTGAAGCAGATGCCGAAGAACAGGTAAAAATTCACCACCATGAACGGCGACGGATCGAAACTGCGGTAGTTAGGAAGCCCGTAGAGGTTGATTAGCATCTGGATCGGACGGACCAGCGGAGGAAGGGAAATGCTCACCGGCACATCATCGTCCGCCGCCGGATCTTCCACCTGCATCGAGGCGGTCGGGAAATCGCGCTTGAGCATTTCGTCAAGCTGCTCCACATCCTTCTCGCGGATATACCCCGTCAGTATATGGACCCATTTACCATTGACGGCGTTGGCCCGCGCCTGGTACAGCGTCTTTTTGCTTTCCCAGAACGCCCGCAGCACTTTCAGGGGACGCCGGCAATCCTCGAAGGCTTTGACTTTACTTTCAATATCGCGCACATGCCCCTGGGCCTCGTCAAGATCCCCTTGCAGTTCGCTGATACGGTCGGCCACCCGGGCCGACGCCGCCGGCAGCAGGATCTCTTCAAACCCCGCCGAGGCCAGCGCCGCACGCACCGCGCTTTCATTTTCCCGCTGATACGCCACCAGCACCCGGACGGCGTCCCCTTTCGAGGACTTCCCCGCGGTTTGCACGGGCGCCATCTTCTCCCACGCCAACAGTTGCGACGCCTCGCTATCCTGCTCGAGCACGTCCAGACCCTTCGCCGGCATCGAACCGAAAAGGATACGCGTGCGCTGCGGCTTGGCCATGTCGCCCACATTGAAAGGCAGATCCGCGAAAGGAATCAAATCCTTCAGTTGCGCTTCGACTTCGCTGATCGTGCGTTCGGTGCGCCGGTAGACTTCGTCCAGTTCGACGGCCACGGCGTACTGGCTGTCCAAGTCAAACTGGTGGATTGCGTGATCAAGTTCCTCGGGTTCGATCGCCAGCGGTACCGGCGCCAAGCCCGCGATGAACCCTTGCTTTTCGGGGAAAAAAACATCCAACAGTCCGAGAATAAGATTGGCCTTTGCGAGATGCCGGTCACACTCCTCGGAAGAAACTTCATCCCGCCGGAACGCATCCCCCGCGTCTCCATGGGCGGGGGGCGTGACCCCGCCGTACTGCGCCATCGCATCCGTCAATTCGACAAGACTCAGCCCGTGGACTGTTTTGATGAGCCGCTGGGCTGCCGTGACCTGGCACAGGATGGTCACTTTTTTCATGGAGTCAATGGCCATCCGTCAACTCTCACGGAATCGGGTAACAATCCGATCCGCCTGTTTCCTAATCATCCCCTCATTGATGCCATCGAGACCGGCCAGCGCCTCGGCGGACGCGCGTTCCGCATCGGCTACATCCTGCTGATGTTCGGCTTCGGCTTCCTGGCGAAAAGCCACGATACGCGACTCGATACGGGCCTCGACGTCCCGGCGTATCGCTTCGATCTCGGTGGCGGCCTTTTTCTCCTCCGCCTTGGCTTCGATGTGGGTGTTGGCCACGATCTCGTCCGCCGTTTTCTCCAAGGAAAGTATATTCTCGATCAGGGATGCCATAGTAAGTTCCTACGCAATAAAAATGTTACTGCAACTTTGTCATACGCATTAACCACCCGGACCCGTTCGGTTGCCGCTACCTCTCAGCCCACACGCTGCACCTTTCGGTT
>Ga0307378_10004928_pt1 | contig 18788 bp, 16 predicted proteins | sample UN1MG_FD_202238 | JGI IMG/M metagenome (GOLD analysis project Ga0307378, IMG submission 202238) | Soil microbial communities from Risofladan, Vaasa, Finland - UN-1 | ecosystem: Environmental > Terrestrial > Soil > Coastal area > Acid sulfate soil | place: Finland: Risofladan, Vaasa | collected... | reverse complement strand
CTTGGGCCGCGCGATCCGCATCGCCATCGGGTTCACGTCGCTGCAGAAGGCTGTGCGGTCCATCAGGTTCGCCTGCAGGGCTGTCGTGCCGCGCCCGCTGAACGGGTCCAGCACCACGTCGCCCGGCTGCGAATAGCGCGAGATGAAATACTCGGGCAGCTCCGGCTTGAACGACGCCCGGTAACTGACTACGTAGTGTAGCGAGTGCATCTGCCGCTGGCGTTCGGTCCAGAACTCGCCGGTGGTCTTGCGATAGACCGCCAGGCGGCTCGAGACGATTTCTTCGGTGAAAATATTCAGCGGCTCGACAGTTTGTGGTTGCGTGTTATCGTCGGGCAGCAGCGATAGCTGTCTTTCACCGCGGATGCGTTCTGAATTTGCCATGACCTGCTATTGTAGCTATGCGGAGTGCAAACTTCAAGGGCGGGAGGCGAGCCGGGGGTGCCGTCTGATCGTCGGGAGGGTGGGCGGTCTGTGCCGGCTCCGGCCCGGCCGTCAGTTGCGGTCGCCGCCGAAGCGGAAGAAATCGCCGGAGTCCATCGGCGGGGCGAATATCTGCGCGCGGCCGCTCCACAGCACCTTGCCGTCGGTTTGGCTGAACCAGATGATCTGCGCGCTCACCGTGGCCGAGCCGCGCCACGTTTTGGCGGGGTTGCCGGTAACTTCGATCAGGCTGGAAAGCGCGTCCCACGACAGCGTATCGCCCGATACGCCGTTCTCGCCGTCGAACGCCTGCACGTTGCCCTCGCCGTTGATGTCTTTCAGCCGGCGTGTTTCAGGGTCGAACGCGAGCCGCAGGTTATCGCATCGGATTCTGAAGTTTTCGCGCCGCGCCTGCACGTTGTCGCTCAGCGATATGATGTTCGTGTCGCGGTCTATGGTCATCGGGCCGCTGCTGCCGACGAACATCGGCGGGCCTTCTGCATCGTCCTTCTCGGCGCTCCTGCCGGCGAGGTCGGCGAAGATAGGCGACCGCGCCGCCGCCGGCGCAATTTCCACCGCCACATTGCTTAGAAGCCTGATGAACTGCGGCTCCTTGGTCCCCTGTTTCGGCTTGAGTTCCAGCCCGTCGCCCGATACGGTGAAATCGGTGCGCGCGATCTTTACGCGGGCATCGCTTCGCAGCGTGCTTGCACTCGCGACCCACTCGAGCTTCTCGGTGGTCACAACGGTGCGGCTGGGATCGTCCACGCGGATGACGACCTGGTCTTCGAGTGTGAATGTAACATCTGCGCGGCCGCGATGTCTGACACTGCCGCTTCGGGAGGAAATTTCGATGGTGTGCTCGTTGCCGTAGACGATCACGTGCGGGTTCTGAGCGCGATAGAAGTCGGCCTCCACCGGCCATGCCTTCTCGGTGGTGACCGTCCAGATGCGTTTTCCGGTTTTCGGGTCGAACGCCGGATAGCGGAAATTCGTGATTTCCTTCACGCCCGCTTCGGGCCTGGCCTCTTGCGCCCGCCCCGCCGGCAGCCACGCGAACGAAGCCGCCAGCAGCGCCAGCGCAGCCCGAATGAGGGCGCAGGTCAGCCGCCGGCGTGCTCGTCCTGGTAATAGCGAGCGATAACTGATTCCCATTTGGCCAGGTCCTTCAGGATGAGTTCCGCCACTTCGCGTGCGGCGCCGCGCCCGCCTTCCGCCGTGGTCACGTATGCCGCCTCGGCCTTGACCTCAGGCCTTGCATTTGCCACGGCAACGGGAAAACCAGCCTTGCGCATCACCGGCACGTCGGGCAGGTCGTCGCCCACGTAGCACGATTCGTCGGCGGTCATGCCGTGCTTCTCGAGCAGCTTGCGGAATGCCCGCAGCTTCACCATTTCACGCTGGTAGACATCTTCAATGCCCAGCTCCCGCGCACGCAATGCCACCACCGACGACTGCCGGCCGGAAATCAGCGCAACCTTCAGCCCCGCGCGGGCCAGGTATTTTATCCCGCTGCCGTCCTGCGCGTTGAAACACTTGCTCTCCTCGCCGTAGTCGTTGATGATGATCCCGCCGTCCGTCAGCACGCCGTCGACGTCGAAGATCACCATCTTGATATTGCCAGGAACGATACCGGACATTCGCGTTTACCTCGCACAAATCATGCCGTCGCCGGCAGCACACCAATTTCCAGCGCATACTGCCGCGACTCGCCGGGCGCAAGCTCGACCAGCTCGCCCGATTCGCGGGCGGCGGCCCTGCCTTTCACCGACGAATTGCCCGGCTCGAGGCCCACAACGTAGGCTCCCTCGCCCAGCATCTTCCATTGGGTCAGGCGGGGAAGCTGTTCGTAGTCGTAGGTCATATAAGCGCCGAACCCGCGGCCCGAGTCGAGCGAATCGTTGCGCAGCTCAAGCCGAACCGTGCCGTCGGCTGCGGGCCTGACCTTGTGGTCGTAGACCCGCTCGCTGTAGTGCGGCATCGGCCCGCTGAACGTGTCGTACACCATATCTTTCTCGGTGTCGGCGTTGAGGGGTTGAACCGATTCCGTGGGCGAGATCAGCCGCGTCCCTTCGTCGATCACCGGAAAGCCGAAATTGCAGTGATAGACGATCATGTGCGGCGCCGGCTCGAAACCGATGTTCTCGACACAATCGCTCAGAAACAGCCGGTTCTCGCCGATCCTGGCAGTTATGCGGCGTGTCAGCCTGAGCTGATGCCCAAACAGGCTCGCCTGGATCACGGTGCCCTCGGCGAACATCACCACGGCATCGCCTTCCCAGCAGGTGCCATGGCAGACGTTCCGCGCCGGAATATTAGACACCCGCCCGTGCAGGCCCAGCTCCTCGCCGGCGTCGGCGCAGGGGCCGCCGGCTTGCGTCAGCCCGCACGTTACAACAAGCCCGCCGGGGAAACTTCGCAGCCAGCCGAGGCCTTGCGGCTCGTAATAGGAAGGCGCAACGGCGCCGGAAGGCGAATACCAGCACAGCGACCGCCCGCAGTAAGACGCCGAGAAAACATCCATCGCCCGGTCGGGCAGAACCGTGAAACGGAAGCCCGTGCCCGTGTCAAAATCGATGGCGCGTACGCCTCGTTCGGAGCCGTCCTGCAGCTCCACGCTGCGCGTTCCGCCCAGTTGGGTAACGTTGCCGATCTTGCGCAGCAGGTCGTTGCGCGAATAGTTGCGGTCAAACAGTGCGGGCATGCGTTTGCCTCCATTGCAGGTTGGGCCGGCCGGACCGGCCCGAAACTCGATCCGCTCGCCGTCGGCCGCCTTGCCGCATCACAACCGCGCACCTGCCGCCGGCGGTTCTGAGCCTTGTGCCTGCTCCGCGAAACAAGCCGCGGGCAGGTGCGTTACTTGCTTGCCTCCTTCTCTTCGTTGATTATGTAGTTCAGGCTCTCCATCACGGTCGTCTGGATATCGCGCTTGTGCTCGTCCGGAATGCGGTAATGATAGCGCTTCTCCAGCAGGTTGAGTGCTTCTTCGGCCACGCGATACGCGAGTTGTTCGATCTTCATTCTACTTCACCTCGTATTGTTCGATCACATCTCAATGTTCAGCACTTGCGAAAGGTCTTCTTTGACGCTGTCGGCCTCTTCTTCTGTGAGGCCGGGGTCTATCACGCGAAAATTGCGGTCTTCGCGCGGGTAACGCAGCAGCATGATTTCCTGCTGCCCCTCGCGGAGAATGTCAACGAAACGCAGCAATTTCTTGCGCATCAGCACCAGCGCAAGGATATAGCGGAATTTCACCTTGTGGTCGGGCTGCTCGCTTTCCTCGGCCGACAGCCGCAGGAAGAAATCGAGCAGCACATCGTCGTCGACAAACAGCTTCTTCTGTTCTGCCCTGGGCGCTACGTGCGTTTTCCAGAACGAAAACGCCGACTGCTCGGCGCCCGAGCCTTCCCAGCACTCGAGGCAGAAATCTTTCCGCGCAAATCCCTCGCCGCTGTCGAACAGCGCGGAGTAATAGAACTCGCCCTCCGCGAACTGCCTCGAGCACGAGGAGCATTGCCTGTTTGATCGCTGAATGTTCCAGTCCATTACAAATATCGTCCGCGCCGGAACCGGCATTTCATACAGATGATTATACCGAAGCCGGCGCCGAATGAAAAGCTGATTTCATAATGTCAGCCGCCCTGGATTCTCCGATACACCTTCTCGATCACGCGGTCGGCTATCTGCCTCGCGCGGTCGTCGGCGGCTTCTATCCGGCTGCGGTGCTCGGCCACGAATGCTTCATCCTTGATGAAAGCCAGGTTGATTTCCACGTTGAGCTTGCAGCCGCGAAGGCCCGCATAGGCGTGCAGCGCCGCCACGCCCACGTCGCTGATCAGGTTCGGGTTGGCTATTTCCACGAGGCGGTCGAGGTCGTCGATCATCGCCGCGCAGGCGCGGAATGCTTTCAGGGGCACATCCATCGCAATATGCAGCGCCTCCTGAATCGCCTGCGTGCGGGCGGCTTTCTGCTCCGGCGTGTCCTTGGGCATTGCGTATGCGTTCGACACGTGCGAGTAGGCCTGCGTGTCGGCGTCGGTCAGTTCCAGGAGCGTGCGGTAACCGGCCTCGCACCGGCCCAGTATCGCGCGGCATTCGTCCTCAACGTCGCGGAATTTTTTCTTCCCGACCGTGAAATTTGCGGCCATGCAAGCCATCGAGCCGCCCAGGGCACCCACCAAAGCCGACACACTTCCGCCGCCGGGAGTGGGATTCCCCGAGGCTGCATCGTCGAGATACTTCCTGATCGATCCGTCGCTGTACACGCTCAGTCTCCGTCCGCAGTGCGGCTGATGGTGCTGTGACGCTGCCATTGTGCGTCGCGCGAAGGATAATCGCTGCGGAAATGGCAGCCTCTCGATTCTGTGCGTTGCTGTGCAAGGTGAATTACGACGCGCGCGGTGGTGAGCATGTTTTGAAGCTGCCAGCCGGCCGGCCGGTCGAACTCCCGCTCCATCACGTATGTGCGCCAGAATCCGATCCGTTCCTCGGCGGCGGCCAGCAGATCGGCGTGGCGTTCGATCCCCGCGTTACGCCACATCAGGCTGCGCAGCGATATCTCCACGTCGGCCAGGTCGATGCTGCTCTGACGCTCGCGCTGAAGATTCACCTGCGAGCTGTATGGCGCCTGGTGCGGCGAAACTTCCGCGAGATGCCTTCCGGCCGACTGCCCGGCGCGCTTGCCCATCACCAGCCCCTCGAGCAGCGAATTGCTTCCGAGCCGGTTGGCGCCGTGGAAACCGGTGCAGGCTATCTCGCCGCAGGCATACAGCCGCTGTATGCTCGTCCGGCCCTCGAGGTCGGTGGCCACTCCGCCCACCGTGTAGTGGGCGCTGGGCCGCACCGGAATGCGATCCTCCGAAATGTCTATATCGAACTCGGCGCACATCGCATTGATCATCGGGAATCGGCGCTGCAGCGTGCTCCTGCCCAGGTGCGTCAGGTCGAGGTAAACATTGGTGTCGCCGGTCCGCTGCATCTCGCGGATAATCCCGCGGCTGACGACGTCGCGTGGGGCAAGCTCTGCGTCTGCGTGCTGGCCGAGCATGAATCGCTCGCCGTGCTTGTTCACCAGCAGCCCGCCTTCGCCGCGAACGGCTTCGGAAATCAGCGAGCGCGACGCCCCGGCTATGTACAATGTGGTGGGGTGGAATTGCACGAACTCGAGGTCCATCAGCCTGGCGCCGGCGCGGAATGCCATCGCAACGCCGTCGCCGGTGACGACGGCCGGATTGGTCGTCTCGCGAAACAGCCGGCCGATCCCGCCGGAAGCCAGGATCGTCTGGCGGCTCCACACCATCATCAGCCCCTTGTTGGCGTTGTGGAATATGGCGCCCATGCAAACGCCACCGATGGTAACAAGGTCTATGACGAATGAATTTTCGAGGATGTGGATGCGCCGGCGTACCTGCGCCTCGGCCACGAGCGCCGCCTCTATCTCGGCGCCGGTGGCGTCGCCTCGTGCGTGAACTATCCTGCGGCGCGAGTGCCCCCCTTCGCGCGTCAGCGCCAGCTCGCCGTCCACTGCGTCGAAATGGGCGCCCCACGAGATCAGCTCGCCCAGCCGCTCCGGCCCCTCGCCGACGATCGTTCGCACCACGGATTCGTCGCTGAGGCCGCAGCCGACCTCCAGCGTGTCGGCTATGTGTGTCCCGATGGCGTCATCGCCGCCGAGCGCCACCGCCAGGCCGCCCTGTGCGTGGCCCGTACTGCCCTCGCGGACCGTTTCCTTCGTCAGGATCAGCACGTCGCCGTGTTCGGCGGCTTCGATCGCGGCGCGAAGCCCGCCGACGCCGCTGCCGATCACCAGCACGTCGGTGAATATGTGCGGAAGGGCGGCCGTGTCGAATGAAACCAGGTAGCGTGGTGTTTGCGAGTATTTCTTCACGCCCAGATATCATCCCCTGGTGAGTTTGCGGAAGCAGGCCAGCAGCTTCCTTGTGATGGGGCCGGGCGTGCCGTCGGCCACCGGGCGTCCGTCTATTTTCACAACGGCGATCACCTCGGCGGCGGTGCCGGTCAGGAAACATTCATCCGCGGTGAACAGGTCGTAGCGGGTCATGTTTTCCTCGAGCACCGGAATACCTTCGTCGCGCGCCATGCACATCACGGCGTTGCGGGTTATGCCTTCAAGAATCCCCGCAGACCTGGGCGGCGTGATCAGCGTGCCCTTGCAAACGATGAAGATATTGTCGCCCGTGCATTCGGCCACGTGCCCCTGGCCGTTGAGCATGATCGCTTCCATCACGCCGGCATTCAGGCCCTCGATCTTCGCGAGGATGTTGTTCAGGTAGTTCAGCGACTTGATCCTCGGGTCGAGCGCGTTGGGATGGTTGCGGATCGTTGAAACCGTCACCACCTCCATCCCCCGATCATACAATTCCTGCGGATATAGCTTGATGCTGTCGGTGATGATGATCACGTTGGGCTTTTCGCACAGCCGCGGGTTCAGCCCGAGCGTGCCTTCGCCGCGCGAGACCACCGCCCGGATGTAGGCGTCCGTCAGATTGTTAGCCTGCAGCGTCTTCATCACGGCCGCTTCGAGTTTTTCCTTGGACAGCGGAATCTTCAGCTCGATTGCAGCCGCCGACGCGTACAGGCGGTCTATGTGCTCCTTGGGAGTAAACAGCTTGCCGTTGTAGGCGCGAATTCCTTCGAACACGCCGTCGCCGTACAGGAAGCCATGGTCGAAAACCGAGACCTTGGCTTCTTCCCTAGGTACCAGTTCACCGTTGATGTAGACTTTCAGGCCCATCGATGCTTCTCCTTGGCGCTTTGAGGCCGTTGCCGCCGCTCGTGGAGCACCTTAGTTGGTCACAATGACGTCAATTCGTCCATCCTTCATCCTGGCTATCCTTCGCGCCCGCGACGCGAGCGCCGTCGTATGCGTAACAATCACGAACGTCTGCCCGGTTGTCTGGTTCAATTCGCACAGCAGGTTGTGGATTTCTTCCGACGTTACCGAATCGAGGTTGCCCGTCGGCTCATCGCAGAAAATGACCTCCGGCCGGCCGAACAGCGCCCGTGCGAGCGCCACGCGCTGCTTTTCGCCGCCCGAGAGCTGCGACGGCCTGTGCCACGCACGCTCGCCAAGGCCCACCTCTTCGAGCGCCTTGTGCGCGGCTTCCAGATTCCCGCCGCGCTTCCAGGAAAAGACGCCCGAGCCCACCATCCCCGGCAGCATCACGTTCTCCAGCGCCGTCAGGTCCGGCAGAAGGTGGTAGAACTGAAACACGAAACCGAACCGACGGTTGCGAATCTCCGCGCGCTTCGCCGGCCTGAGCTGCGCAACATCGCGCCCGCGGAAGATCACCCGGCCCGACGTTGCCGTATCCAGCAGGCCCAGCACGTGCAGCAGAGTACTCTTGCCGGCGCCCGACTCGCCCGTTATCGCCAGCATCTCGCCCTCCTCGACCGCAAGCTCGAGGTCGTCGAGCGCGTGAATCTGCGACGTCCCATCCAGATACGTCTTGGTCAGGTGAGAAGCCTCGAGTATGTTACTCATATCGCAACGCCTCCACCGGGTCCAGCCTCGCCGCCATCATCGACGGAACAAACGCCGCCACCAGACCTGTGATCACAGCCGCCGACACTATCGTAATGACACCGCCCGCCTCCACGTAGGCGGGTATCTCGTGCAGGTAATATATGTGGCCGAAAACGGGCACGCCCGAAATCTTCTCGATGAGCCGCGCCAAGTTATTCATTATGAACTTCAGGAACACCAGCCCGGCCGCAGTGCCCACAATCGCACCGACCACCCCGATCACGAGGCCGTTGAGCATGAAAATTCCCATAATTCCAGGTACCGTGCCGCCGACCGCCTTAAGGATGCCTATGTCGTGCGTCTTCTCGCGGACGGCCATCAGCATCACGGCCAGCACAAACAGGCCCGCCATCAAAAATACCACGCCCAGCACCACCGCCTGCACCAGCCGCTCGATACGCAACGCCGCCAGCAGGTTGGGCCGCAGGTCCATCCACGTTCTCACCGTGTAGATCGGCTCGGCGCCGGGCTTGGGCCGAAGGTTGTCGATCAGCAGGTTTTTCACCACCTCCGCCTGCTTGTGATCCTTCAGCGCAATGCCGATGCCCGAGGCCTCGTCGTAGTCGTAGCCCACGAGGCGCTGAGCCTCCCGGATCGGGATATACACGAACTGGGCGTCGTAATCCTGGTAGCCGCTTTCAAAGCGCCCGACCAGCGTGAAAACCGGTTTCTCCGTGAACCGCCCGCTGCCCGTAAGCGGGGGCTCAAGCTCGATTTCCGCGCCCGTCATCAGCCGCTCGGTCTTGCCGCCGGCCGCGTCTTCGCCGGTCTGCTCAACATCTTCCATAAGCTCGAGCGTGCGGGCAAGCTCGGTGCCGATAATCACGCCGGGCTTCTGAGGCGGGCGGCCGTCCAGGTTGAGATCGGGGTCTTTGGCGTCCAGGTTGAAATCGGGCGTTTTGCCGTCTTGCAGGTACTGCTCGAGATCGCCGACGCTGCATTCGCTTTCCATATCCACACCCCGCACGAGAGCCCGCGTGGTGTATCCGTTCGCTTTCAGGAATACGAACGTCTGCACGTAAGGCGCACACCCGCTCACCATCTCGCCGAGCTGCTCGTCCTGCTCGATCCACTCGATGACCGTCTCGTAGCCCTGCACGCGGTCAAGCCCTTTGGCCTCGATCGAGATAGTGGCCAGCGTGCCGCGAATCCGGGAGTGGAGATCGTGCTCGAAACCCCGCATCACCGACAGCACCACGATCAGCACCCCCACGCTGGTCGCCACCGCAAGCGTGGCCAGGTAGTTGCTGATGCGCGATCGCATCAGGCGGATGCTCAGGAACGTCTGGTATTTTTTCAATCCGATGCCTTTCCTTCCGGCCGCAGCAGCGGAAACAGGATGACGTCGCGGATAGACTGCCTGTTCAGCAGGATCATGGCCAGCCGGTCGATCCCCATCCCGTAGCCGCCTGTAGGCGGCAGGCCATGCTCGAGCGCCTCCACGAAATCGACGTCGATCTTCGACTCATCGCCGCCGGCCTGCCGCCTGAAGCGCGCCATCTGCTCTATCGGGTCGTTAAGCTCCGAATAGGCGTTAACGATCTCCATCCCCGTAACAAACAGCTCGAAGCGGAGCGCCACGTTCGGATTCTCCGGATCGAACTTCGCCAGCGGGCACATCGACGCCGGAAAATGCGTGACAAAGGTCGGTTGTATTAGGTTCGGCTCCACCGCCTCCGAAAACAGCTCGTCGATAATCTCGTCCGGCGTCAGTTCCGCCACGTCTATCCCCAGCTTCGCCGCCTTCTCGGTCAGCGCCTCCGCGTCGTTCACGTCCACCCCGGCATACTCGCGCAGCAGCTCCGCATAGCGTGCGCGGCGCCACGGCTCGCTGAAATCGATCTCCGAGTCGCCGTAGGCCACCTTGCGCGAGCCGTTTACGTCGTCAACGATGAACCCGATCAGCTCCTCGGCGAGGCGGATCATCCCCTCGAAATCCGAATATGCCTCGTAGATTTCGATCATCGTGAACTCGGGGTTATGGCGGGTGGAAATGCCTTCGTTGCGGAAGTTCCGGTTGATCTCGTAAACCTTGTCCATCCCGCCCACCACCAGCCGCTTGAGGTGCAGCTCGGGCGCGATCCGCATGAACAGGTCGAGATCGAGCGCATTGTGATGCGTGACGAACGGCTTCGCGGCCGCCCCGCCCGCGATGTGGTGCATCATCGGCGTTTCGACCTCCACGAACCCGCGATCGTCGAGCCAGCGGCGTATGCAGCGGGTCATGCGTGTCCGCTTCAGGAACGCCTCCATCGACTCCTCGTTCGCGATCAGGTCGAGGTATCGGCGGCGCTGGCGCGTCTCGATGTCGCGCAGCCCGTGGTACTTCTCCGGCAGCGGCCGCAGCGCCTTGCACAGCACCGTCAGCGATTTCGCGAAAATCGTAGTCTCGCCCGTGCGCGTCTTCTGAAGCTCGCCTGCCACCCCGATGATATCGCCAAGGTCCAGCAGATTGTATATTTCAAACGCCTCATCGCCCACGACATCCTTGCGGACGTAAACCTGAATCCGGCCCGTCCAGTCGCGGATATTGAGAAAACCCGCCTTGCCGTGGGGGCGGTTGGCCACCATTCTGCCGGCCGCCACCACCGACGTTCCCGGCTCATCATCGTTGAAGCTCGCGAGGATTTCCGCGATGGTGCCCGTGGTCTCGAACCGTGCGCCGAAGGGTGAGACCCCCCTGCCCTTGAGTTCTTCCAGCTTTCGGAGCCGTTCCTCTCTCTGCGTATCGCTCATTCTGAACTACGCCCGTCGTTTGAAGCCAATTGCGGGATGGTATACGTACAGAAATTCTATTAGACCACATAACCGGCGGAAAATCAAGATAATCCAACGGCTTGAGCGGGCATGGGAAGACACGGACTTACACAGACGGACACGGACTTGCACGGACAAGCAGGGACAACACGGGCTGCGGTGATTCTGCTTACTATTTTGTGTAATCCACACGGCCCCCCCCGCCGCTGCCGGAATTTCCCCCGCCGCGTGTGCCGGCGGCCCGCCTGCCGGCCGCGCTGCGCTCCCGCGCGCGTTCGCTGCGGTTGTTATACTACCGGGGAGGACGCAACTAATGCAAGCTATATGGAAGGGCCACATTTCGTTCGGGCTGGTCAGCGTGCCCGTCAGCCTTTACTCGGGCACCGAGGACCGCCGCGTGTCGTTTAAGATGCTGCACGCGAAGGACAACAGCCCAATCAGGTACAAGAAGGTGTGCGAGAAGGAAGATACCGAGGTGCCCAAGGGCGAAATCGTCAAGGGCTATGAGCTTGACGACGGCCGATTCGTCATTCTCACGGACGAAGATTTCGACAAGGTCAGCCCGGAGCTTACCAAGACCATCAACATAGTGAATTTTGTGAAGGTGGACCTGCTGGATCCGGTTTGGATGGACCGCCCCTATTACCTGGAGGCGCGCGAGGGGGGCGAAACGCCATACGAGCTGCTGCGGCTCGCGCTCGAGCAGACCGGCTACGTGGGCGTCTGCAAGGTGGTGCTGCGCAACCGCGAGCACCTGGCGGGGCTGATCCCCCGCGAGGGCATGCTTGTACTCGAGCTGCTGCGTTTCAGCGATGAAATCCGCAGCGCCGGGAAGCTCAGCAAACCGTCGGGCGTGAAGGTCGAGAAGAAGCAGCTCGAGCTGGCCAAGGAGCTGATAAACAGGATCGCCGAGGAGTTTCATTACGAGCAATACGTGGATGAATACTCGCAGCAGCTTAAGAACATGATCGAGCAGAAGGCGAAGGGCAGGAAGGTGGTGGCCCCGAGGAAGAAGAAGGCGCCCGAGGTCGAGAACCTGATGGACGCCCTCCAGAAGTCGTTGAAACAAGCTGCTTAGACGGGTGGCAGGATGACACCGATGCTGAAGGCGGCGCCGGCCGAGGGCGCCCGCAAGGCGCCGATGCCGCACGATATCCGGCCGATGCTCGCAACCGCCGCTGAGGAGATTTTCTCCGACGCGGGCTGGACGTTCGAGGTGAAGTGGGACGGCGTGCGGGCGTTGTGTTTCATCAGCGGCGGCCGTGCGCGGCTGGTGTCGCGCAACGGCCGCGAGCTTGGCAGTCAATACCCCGAGGTGCTCGCGGCGGCTTCGCAGGCGGCGGCCGGCCACGCCGAGATGATCCTCGACGGCGAGATCGTCGCATTCGATGAAGGCCGCCCAAGCTTTCAGAAACTCCAGCGGCGGATGAATCTGTCGCAGGACGGGCGGATCGAAAGGATGGCCGAGGCCGAACCGGTCGTCTATTGCGTTTTTGATATATTATATCTGGACGGCTACCTGCTGACGGGCTGCTCATTCACCGAGCGCAGGCGTATTTTGCAAAATTCGCTGACGCCCTCCGCGCAGGTCACCGTGCCGACGGCGTTCGAGGAGCGGGGCGAGGAGCTGTATGCCGCGGCGCGCTCGGGCGGCCTCGAGGGGGTGGTCGGCAAGCGGAAAACCAGCACCTATACGCCGGGACGACGCAGCACCAACTGGCTGAAGTTCAAAATCCTGCACACGATGGATGCCGTGATCGGCGGCTACACCGAGCCTCGCGGCGGCCGCCGGTTCTTCGGCGCGCTGCTGCTCGGCTTGTACTCGGAAAACGTGCTGCGTTACGTCGGCCATACCGGCACCGGATTCGATCAGGAAACGCTCGCGGCGGTTTACGAGCGCTTGCAGCCGCTGCGGACCGACGCCTGCCCGTTCGAATCGCGCCCCCGCACAAACACGCCCGCACACTGGCTGAGGCCCGAGCTTGTCGCCGAGATCAAGTATGCCGAGATAACCGATGCAATGAACCTGCGCCACCCGGTTTTCCTGCGCCTGCGCGACGACAAGCCGCCCCGCGACTGCACGCTGAGCGACCAGCTTCCCCCGAGGCCCGAGCGGCACGATCCGGCTGAAATCCGCCTGACGAACGCAGACAAGCCCCTGTGGCCCCGCCACGCCGGCAGGCCGGCCGTTACCAAGAAGATGCTCGCCGATTACTACCTGTGGGCCGCCGAGGCGATCCTCCCATACACGCGCGGCCGGCCGCTGATGCTCAACCGCTACCCCGACGGCGTCGCCGGGCCCTCATTCTACCAGAAAAGCTACACCGATCCGCTGCCCGAGGGCGTGGACGAATACGTTTATTATTCGCACCACGCCGGGCGCAACGTCCGCCACGTGATCTGCAGCAACCGGAAAACGCTGAAATGGCTCGCGCAGGTGGCGTGCGTGGAACTCAACTGCTGGACGGCCCGCACCGATCAGCCCCTCCTGCCGGATTTCATGGTGCTGGATATCGATCCATACATTACATGGGCGCCCGGGCAGCGCGGCGCGGCGCTCAACCCGGACGATTTCGCGGCGGCCGTGCAAGTGGCCGGAATGCTGAAGGAGCTTCTGGATCAGATCGGGCTGGTGGGATACCTGAAAACATCCGGCCAGCGGGGGCTGCACGTGTTTGTGCCGATCCGCCGCGAATATGCCTACAGCCAGGTGCGAAGCTATGCGCGGACGCTCGCCCATCACATGGTGCAACAGTCGCCCGACCTGATCACTACCGAGTGGCGCGAGACTGACCGCGCCGGCAAGGTTTTCTTCGACTACACGATAAACGCGCCCGGCAAGACGCTGTGCGGGCCATACTCGCCGCGGCCGACGGCCGAGGCGACAATCTCGACGCCCATCCGCTGGGACGAGCTGCGCTCGGTGCGGCCCGGCGATTTCACCATCCACACCATCCGCGACCGCATCAAGGAAACGGGCGACCTGTGGCTGGGAATCCTTCGCAGCGCTCAGAAGCTTGCATGACCGCTTTCAGAACGCCACGCTGAACCCCAGATATGGGCCGGCGAGGGTGAGTTTCTGTTCGGCAGTATCGTTGTTCGAGGAAAAATAGAATACCATATAGCCCACGACCACCCTCGCGGTGCCCAGCACACGCATCTGCAGCTCGCCGTTGCCCGTAAGCAGCGACTCGCTCAGGTTCAGACCGCGGCTGAAAAACGCCAGCCCCCCCACCGACGTGGTTATCCGCGACGTGAAATGGTAATCGAACAACAGCCCGAGCACGGGGGACGTTTGAACCGTGCTGAGTTTGCCGGCGGCTGCGTCGCTGCTGATTTCCTGCGATATCCATGTAAGGTTCATTCCGGCGCGGAAATACATCTGAGCCTTCTCGACGCCCAGAATAAGATACTCGGCCGAGGCAGTCGCCGAGCTGACCGTGAGGTTCGTGTCCAGCAGAGCGCCCGGTGCGAATGCCGCGTCATCGAACACGAGCGGACGGTCGAGCGTAACATCCTCGCTTTGCGACACCTGCCAGTACTGAAACAGGAATCGCCAATGCCTCGACACGCTGACGCGCAACTGGCCGAATGGTGCATTGACAACCGGGCCGTAGTCCAGGTCGTCGCGGAAATCGAGCGAGTTGTCGGCGCCGGCGAACGTTTTCGGAAAGCCGATGGTGCCCTCGAACGACGGCAGCCACCAGAAGGCGCTGAAATCGAACTTGGGCTGGTATGTCGGGTCGAACAGCTCCGACAGGTCCTCCCCTCTCGCGCCATCAGCGGCCGCAAGCAGCAGCGCCGCCGTCAGCGCAAGCCCCGCGTTCAGTTTGGACATGCTCGTCCCTCCATCGCACTTCGCCTGCCGATAATTTCGGCGGAATCAGGCATTATGTGAAATGGAAAGGGCGGCTTGCCGGGCGGGGATGCCCCGACGCGCCTGCCGGCCCGTGATTTTTTTTGGGCGGCGGATAATCTTTCCACTTGAAATAGGTCATGGAAACTATACAATTAGGTGTTTGTTTCCGCAGGCACAGGCCATTTTTGTCGCGGGAGGCCAATGGAGTTCTTCACCTGGCGCGGTGGCCGCTTATACGCAGAAGACGTTGAAGCAGCCCAGATTGCAGATGAATTCGGCACACCGTGTTATATTTACAGCGAGGCCGCCCTCCGGACTCAGCTTGCCCGGTTGGCCGACGCTTTTGCCGAGGTCGAGCCGCTCATCTGCTATTCCGTGAAGGCGAACTCCAATCTCGCAATCCTCAAGCTGTTCAGCGAGATGGGTGCGGGATTCGACATCGTGTCGGGCGGCGAGCTTGCCCGCGTGCTGAAGGTGGGCGGCGATCCTGCGAAGACCGTTTACGCCGGAGTCGGCAAGACACGGCCGGAAATCGAATACGCGCTGCGGTCCGGCATCCTGATGTTCAACGCTGAATCGAGGAACGAACTCGAGGCGATAAACGAGGCGGCCGGCAGGCTCGCAACAACCGCGCCGGTAGGGCTGCGGCTCAACCCGGATGTCGACCCGAAAACCCATCGGCACACGACCACCGGCAAGAAGGAAAACAAATTCGGCATCGACCTCGAGACCGCCGAGGCGATAGCCGGCGACTTGCAGTCGCTGCCGAACATACGGCTGATCGGGCTTGACACGCACCTCGGTTCGCCGATCAACACGCCCGAGCCATATGTGCAGGCACTCGAGAAGGTGTTGAAATTCCTCGATACGCTGCGAGCCGCCGGACATGATGTTCAATGTATCGACATAGGCGGCGGCTTCGGAATAGAATACAAGGGCGGAGAAACAGCGGGCCCGGCCGATTACGCAGCGGCCATAATGCCCCTGGTGAAGGAATCCGGCTGCCGGCTCATCATCGAGCCGGGCAGATACATCGCCGGAAACTCCGGCATACTCCTCACCCGCGTTACGTATGTGAAGCAGTCGGGCGGGAAGGCCTTCGCAATCTGCGATGCCGCGATGAACGATCTGATCCGGCCCGCGCTATACGACTCGTTTCACAAGATATGGCCGGCCCAAACCGGCCGCCCCTTCGGCGAATGCCTCGACGCCCGCCCCGGCACCGACGACTACGCCGCATACGACGTGGTCGGGCCGGTGTGCGAAAGCGGCGACTTTTTCGCGAAGGGCAGGACGCTGCCGCGCCTTGAGCAAGGCGACCTGCTGAGCATTTTCAGCGCAGGCGCATACGGAATGAGCATGAGCAGCAACTACAACTCGCGGCCGAGGGCCGCCGAAGTGATGGTAACAGGCGCCCGCACGCGCGTCATACGCGAGCGCGAAACACCGGACGACCTGTTCAGGCACGAACGTTTCTGTTAGCAACAGAAAGGCATATGGCGACCCCAGGGCGCCGAATTCACAGGCAAAGGAGAAGGAAATGGTCAGAGCGTTAGCAGCAGCAGCAGCGGCAACTCTCCTGCTCGTTGGCGGTGCCGGATTGAGCGTTCCGGCCGTAGCGGCGGAGCGGACCGAAATCACCGAGAGTTTCAACAAAGCCGTGCAGCTTCTCGAGGCGGCAAGCGGATCGAAGGATGCCGGCGAGAAGCTCGAGAAATTCAAGGAAGCACGCGTCGCACTCGAAAAGGTGCTGGGTCTGAAACCGGACGCCGACACCGCACGAGAGCTGCGCAACCTCGTCAAGGGCGAGATCATCACGCGGGTATTCCTCGAAGCACCCCGCGAGACCATCGACAAATTCAAGGAAGTGCTCGCACTCGCGGAACAAGGCCGTAAAGACTACATCCGCGACAAGGCCCGGATCGCCGAACTCATCAAAGACCTCACCGCCGGCGAATTCGACAGGATGTGGATCGCAATCTACCAGCTCAAGGCAGCAGGGCAGCACGCCGTGCCACAGCTTTTCGAGAAACTGAAAACCGGCAACCGCGACGACTGCTCCGCCGTTACAATGGCGCTCATAGCCGCCGGGCCGTCGGTTGTGCTGCCGCTCGCCGAAACGCTGAAGATCGACGATGCCGAAATCGAGCAGGAAATCATTTTCATCCTCGGCCAGATAGGCGACGCCCGCGCACTGCCCGCACTCGCCGCAACAGCAGCAAGCGCAACCAACGATGCAGTCAACACAGAAGCCGCAAAGGCAGTCAGAGCGATAGCCGGAGACGCCGGAGCCAAGTCCGCCCCGATCTACTACCTCGAGCAAGCCCAGGCATATTACCAGAAGCGCTTCGAAGTGCTGCAGCGGCCTGCGGAAGATTACATCATCTGGACCTGGGACAACGAAGCCCGCAACGTTGCCGGCCGCCAGGTGCCCGAGTACGCCTTCTACCTCGAGATGGCCGAGAAATTCTGCTACGACGCCATCGCCATAAACGAGTTCTTCGACGACATCTACCCGCTGCTGATCTGCGATTACTTCCAGCAGTATCACACATACAGCGACCTCCTGGCAAGCGCCGCCAGGGCAGGCGAAAACACGCTGAGCGAAGCCGAGGTCAAAGACCTCGAGGCACGCAAGGCGCGCATGGTTGAAATACTGCGCACAGCCACAGCACTGGGCAAGGAGCACGTCTACGACGCGCTGCAGATGGCCCTCGCAGACGGCAACGTGGCCGTGGCAGTATCCTGCTCCGCCACACTGCGGAAACTCGGCAGCACCGCCGACCTCCCGATCGTCCCCGTCGCCGGCAAGCGTGGACAGATCAAGCCCCAGGTGCCGGCCGAGGCCGATCCGCTCGTTGCCGCGCTCGACTCCGCCAACAAGTCCGTCCGCTACGATGCCGCCGCAACACTCGCAGGCCTCGCCGACCGCGAATTCCCCGGCGTCGAAAAGGTCGCACCCATCCTGTGCCAGGCATTGGGCGAACGCGGCGCACGAGTCGCACTCGTTGCCGACAGCGACGTGCAGGTCGTAAACCATCTCCAGGCCAGCCTTAAGGATCAACGGCTGAACTACATCGTCGACATCGCCCGCGACCAGAAGGAAGCCCTCAACGTCGGATTCTCGGTCCCGATGAAAGACGTGCTGCTGGTCGACGCAGCCTTCAAGAAATCGATCGAAACATTCCTCACCGACTATCGCACCCGAAACGTGCCGGTGATCATCCTGACAACCGACGCAAACGCCGCCGAAGCCAGGGCTGCATTTGAAGGCAAGGGCAAGGTGGCCGCATTCCTCGCGAAGCCGATCCAGCACGCCGCGCTCGAGATCGCCCTTAGCGACGCATTCCGCACCGTCAGGGAAGACACCGGCAACACCGTTGCCCTCGAGATGAACTACCTTGCCGCCAGGGCGCTCGCCAACGTCGACGTCAGCACCACCGTGCTGCCGATGAACGACACCGTGCCCGCCCTCGTGCGTGCGCTCGACCTCCCCGACGAGGTGCGTCTCGAGGCGCTTAAAGCCCTCAGCAATATCGCATCGCCGGCAGCCCAGCACGAGCTGACGCAGGTGGCGGTAAACACCGCAAACTCGCTGGAAGCGCGTCTGGGCGCCCTCGAGGCGCTCGCGTCGATCGCGATCAAGCAGGGCGGCACCTCGACAGACGTCAAGCTTGCCGCCGAGAAACTCATCAACGACAAGGAGCCGGACGTCCGAACCGCCGCGGCACGGCTGATCGGAGCCGGCACCTCCAGCGTGCTGCCCGTCAAGCAGCTTATCCAGAACGCCAAGTGGGTCAGCGTCAACTGACGGGGCCTCGGCAAGAACGAATGACAGACAACAAAGCCGCCTTGGCACCGTATGAAGGCCAAGGCGGCTTTTGCATGCTATGAAGGGGAATGGAGGATTGGGCCTTATAGACCCTTTATCCTCGATTTCTGCACCTCGCGCGCAGAAGTTGCCACGGCCACGATGGCAGAATTATTGAGGACGACGTAGGGGCCGACGTAGAGGCAGGGCTTGCCCTGCCCTCTGTGAACTGAGATTGGTCCAAGGGCGGGGCAAGCCCCGCCCCCTGTAGTTTGGCCTTTCTGATCACGACAACGCGTAGCAGGCGGCCGACAGCAGGCGTGGAGTGAATTTCGGCGGCTTCATGTCCGGAGGGGGGCCGAACGTGAAGCCGTCGAAATTGCCGATCCCGC
>Ga0307378_10004927_pt1 | contig 18792 bp, 18 predicted proteins | sample UN1MG_FD_202238 | JGI IMG/M metagenome (GOLD analysis project Ga0307378, IMG submission 202238) | Soil microbial communities from Risofladan, Vaasa, Finland - UN-1 | ecosystem: Environmental > Terrestrial > Soil > Coastal area > Acid sulfate soil | place: Finland: Risofladan, Vaasa | collected... | reverse complement strand
AGGACATTGTCGATTACAAGCTGCCCACTCACCCGCTCAAAGACGTGGACATCAAAAGGGCCAAAGACGCCCTCAAGAACGACCCGTTCGTGCAGCACTTCAAGCCGTGGCAGGATGCGATCCAGCAGTTGCTCGACATGGGCGTCAGGGCCGAGCAGCAGGCCTTCGCGGTACACGATCTGAACTACGTTATCCACCATTACCTGCCGGAGAAGCTGGCCGTGGCCAAGACCTTCTTGCCATAGAGGGGTGTAAGGGTTCCCGTTCACGGTCCGGTAATCGCTTGCGTCCCAGGACTTGTTGGTTGCGGCTGAGCCATCCCCAAAGCCTTCGGCTTTGAGGCTGCCACCCAGCGCACCAATTCACGAAAACTCCCGGTTATTTTGTCTTTTCTGTCTAAACATTTTGGCTCTGATATGTTATAATAAGTATAGCCGTATGGGTGGACCAAGAAGTAGGAGTAATGAGCTTGGACAATTGGAATCGAGGGTGGTTGTTTTCAATTCTTGTCGCCGTAACCCTTTTGACATCTGGTGTTTGGGCGGATCGGCCGGGGTGGGAGCAGCACGATGTGGACTGGCTTGCGGGTCCCTGCGGGCGCATCAAGTCGATCAGCGTTCCCCAGGCCGGGAGCCTGCCTCTACGTGTCAGGCCCCGTGAAGGTGAATCTGCCGGCGTGGAAAGAAGGGTTCCGCCCATCGGAGCGGCGCCGGGTTTTGGTCTATTCTCAGGGGGGGCCGCCACTCTGTCGAATTTCGCCAATGTGATTGAATCGCCTCCTATAGCGGGATTTGTTCCGCAGATAGCCGTTGCTGTAACGGATATGCGGTCCGACGACGCCGACTGGGTGGCGCAGGTCCACAACTCTGTTGTTGGCAAGCATCTGACTAATAGTCCCCAGACGAACTTCGCGATAGGATTGTTCGACACGGGAGCCAGTTTCCACCTGATGAGCTACGCCGCCGCCCAGCGGACCGGAGTTTATGCTTCCGACTTACTGACGTCGAATACCGTCGAGATCATCGGCGCGACGAATTCGGCTTTTGCCCTCGTGAGCCAGCCGCTGGCCCTCTTCATAGATGGGTTGGCCGCCATCGACCCGAACACGATGACGCTGGATGAGTCGAACATGGTCGGCCAGAGCAACGTCTCGATTGTTATCGGCGATGAGCCGACGCCGGACTTAAAGGATCTGCCGACCGTCATAGGCTCGCCCATGAGTGTGAATTTCGTGACGGCCATCTTCAATGATCACCCTATCACAGTGACATACGACGGCAACGATTATACCTCGCCGGACATTCGCTTCTATGAACACGGGGACCCATGCATCCCTGACCTGCCCCGCACGATTCCTCTTACCCTTATCCCGTCCGGCGCCGTCAACATACAGTACATTATCGATCTTGAGGCCATAATGGACTTCATTTTCCAGCCGGGCCAACCTTCCATTATCGTCGGAAACTCGGGTCAAAGCTTGTTTTTTGTCGGAAGTGTGGACTTGCATGACGGGGCCCGAAGTGCAATCGATAAGACTCGTTTCATGCTGGATACGGGCGCTCAGATCACCGTGATCAGCTCGGGCATCGCCTCCCGGCTCGGTTTGGATCCGGCCAACAAGGACTTTGACGTGGAGATTGAGGATGCGACGGGCGAGATCACCATCCAGCCCGGTTTCTACATTGATTCACTTGAGATACCGGCTCTCGGAGAATGGCTGAGCTTCACAAACGTCCCTGTTGTGCTTCTGGATGTTGCCTCGCCCGAGGGGGGCACGCTGGATGGAATCATCGGGATGAATCTATTCGTGGAGTTCAACCTTGTTCTGAGCGGCGGCGGCTTGCTGTTCCAGGCCCCGCCTTCGCTGGCGTTCGAGCGAATTCCGGCTCGCCTGGCCGCCGATATCGCCCCGCCGCAGGGCGATGGCGTGGTGAATTGGCTCGATTTTGCCGCGTTTGCGCAGGCATGGCTTTCCAGCTCAGGCCAGCCTAACTGGTACGCCAGGGCCGATTTAGCGCCGCCCGGCGCCCCGGATGGTGTCATTGATTTCCTTGACCTTGCCGTCTTCGCAGAATCCTGGCTCGCCCGGACAGCGCCTTGAGTGCACGGAACAGATTCGTAGATTCCTCTAACCGTTTGACATCCTTCCGCTCTGCGAATATCATTCACACCCTGCCTGGACGTTTATTGCTTTGCAGGATGATTCAATGAGATTCGTATTGGATGTGTTGTATCTGTTGGCTGCTTTGGCATACAGCCCCGTCATCATCTATCGGGCCGTCAGGCACAAACGCTACCGAACGGGCTGGGCCCAGCGGTTTGGCAGAATCCGACGCAGAAGCCCTGCGGGAAGATGTATCTGGCTCCACGCCGTCAGCGTAGGCGAGGTGAACGCGGCCAAGACCGTCGTCGAGGAGCTTGTTAGGCGGTTCGGCGACCTTGAGATCGTGGTCAGCACGACTACCGATACGGGATTTGCCCGCGCGATGAGTCTTTTCGGCAAGCATCATGAGATCTTCTATTTTCCCTTTGATTTTTCCTGCGTGATGAGCCGTGCCTTCAAGAATATTCGGCCGGCAATCTGCTTGTTGATGGAACTGGAAGTCTGGCCCAATTTCGTCAGTGTTGCACAGCGGCGAAACGTTCCTGTAGTTGTGGTCAACGGGCGAATCAGTGACAAGAGTTTCTCCCGATACAATAGAATCAGGCCGTTCGCTCGGAGCGTTTTCCGCAAGGTCAGGCTCGTTCTTGCCCAGACGGAGGAATACGCTGAGCGTTTCAGAGCTATCGGGACGGCCGCCGAGAACGTGGTGGTCACCGGCTCGCTGAAATACGACACCGCTCAGATTACCGATAAAGTGGAAGGCACGGATGCTCTGGCCGCCCAACTCGATCTTGGCGGCGAGCGGTTATGGGTCGCCGGCGCGACCGGCCCCGGGGAAGAGAAGATCATCCTCGACGTGTTCGCGCACTTGAAACAATCGGAACGGTTCAGGGACCTGCGGCTTGCCATCGTACCCCGAAAACCTGAACGGTTTGACGAGGTGGCTCAGCTTATAGAACAGTCGGGCTTTAACCTGATCCGATACAGCGAAGTAAAGAAGAAGGCCCCAGAGACTACAGAGAAATCGAAAATCGAAAATCGAAAATCGAAAATTGATGTGGTTATTCTCGGCGATACGATGGGTGACCTGCGGAAATTCTACTGCCTGGCAACAGTGATTTTCGTGGGCCGGTCTCTGGTTCCCATGGGCGGCTCGGACATGATGGAGGCGGCGGCCCTGGGCAAGTGCACGATTTTTGGCCCGCATGCGTTCAATTTCAAGCAGACCGTCGATTCCCTTCTGGCCGACGAGGGCGCGATTCTGGTCAACGATGAGCACGAATTGCTCCAGGCAATGCAGAAGTGCCTGCTGGAACCAGAATATGCCGACCGAATCGCCCACAGGGGACGAGAGGTCATCAGAAAGAACCAGGGTGCTACGGCGAAGAGCATCGAACGAATCGCAGGGATTCTCGGCAAGCCTTAGTAAATCAAGCCGGCCGAATGAACGCCTTTTGTCGTAGTTGCTTACGGAGTGTCTGGCACTAACTTGCCGTTCACGATTTTGCGCACGTTCTTGAAGCCTTTTTGTGAGGGAAGGGTGAAGAGAGCTTTTCGCCGCGGTTCTGTAATCTCCGCCGGTTTCATGCTGCCGGGGTTTAGAGTGATGCTGAGCGAGTCTTCCTTGCGATCGCGGCCCTGCGTTGTTATCTTTATCACGGCCGGGACAAAGAATCCGTCTGACACCTCCCGGTAGTCCTCCAGTTCCGCACGGGCGGAGACCCGGCCATTCGCGTCGAAGAACTCGATTTTTCTGACCCGATAGTCGCAACTATAGACGTACATCTTCCTGGTTATCATGCCCTGTTCGGCCTTTGTGAGTATATCGAACGGGCCCTTGTTCGATAACGACCAACCCTCGCTGGTTTGCGCTTCGCCGATGCCGAGCGATTCCAGCAGCGTTCTCGGGTTGATCGCGGGACCCTCGGAAGAGTCCTGCTCGGACCACAGGCCCCAGCAGTACAGGCTGATTACGGCCAGCCAGAATTCGCGTTCGTTCGAGCCAAGCACGACGGCTTTGCCGATCAGAGGCTTAACACCCTGAAGGTATATTTCCATCGGCGGGTTCACCCAGAGTTTCACGTCGAGGCCCTCGCTTTGAGGTTTCTTCTTTCCTTCGACGTAATACTTCAAAAGGCACTGTCCGTTCGCCCTGAACGGGGTGGCGTTCTGAGAATTGGCCCCCAGAGCCGCCAGGGCGTCGGTCGTTGAGATCTTGCCCGGACAGACGGCCAACGGCTCTGCCATCTTAGACGTGCAGCCGGCCACAGCCGATAGCACAGCGGCCACAAATAGAATCGATTTCCTCGACATTCTGCAAGAGTCCCCGTTTGTCGTTGTCCGCGATTGACTCGCCGCGGACCTACAGCTCTTCTGTCTGTAAAATCTCGCCGATCTGCGACGACAACTGCTCAATCTGCTCCTCGTCGAGATGGGGATTGACCACCTCGGAAGTGTGCTTGTCGCCGACCGTTCTCAGGAGCCAGATCTCCCTGCCGTCTTCGGTTCTGGTTTCCTCGTATTTCAGAATCCGTTTGCGCATCAGAATCAGCGCGAGAACAAAGCGGAAATTGACTTTTTCCGGCTCGGTTTCTTTTCCCAGCCGCTCAAAAAAGGCCATCAGCATCTGGTCGTCAACGAACAACTGCTTCTTTTGGCCGGGCTGGGGCAGCCTTGTTTTCCAGTAACAGTACGCCTCCGGCTTTTGGCTCTCCCAGTAATCCGCGCAAAAATCCCGACGCTGCAACCCGTCTTCGGTCTGGACCAGAGCGCCGAAATACTCTTGCCCGTAGTCAATCTTTCTTCGCGTGCCGAAGCACTGGCCCAACGGCTTGTTAATTGCCCAATCGTTCATTTTTCCAGCTTCTTACCCGTCGCGTGAGCTACTGTTCCGATCAAAGGTTATCCATGCGCTTATGTTTTGCACGGTCTTGGGGCCTATACCCCGGACTTTCCGGAGGTCTTCGCAATTTTCAAAGGCCGGATACCTGCCTTCTCGATAGAGACTTTCGCGGTACGCGACAATCGCCCCGGCGCGTCCGAGCCCCAGGCCGGGCAACCTGACCAGGCTTTCCACGGTCGCGTCGTTTGGATTTAGCCGGCTGTCCAACCGAGCTTCACCCGCCGGACGAAACCGCGCATCCGACCCGATGGCTGAGATGAAGCCGCACGAAAGGCAAACTGCCGCGCCTATGCTGATGACAAAGGCAAATGATTGAATGCTCTGCTGGCTTGTTTGTCTCATATCAGGTATCGCATGGAGTCGCCCGTTTGAGTCACACGTCACGACGCCCGGTGCGAGCTCTTGTCATCGGCTGAAGATGCTGTCGTGCAGCCTCCTCAGCACTCGAAACGATTCCTTGGGTTCAAGCTCGGCGGTCAACAGGCCGCTGTGCGCCAAAACGCGGTCGTCCACGTCCTGAAGATTCGAATATGTCACGGCGCTGACAAACGGTTTACTGAGCGCAATTCTGTAGAACTGCTCGATCCACTGGCCCTGTATGGCCTGATTCCACGGTTCGTGCCAAATGCCCGCCACGTTCCCGTCCTGCAGATCGTCCCCATTCCGGCTTGGCACTTCCACGTCGGTCACGTACAAAGGCTTGGCAATCGGCCCGAAAGTATCCAGGATCGCAGAGATCTGCATCATGTCTCGAACGTGCATGCCCGACTGATTCTTGCCGAATTGCATCTGCAGTGCGAACGCGTCAAAATTGATTCCGCTTTGCACGACCATATCCATATACACCAGCGGCGGGATACTGTTGGGTGTCGTCGTATAATATTCCCCCCACGGATTGCAGACTTCGATGATCTTGACGGCCCTGTCACTCGCCTGCTTGACGGCCATATTTGCGGCCCGCGTCATTTCGAGGATTTGCTCGAACCCAAACCCGAAATGATTCTGTGCGTTCAAGCCGCTTATAACGTGCCACGCACGAATGACGCCGGAATAGCGTTCCACGACGTTCAGAATGAAGTGATAGGCCGTTTCCCGAATCTTTTCGAAGCCCGCGGCGTTGCGGAGCAGCCACCCGGGCAGATATTCTTTGGAGAAACAGAGCAATGGACCGGCAGTGAGCGTCACTTTCTTGCCGGCGAGCGCATCGACACAGGCGTCGATACGTGAAAAATCGTACGTACCTTTGCGAGGTTCCACCTCGGCCCAGTTTACGGGAATGGTCACCAGGCCGAACAATTGCAGCAGCTTCTCAACATACTCGGGATTGCCGATTTGTGCGGGGTTTGCGCGGCAGCCGAAGCATCCCCGGCCAAAACCGTGACTCCGGGTCCTGGTCTTGAAGAGAGACTCGGCTTGTTTTATGGCCAGTTTTTCTGAGAAGACGACGGCTTTTTCCAGCGATTCATCCGCCAGCTTCGCCGCCTCGAGCGGGGAGGCGATATTCTGGATCGCTTGAACAAACAGGTCCTGGGATTCCTTCAGCAGGTCCGTCAGGCCCTCGATGTTGTTGAAGAACAGCCAATCCTCCCTCTTGTTGACGATTTGCATGAGCTTTGCCCGTGCGATCTCGACGTTCAGATTGTAGGGCCGTTCTCTGTCGGGCAGGCAGGTGGTCGGCAGCAGTACACTTCCGAAGCCGTCGATGGGCCAGAGCAGCGCCAGGCCGGCTGTTTCCAGATTCGGCTTTGTACACTCCACAAAACCATCTCTGAAGGTAATTTGGGCCCGGCGGATGCCGAGTCCGTCGCCGCCAAAAAGATAGGCCCCGCACAGAGTGAATTGATCGATGACCCGGCCGTTCCGAAAAACCTGGAATCTCACTGTTTTCCTTTGTCTATCAGCGTTTTACGTTCATTCTTCGGTGACGGACCCTTCGGTCCGGTTCTGCCCGGTCATTATAGTGGCCCCATCCTTGAAACGCAATTCAAACTTCGGGTTCGGCCGAATTTATCCGTGCCGAATGGGGGTGACGAGATGAAATCGACGCGATGAGGGGGTCAATTTGCCGCTGTTGTGCCGGGACCGCACGTCCGGTAGTGTTTCACCTGCGATTCGTAGAGGCGATTGTTCTTCTCGATGAGTCTTGCGATCAGGCTGAACTGACTGAGCAACGTCTCAATCAGGTCGATGTTAACCAGAGTCGATTCAGGGCTGTAATTCGGCAGGGCGATGATGACGTAGCCACAGTTATTCTGCTCGGTCGTCAATTCCGCGGCAATGATACTGCAGTCTTCGGCTTGCGTCACCACGGGCTCGGCACCATCATCAATCTTGGCGCAAAGCTCTTTGAAAAAGGACTCGCTGAGATTCAACTTGGCGAATTCTTCCGAATCGCTGGGCCAGCTATTACCCCGCTTGTCCATGATCAGAACCAGGGGCCCCCGTTCGGGCAGGACTTCAAACACCTGGCGTGCGACTTGTTCGTTCAGCATAAAGCTCGCAGATGTCAGCGACTCATATATGTTCATTCCACGGGCTCCTTATCAATTCTTCTTGTTATGTTATCTGAACCAATTTCGGTATAATCGCGCGGCGACTTTCCAAGCGGTCACTTTTTCACGTGATTCCGCAGATAAAGTGCCGTCGTCGATTTCGGGCGTGACGTTATGGGACGCAACGTGCCCGTTGTTTGGACGTGAGCGTTTACGAACCGAGCATCTGTTTGAGCCTGCTCATGGGGAACTTGGTGCCGGGGCAGCGGGTCACGTGCCCGCCAGGAGTGCTGCCATGACCGAAGATGCGGCCCTGCGGGATTCCGTACCGTCTTTGCAGAAAGCGAACCAATTTCGCCAGCGACTGCATCTGTTGCGGTGTTGGTGTTGTCTGATCGAAATTCCCAACGAGGCAGATTCCGATGCCGTCCTCGTTGGCCCAATTCCCCGGCGTTCCTCCGGTGTGGGCGCCCGGAATCTGCCTTAGCCAGCGAAACGTGACTTCGACTTCTCCATCGCCGCTGTCGGTCCCGTTGCCAATGAGAAAATCGTAACCGATGCCGTCCCAGTGGTTCTGCTCCCTGTGCATTTTGTCAAAAATGGCGGCATTTCCGTTTTGTGTTGCCGAGTGATGTATGATGATCGCGCTCCAGTCCTTCTCAACAGAGGAGGGGGGCAGCCAGCCCCTTGGCACGCTTTCCCCCGTGCCTTGTCGGATCGGTTTCGTCTGGATCGGCTGCCGCGGTGGGGGGCTGGGCGCAAGACCGGGGTTATAGACAATTTGCGGCATCGCCCCATCATTTGACGCACAGCTTCCCAAAAAGAGCAAACAACTACATAAGACAACAGCTTTGCCAAACATTTTCTCGTATTCCTTTTTGTCTGCCACCGACTCACTCCCTAATCCGCCCGGAAGGGGCCTGCATGTGATTAAACATCTGTCTGGCCGGACCCTTCTTTCATATCCGGTTTTTCCTTGTATCTGACCATGTACACGCTGTTGCCTCTCTGGTTGTATTTCACGGTGTCCATATACGAATTCATCAGGAGCAATCCTCTGCCTCCGGGTTCGTACAGCCCCTCGCCAAATCGCGGGTCCGCCACGGAATCCGGCTCAAACCCGTTTCCCTCGTCTGTAATAGAGATTTCCACCTTGTTCGAATCCATCGAATAGTCGATCTTGACCTTCTTGGCGGGATCCATCTTATTGCCATGCTTGACGGCGTTGAGAAATGCTTCTTCCAGCGTCAAATGAACGGCAAAAATATCATCTTTCCCAAAACTGTTCGCTTCGAGTCTGCTCAGGATCTCCCTGCACACCTCAACGACCGCCGACGGTTTGCTTTCGACAACTATGGAGCAGCTAATTGGTGCTTCTGACGCCATAAGCATGCAAAGCAAAGAGACTCTCACCTATTCGGTCTGCGACAAATCTTCGATTGCACCTTCGATGCTTTCATAAATATCGAACGTTTTGGTCAGCCGCGTTATTTTAAAAATTTCGTAGATTTTCGGATTTATGTTGCAGAGTCTGAGCTGTCCCTCGCATTCGTAAATCCTCTTGCTGATTCTTATGAGCAGTCCCAGGACGGCAGAGGACAAGAATCGGACGTTGCCAAAATCCAGAATCAGATGGATTCGGCCGGAAGCGGACTCAATAATAGGCAGGATCGATTCCTGGAGGGCCTTGATATCCTTTTCTTCGAGGATTTTCTCATCGGTGAATCTCACGATTGTGGTATTCCCGGCGTACTCAACACTGACCATTGGTTTAACTGCGGCCATAACGACCTCCCTATAAGGACCAGAATTTGTACGCGAATCCTATCTGAGAGCCGCTTCGATGTCAATGTTTTTGCGCATTTGGCAGGAGTTTTGGCACAGGCGTGCCCTCGCGGCGGGATTTCTCTGATTTGAAATTCTCCCGGTCATTGCAGTTTGTGCGCATTTCAGAGAGGGTACTCTTGCCAACTTGAATGCAAACAGATACCCTCTGTTTGCGCATTTTATGAGAAACACGCATGGGCCTCGCAGAATCTGCACGGGGGCTCACGGTGTTATTGGACTTTTTCTTTAGGACGTGCGTGATATGCATATCAATGAATTCCAGCGTCTGATCTCTGAGAGATACGAAAAAAGGGACCGGGAACGAGGCATTCCGGCGACGTTTATGTGGTTTGTCGAAGAGGTGGGTGAGCTTGCCACGGCCCTGGCGTCCCGTGATCAGAATAACAGGGAGGAAGAATTTGCCGACGTCTTCGCCTGGCTTTGTACGCTCGCCAACATAAGCGACGTGGATCTGGAAAAAGCCTGCGACAAATACACAAGCGACAAGGTCAAAGGTTTCAAACCGAAGTGATACGCGGCGGTCGGAGTTGTTCTTCCGAGCCGAGCACGAATTGTCGATGGGCCCGCCGGCTAACCGGTCGTTTCTCGCTGCTCGTCATCGCCCTGGTCGGGGTACTGGATTTCCATGTCCTTATTGGCCGCCGACAAAGCCCTGTAGAAACACCAGCCCAAGCCGCAGATGATCAGCAGAGAAACAGCGCCGAGAATGACGTAGGATACAGTGCTAAGCTGTTCCTGCGGGGGATGAGCTGCGTGCACGCTTTCTTTTGACGTGGAATAGACCAGGGACAGGGCGATGAAGCCGCCCGTGTCTATTGTGGCAAGCAGTCCCGCCCAGCGGGCAAGCCAGGACGCCCTCATCGTCGATTTGTTGTACCGGTTGAGCAGATGATTGCTGATGATGATCGCGACGATGGACGGGGGCAACGATGCATACAGCAGGAGCCTTTCGTGGCGGCCCCGCACCGCGAATCCGAACAAGACTAAGATCAGCACCGTAGAAGCCGCCGCAAGAACAAAGGCCGCAGCGCCGCCGGATTGCCCTTTGACTTGAAGGTCCACTTCAGAACTGTCCCGCCGCGGCACGTCGCTGCGCCCCCTGGCACAACTGACCAGCACCGCGGCTATGGCCACTAATATCATGACCGACAAACCCACGCAATTGAGCAGAATCCAGCTTCCGTCCGGGGCGCGAAGGAATCCCTCTTCTCTGGTCAAGTCATCGAACAGGCTCCAAAAGAACAATGAACAGAGAATGACCGGGGTGAAGATTCGAATCAGATAATCCCACCATCGGCCCAGTTTCCAATCGCTTCGCTCGTTGGCGTGCCGTCTGAGCACGTCCACGCGCCAGAGCCAGCCTAACAGGATGCACTCCAGCAGACCGAGGAAAGCAATTCCCCATGTCCCATCGATATAGTCACCGATCACTCCGAGCCAGTTGAGTCCCCCTTGAGTGATATACACGATCCCAATGGCCAGTCCGATGATGCTGATGACCGGCAAAATGATGCTTCGTCGCCACCCGGTTTTGTCTATTATGGCCGCAAGAACGGATTCGGTGATCGAAAAGGCTGAGTCGATGCCGAGTGTTACAAGCGCGAAGAAGAACACGAAGCTGAACCATGCCGAATAAGGCAATTGCGCCAGCGCATAGGGAAATGCAACAAACGCGAGCGATGGCCCGCCCTCGGCGACGTTCTCCACCCCAACCGGGTGGCCCGCCTGCCGGGTGACAAGGGCCATACCTCCCAGGGTGGCAAAGACCGCCAGCCCCGCGACGAAACTGGTGCCAAAATCTGCAAGGCCGATGATCGCCGCGTTGTTGTTGAGGTCGCTTTTGCGATGAAGAAAGCTGGCATAGGTGATCATGACTCCGCCAAAGGCCAAACTCAGCGAGAAGAACGCCTGTCCGAAGGCGAACCGCCACGTGGCGGCTTTGGCCAGCTCCGACCAATCGGGATTAAGATAATAGGCCAGGCCCTCGATGCTCCCTTCAAGCGTCAGGCCGCGTACGGTAAGAATCAACAGCATCAGCCAGGGTAGCGGGACCGTCAGCCAGACAATCTTGCCGACCAGCTTGACGCCTCTGAATATACAAAGGTACATCACCACCCACGTTACCACCAGAGGCCAGAAAATATTCCATCGGATCTGACCCAGGTTGGGGCCGTCAATTCTGCCCAGGTAGGTATCGTTGAAAAAGGATTTCGCGTTCTCGACGCCTGCCAGCCCTTCGCCGGCCCAGGGCAGCTCTCCGCCGGTGACGATCCCCTTGACGCTGAACCAAAGAAAGCTGAAACAGTAGGCCAGGATCACCGCGTAAAACGTGACAATGACAAATCCCAAAATGATGCTCCACCAGCCTACGAATTCCAGCTTCTTGTGACTTCGGGCGAAGGCTTCGGGGGCGGCGCGCTGCGTGAAATGCCCCAGACTGAACTCCAGAATCAGCATCGGAACGCCGATGACAAACACAGCGATGATATACGGAATCAGGAAGGCCCCTCCGCCATGATCGTACAGTTCGTATGGGAACCTCCACAGATTGCCCAATCCGACCGCCGAACCGACGGCCGCCAGAACAAAACCGCCTCGCGTCCCCCAGCTTTCTCGTTGTTCTTCCAAAAGCTCAGTCATGGTTATCCGTTTTCCCTTTGTCCTTCTTGGCGAGACCTTTGCGCTCCTTCGTCTTTTCGCCCTTGTCCTCCGGGGTCTCCGGGTTCCCGGGCCTTATGCCAAGCAGGCCCAGCGTGTCGCGTTCGATGACGTTTCGAATGCTTCCGCGCGGAACGGTCGGCAAATTGGTATCTGCCAGAAGCATATTGAAGCCGAGCAGCGTCTCGATGCACTGCCCCGCACTGCCGGAGGGAAATCCGCTGCCGAACAACAGTTTATCCATGACGCCGTGCTCATAGGCGGCCACGACCATGTTATACGTTTGCCAGACGTTCTTCGGCTGGATGGTCAAGTCCGCATACACGTTCTTGTGTTTGCTGACCATCAATAACGTTTGTTCGACAAAAGGTACCCCCATGTTTCCAATGACCATTTTCATAGCCGGGAATTCTCTGGCCACCTCATCCAGAAGATAGGGCTGGGTATATTCCAGAACGGCTTGGGTTCCTGCCGTATCTCCGGCGTTGTGAAAAAAGACCGGAAGGCCAAGCTCCTGCGCCGATTCATAAAACCTCATGGCTCGGCTATGAGACGGGTGAAAACCGCAGGCGGCGCAATACAGAGCCACTCCTTTGAGCCCGAGTTTTTCCGCAATGTGTTTCAGGGTGTTGACGTTGACCTTTTCCTTGATGGGCTGCAACACCGCAAAGCCGACCATCTTCTCCTTGTGCTTGGTGACGTACTGGGACAGCGTCTTGTTGATCTCCTCGCTCGGGCCATCGGTCGTGGCCAAAACGATGCACGCATCGACCGTTTCGGCCGCTGCGAAATGCTCGGACGTTTCGGCATCGTCAGCCGCAAGATGTATGTGCGTGTGACAGTCAACTATCATAATCGAACGCCTTCTGCCGGCATAGTGTTCCTCGCCGGGCCAATCAGGGCTCTGTAACAGCTAATTGGTTGCGCCGCGCGCGTCGCGGGCGGCCGACGCCCATCAATAATCAATTCCCCCGGCCTCGTCAAGAACAAATATTTCCTCCGCGAGGGAGTCACGAATAGGGGTAATTTTTTTGATTTTTTTGTGCTGGACAGCGTCTTATATGGTAGAATCGCCGAACTAAAGTCGTCCCTTTTGCTGCCGGGCCCGAAAGAGCGCTCATTGGCCCTGAGTCCTGAGTGAAGTGATATGGATTGTCCCGTTTGCAAAAATGCGATGGTCACCCTCGAACTCGAGGATGTAGAGATCGATTATTGCGCCGACTGCGGCGGCATTTGGCTGGATGCAGGCGAACTCGAACTCTTACTGGGTGAACCGGGAAGGGTCAGACACTTGATCGACTCGTTCAAGGTCGATCGCGGAAGCACGGAACGAGTGAGAAAGTGTCCCATCTGCGATAAGAAGATGCAGAAAATCGTCGTTGGTTCCGCCGCACCCGCGTTGCTCATCGACAAATGCCGCAGAGGGGACGGCCTGTGGTTCGACAAGGGGGAGCTGCACGAGATCTTCGACAGAGCGGAATTGGACAAAGGCAGTAAAATTCAGAAGTTGCTGAAGGACATCTTTGTTCAGGGTCAAGGTTAATGAAAGGAGCAAGAGTATGAGTACAACGAGCATAATTCTGATCGCGGTTGCTGCTGTCGTTTTGGTTGTCGCATTAATCATGAAGAAGAAAGGATAGTCGTCGAGACCGAGAACCTTTCATAAAGGAGAAAACCTATGGGGCTTGCGGGAATAGTACTGATCGTTATCGTCGTTGTCTTGGTTCTTCTGGTCCTTTTTGTCATTGGCATATACAACGCGCTGATCCGCCTGCGTAATCAAGTTGATAACGCATGGTCGCAGATTGACGTCCAGCTCAAGCGCCGGCACGATTTGATTCCCAATCTTGTCGAAACCGCCAGGGGCTACATGAAGCATGAGCGTGAGACGTTTGAAGCCATCACGAAGGCCCGCAGCCAGGCGATGGGCGCCAAGACGGTTTCTGAATCCTCGAAAGCCGAAGGCCTGCTCGGCGAAGCGTTGAGCAAATTCATGCTGGTCGTAGAGAACTATCCCGACCTGAAAGCCAATCAGAATTTCCTGGCGGTCCAGGAAGAGCTGACCGGCACCGAGAACAGAATCTCTTTCGCCAGGCAAAGCTATAATGACCAGGTTCTGTTCTACAATAACAAGATTCAGATGTTCCCCTCGAACATCATTGCGGGCATGTTTGCCTTCGGCAAACGCGACTTCTTCGAGATTGAAGTCGCCGCCGAGCGTGAAGTCCCGAAAGTGAGCTTCAGTTAAGACGCCGAACGCAATACGCGAGGAGACAATGAGAAAGTCTCTCTTCGGACGATGTGTCTCCTGCGGGCGCCTTTGGTCCGAATGAAGCGGGGGATTCGCAGAAGGGCGTTCTCCTGGCCGGGTTCGAAATACGGCTTGTGCTGAGGCAGCGCGAACCGTTTGCATGCGGCGGGTACGTTCCGTCGAGCCGGCGTCCGGAAGTTTTCATTTTCGGTCTCGAACCGAATCACGAGTCAAAGACTATGTGGGAGCTGATTAGAGCCAACAAGAGGAATTCCATCGTTCTGATGGTGCTGATGGCGGTCGTGCTGCTGCTTCTGGGGTTCGTTATCGGCATGGCTTTCGGCCGGGGTCCCGGCGGCCTGTTTGGCCTGATGATCGCTACGGCTATCTGGCTGGTTCTGACACTGGTCAGCTTCTCGAGCGGCGATCAAATCCTTCTGGCGGCCAGCCGGGCCACGCTTGTCACCCACGACGTTCATCCCCAACTGTTCAACGTTGTCGAAGAGATGAAAATCGCTGCGGGTCTGCCCGCCATGCCCAAGATTTATATCATCAACGACCCGGCCCCCAACGCCTTTGCGACCGGCCGCAATCCCCAGAACGCATCCGTGGCCGTAACGGCGGGGCTGCTGGCCAGGCTTAACCGCGATGAGCTTCAGGGCGTCATCGCCCACGAAATAAGCCATATTCTCCATCGGGATATCCTTTTTGTCACGCTCGCCGGCATCATGCTCGGCTCAATCGTCCTGCTCTCACAGGTCTTCCTGCGAGGCATGTTCTATAGTTCCATAGGGGGTTCTCGCCGACGGTATTCCGGCGGCGGAAAAGGCGGCGGCGAGGCCCAGATTGTCATGCTGGTCATCGCTATCGTTGCCGCTATCGTCGCGCCGATCCTGGCGTACCTTTTCTACTTCGCGCTGTCCCAAAAGCGGGAGTACCTTGCCGACGCCGGGGCGGCCCGATTGACTCGGTACCCCGACGCCCTGGCCAGCGCACTGGAGAAAATCGCCTCCGATTCCTCGCCCCAGTTGGCCGCGGCAAACAAAGTGACCGCGCCGATGTTCATCGTCAATCCGTTCAAGAAGAAAGGTCAGATGAAGTTGTCCGATCTGACCAGTACGCACCCGCCGATTTCTGAAAGAATACGAATCCTGCGCAACCTGAGCCAGGGGGCTTCCTTCAAGGCTTATTCCGATGCTTTTACGAACGTCACGCACCGCAGGACGGTTGTGCCCGTTGCGGCTGTACGCGACAAAGAGGAGGTTGCCCTGCGGCAGGGCAGCGCCGAAGCCGAGAAGAAAGAGCCTCTCGAAAAGCAAATGCGCCAGGTCGGTGACATCATGCGAAGGGTCAACCAGTTTGTGTTCTTGACCTGCGCCTGCGGTCTCAAGCTGAAAATCCCTCCAAACTTCAAAAGCCCCAACGTCACGTGCCCACGGTGCCATAGAAATCTGGATATCCCCCGCCGATGACAGGTCGAGCAGGAATTGGTCTTCGCAAGGCCACTGATTTCTCAGCGTCTCTCATCTATGAAGCGGATCGCTATTGCACGTTGAACGTCTGGCCTGGTGTCAGTATCTTCGTATCACATTGCGCCGCCTCCGCGAACTTCTCGGCGTCGTCTCGGCCGCCGACAATGTCGCCCCAATGGTATGGTATCGCTACCTTCGGCTTGATGGAGTTGACCGCCTCGGCTGCGGCGGCGGCGTCCATAGTGTAAGTGCCGCCAACCGGCAGCATTGCAACATCAATCCCTTTGAGCGCTTTCATTTCCGCGGTGAGGTCCGTATCGCCGGCGTAGTAGAGGCGCTTCGAGCCCAGCTCGATCACGAAGCCCACCCAGTTGTTGGCCCTGGGATGAAACTGCTTGTTGGGGTTGTACGCGGCCACGCCGGTCAGGCGGACATTCTCCAACTCGATCGTCAGTCCGTTCATAATTGCTTCGCCCGAGTTTTGCTTTGCAACCACATCAGCCGATGCGATGAGTTTTGTCTCGGGCCCGCTGACCTTGGCAATATCCTGCGGCGAGTAATGGTCGTAGTGACTGTGGCTGATCAGAACCGACGTCGCGTCGTGTGGTGAATCCTGCAGTTTCCACGGATCGATGTATATGATGTCGTCTTCGTGGCGAATCTTGAAGCTGGCATGACCCAGCCACTGAATCGTTATACCCATAGCCGTCTCCTTTTTTGTTTCTTCTTCCGGCGCTGGTGCCGCAGCTCCAGTGCCCGCTTTCTCTTTCCTGCACCCGCAAAGACCCGCCCCCAGGGCGAGAGCCAAAACGCATAATCTCATAGCCCGCATCCGATTCTCCTTAATGTTAAACCGGCTGCACATCATGTCACGGCTGCCCGTGAGGCCGCCTTTGGATAAGAAAGGTAATGGAGTTTCCGACATGTTGTTTGCCTTTCGCTACTCCGTCAGCATCTTTGCGAAAAGGGTCTCCGCCAGGTCATGGATGGCGTTGCTGTTCCTGCCTCGTCGATCGGGTGTTGTCAGAGAGCCGCCCCCACACGGCACGAGATCCTCGAAACACAAACCCAGGCCAACGATCGAGGATCAATGGCGAATTGTCAAATAGAAAGGCCCCACCGTCCGGCAGGGCCCGTGGTTCTTACAATCCGGACATCTTGCAGTCTTGGATCAGCAGGGGCGTACGTTGACAGCCTCGGGGCCCTTCTTGCCCTCAGCGACTTCGTACTCTACCGCTTGGCCGTCCTGCAGAGACCTGAAGCCCTCCACCGCGATGTTCGAGTGATGGATGAACAGGTCCTGGCTGCCATCGTCGGGAACAATAAAACCAAACCCCTTCCGCTCATTGAACCATTTTACTTTACCTCTATCCACAATCTTCTCCTTAGGCCTCAGTGACGGCCCGCAATATAGATTCCCTCGTTTTCAACCAGGGGTACACTCCGAGGGAGAGGAGAATACACCTTGACACAGAATCGATAGTATCGGAGAAACCTGTCACTGTCAACAAAATCAACTAATTTAAAAGAGCGGGAGCCGAAATTTCCTGCTTGTCACCGGGTGACGGCCGACCCGAACAAATGCCCGTATTTCCTCTGTCATTGCCGGAAAAAGGCCGAGGATGTCCCAAGAAGCAAGGCCGTTCAGCACCTGGACTTGAGGCAGTCTCGTATGAAGCAGCAGTCGGTGTAAGGGCAGTGGCCGTTTGACCTCCCGAAACATGGGGTATTACCCTCCGCCACCTGGACGGCGTGTATGAGCTCTGCCTTCTTCATATTCCCGGGTGTCAGCCCAAGGGCCTGGGCCTTCATTCTTATTTCCGGCAATCCTATTCGTTTCACAGCGACCTTTGTTGAGGCCATTCTTCTGTCTCCTTAGATAATCCTCTCAAGCGGGTCAAGTCCCGCCCACATTCTTGCTGCAATCTTCACAATTTCGGTACGTCAGTTGTCCCGTCAGCCATAGGCCGAACGGATTCCTCAGCAGCCGGCACAACATATTCTGCTACTATATTTTCGATGATTTGCGGGGTGTCTCCGCAAAAAAACCGGCGATTTTTGCTATTTTTTCCATGGTCCGGAAGGTTCCCGTTGTTTTCAATGTTTTTTTGGGACCCTTGTTGGCAGAGGTGTACCTAAAGTGGACGGTTCTTGCGATTTTTCCGGCGTGGCCCTGACGGATCACACGATCTGTTCTGCATCGAAAAAGTCCGGCGGACAAGCCGTCCGGACCTGCCACTGCTTTTCCGCCGCCCCGCGCACTTTTGGATTGTGCTTCGGCTCAGAGTAGTGTAAATACGGGGGGCCTCGAAGAGCGTTTTGTTGCTTTCTGTCTCGCGTAACGAGGATAGATCGTTGCTCTGATAACATTTCAACTGAAAGGAACAACTCAATGCTGAGAATAGGAATGATTGGAGCCGGTTTTGTGGCCGGGTTTCATGAGCGCTCGCTGTGCTCGGTTCGCGGTGTCGAATTAGCGGGCGTTTGCGCCCCCCAGGGCGCCGAGGCCCTCGCCAGGCGGGCGCGCCAGGATGGTCTGGGCGAGACTACGGTGTTCCAGAACATTGCAGATATGTGTCAGGCCGTCGATGTCGCCTGCATCTTCGCCCCGAATCCTTTCCACGTCGAGATCCTGCGGAGCATCGCCAAGGCCGTCGAGGACGGCGCCAAGCTCAAAGGAATCATTTGCGAGAAGCCTTTGGCCCGGAACCTTCAGGAAGCGGACATCATGGCAAGAATGGCCGCGGCTCTGCACGTGCCCACCGCCTATTTTGAGAATCAGCTTCACATGCCCTCCGTCGTCGAAGCCAGACGCCAGCTCGCGGCGGTCGAGCGCAGCGTAGGGGCCGTGCATCTGGCCCGCAGCGCCGAGGAGCACGGCGGACCCCACGAGCCGTGGTTTTGGGACCCGACGCGGCAGGGCGGCGGCGTCTGTTGCGACATGGGCTGTCACAGCATCGCCGTCGGCATGTACATGCTGACACCGAGCGGCCGGCCGCTTGACTGCCTCACGCCCGTTTCGGTTACGGCTAACATGGCTCTGCTCAAGTGGGGCAAAAAGCCCT
>Ga0307378_10004926_pt1 | contig 18797 bp, 16 predicted proteins | sample UN1MG_FD_202238 | JGI IMG/M metagenome (GOLD analysis project Ga0307378, IMG submission 202238) | Soil microbial communities from Risofladan, Vaasa, Finland - UN-1 | ecosystem: Environmental > Terrestrial > Soil > Coastal area > Acid sulfate soil | place: Finland: Risofladan, Vaasa | collected... | reverse complement strand
ATAGCGATCGGCCTGGGCAATAAGGGCAACATTACAGTAGCAGGCGGTTCGGGCAAGATGTTCTTCGATGACATCCGCCTGTACCGGCCGATAGAGGCTGCTGAATAGTGTGCCTCGTCTACGCTCGGCATGAAGAAAGCCCTTTCTTCACCCTGAGCGAAGTCGAAGGGCGGGGCCTATACCAATCAGTTTGGTATAGGCCCCGATTGTTTTGCGCGCAGACTAAATATGATGATTTGATTGGCGGATTACTTAGGGCTCAATCACAGTCGCCCCCTCGGGAATCTCAAACTCAAACAGTTCATCCGGTAGGTTTTTGTGGTACGTGATCTTTTCCACAACGAGAGTAGCCGGCCCCTCCCATTTGGCATTCTCCCACTGCTTGAGACCTACCAGCAGCTTGCTTTCCACATCGATCTCAATCACTATTGATCTTGGGCCGTTAAATCGCTCTGTGAGCCAGGCTATCCTTAGCAACACTCGTTGCTTGCCGGTGCGGGGATCTTTACAGTAGGTCTCTTCCCAATGGGTGGGTAAAACTGACTCACGAAACGACTTTAGTTGTTCGAGGAATTGGCCTCCACACCAACATTCAGACGCTATGTAGGGCCGGTTCTCAATACGGACCGTGTTCGTTTGTAGATCGTATCGCCACGTTTTCTTGCCATTCGTGGTAATGAAAGGAATACCCTCCGCTTCGTGCCGATACTTCTCGACCATTGTCTGATCCTTATTTGCTACGGCCCACGCTTTGAACGGCTTTTGCTCCAAACTGCCGTCTTCTCTCCAGGTTCGTTCCGATTCCAACCCTTCAACGACTACGGCTTTATATTGGCTAACCGCCTCGATACTCTGCTCGATCGCCCAGGCAACGCCCGAGGTTCCGTAAAACATGAACACACCTATCAAGCACGCGACAACAAGCACCGCCGCAACAATTTTCGTCATTGGATTTTTCATGATTATTCTCCATATATTGTCCGGCACAGCCGGTACGTTTTCTCTGAATTTTTGCCGGGCCTGGAGCACATCTGCGAATACCTGTTCGTCGGTCTCCGGATGAATGCCCAGCTCGGCTTTTTTGAAATATTGTTTTATCTTATCTGCGGATTTCATTTTTCCACCTCGCTATTAAGTAACGACCGCAGTTTTTCCAAACCATACCGATATCGGCCTTTAACCGTATTAACGGATACGTTCTGCAGAGCGGCAATCCTGCGAAACGTCATGTCCATTTCCATACGAAGGCTGATTACTTCCCGCTGCTGGTACGGCAACTCACATAGAGCCTTGCTAAGGAGTTTCCGCCGTTCACTAAGAACCGCCCATTGATGGGGTCCCCGTTCGGATGACGAGAACAAATCCGTCCCTTCAAGGTTGGTTTCACGATGCCGGTTGCTGTTACGCAGGTAATTTCGAACTCGATTAATTACGCTCGTGATCAGGTAGTTCTTAAGGCTGCCGGTCAGTTTGATACGATCGGCTGATTCGGCAAACTTGACGAAAACATCATGAACTATATCCTCAGCCATATTTTTGTTGCCAATGAGCACTACAGCCAGCTTAAGCAGCTCGACCTTGTATTTGTCATAAATCTGTCGTAAGGCCTCGTGATTGCCTTGCTTCAACCTGAAAATAAGCAGCTTATCTTCTACCATCGTGCACGCCTGTATGAAAAGTAATCACTCTTCGTCCTATTACACACCAGAACAGAAATTTGGGTATAGAAAATATTTTATTTTGCCGAACTTTTCCCTTTTTCGAACGGGCGGCCTTACCGTTCACGGGAAGCGCGCCGGCCGCATATAGAGCATGAGCCGTCTTTTATGCAGATTTTCTGTGGGGGGACATAGAAGAAAAAAACGGAGCTTTAAAGTCGGATCACGCACTCCTTAAAGCAGGAGGCCGACTTTAAAGCTCTTCAAAACGTGACCATAAAGAAAATCTTTTATAACTCCTCATGGTCACGCCGGTCGTCTATTCAAGGATAACAGAGAGGCTTTGGCTTCGGAGGCGCGTGGTAGCCTGTAACAATTTGACTCTGGCCCATCTTAACATCCAGAGAATTTTTTACCACAACGTTGGAACACGGGCCGCCGGACACTGATGCATATTGTGCCGCTCCGACAACCTGGGAATTCACACCGGTTCCGCCCGGAGTAACCAACATTTGATGCTGGCCTCCGACGAAACCCTGCGCGCCCTCCGCTCCGCCTATACCGCCGGTTTTACGTATTACATTGTCAAGGCCAACAGTCAGAATTTGTCCCTGTGCTTGAAAGCCGTGTTTGCCGAGCACGACAATCTGGCTTTGCAGGCCGTCCACCGACGCATTCTGCAGAATCTTTGTTGCGCCGCCGTGACCCGCAACTCTCGCACCCTGGATCAATATCCCGGTTTCTTTTTGTATAGCTGCAGTACCGGCAGTGTACGCCCTCTGGCCCTGACCGACCATTACCATATTTCCGCTTTCTGCCCAGCCGGCTCCTCCGACTCTTTGGACCATGTTCAATGCACTTATTGAGAAACCTTCCGCCTGGCCAATGGCTGCAAAGACACCAGAGGATAGCAACAAAATGACCCCTACAGAAAGTGAGAAGCTTCTAAGCATTTTTTCGAACTCCTTTTCCTAATACTTGTTGGATTCTATTCGGACTGCTAATCAGTGATTAGCAATAACAACATACAACCTGATTTCCGTTTGCTCGATAGGCAACCTCCTTTCCATTCTATTTTTTTATCCTGGGCAATGTAATCACGGCAGTTTCTTTCGAAACTACTGGCTTGGACTAAAACTACTTTACTGTCAAGTGCTCCACTCGCTGGTTCTCAGAAAATCCTGCCATGTCATAGAGCTCCTGACTAATTTCCACTCCCGGGGCTTGTTTTTCTCTTGGCACAGGAGCGGCCTGTCGTGCAGCCCCCACGCTGCTCTGTCTCTGCACGGTCGGCTCAGCAGACAGCCGGGGGGTGAGCTGAGCACGGATTCTATCGTAGAAGGCTTGTGGAATTCTTCTGCGTTGGGCGGCCTTTGGCCAAAATCTATAACCTTGAGCGCTCAAAATAGCCTTTCCCTTGCCTTCTGTAATGCCGCTTGAGACCGAACCGAACAAAGAAACAGAATAGTTGGCCTGGCTATAAGCCCCGGCGGCGCCGGGGAAAGAAAGATTCGAGCCGACCGTGACACCTTTCATGCCCCCGGAGATAAGCAGGATATCCACGTCCCACGGCAACGTTTCCGCTACAGCAGCATCATATACCTGATCCCAGTTCCGATTGACCTTACCTTCCAAACTTACTTTTCCAACGTAAGCATAACCCGCATTCCTTAGAAGATTCGTGTCCACATTGGTGTCGATAAAGACTAAAAGAGGCTTGCGATTGGGTCTGCGAGTCCTAACAAGAGAACTTGCTATTTCAAATCCTCTGCCGTGGTGGTAATTGTCAGGTCCTCCAAATGCTACTCCGACTCCATTCAGCAGGCCCCCTAAAACGCTCAGCGGGTTTTCATAAGACAATGATTCGAGAACACCCCTGAGCTCTTTCATGTCACTTTCACTATCAGGATCAAACGCCCGCTCATAAATCTGTTCGTCATTGTTCGGGCCATTGGGGAAGTAAGCCTTTACCGTGCCCCATCCACCATGATTCCAATAGGGCAAATTAGAAGGAAACACGGTAAGCGGCGGCGTACGCGTCTCGTAATTTGAAACTGAAGTGGTATTAATACTTGCCCCCGAACTGGAGGATGCATCAGACTTGGAGTCGCCACCATAAGCTGTAGAACTCGAGTCACCACCGCCATCGAGAGAAACGTTCTGGTACTGGCTGGTATCAATGTTATTTTCAATCCCAATCTGTGTATCGGCAGGATTCGGAGTAGGAGTTCCACCGGTTGCGTAAGCGCCTCCTGCAACCATCAATACAGGAATCAACACTGCAATTAACCTTTTCATTATCATTCTCCTTAATTGAAATTCCGTTTCATCTTTAACTCATCCATACAAACACCCTCCTGGCGTCTTAAAATAAGTGTTGTTTCCCTGCTCTAATCGCCTCCTTTCTTCCTCCGTTAATTCCTCAGGTAATCGCGCTTTTATCGCTATCGCTGTGAATAATAGGCTTCTGTGATGTAATAAGAAAATTAAACCCCGCTACGACGGTAAAAACCTCAACAATCCGTTGTAAACTGATCCGAGTATCCATTCTCTACTAACCAGCAAGCTTTATAACCAACCCTTGTAAACGGACCGTTTGTCTTCCGGAGCAAACGATCAATTCCATCAATCTTGCGTATCGCAGCGTGAATTGTAATCTTATAGGACGTTAATAGCAAATAAAAAAAGATTTTTTTTAATGGTAGTAAGCTGTTTTCCCTCCAAAACTTATGTCCGAGCAGGCAAGAAAAAGGCTCTATAGAAACTTATGCCGCCGCTGGAAAAAGCGTGCTCTGTTATTTTATTTCGATAACTGAGTTAAAACCGCCGAACGGATTCATTTCCGTTGACTCGTTATACGGATCCTGCTGCCACTGGCCGTCAACAACGAGCCTATAGCGATATCGTCCCGCATTCAGCTTCATTTGGGTCTGCCAGACGCCGCTTTCACCCACCTTATCCATCATAGTCTGCTCCGGCTGCCAGTTATTAAAGTCACCGGCGATCTGAACGCTCTGAGCACGAGGATACAATGTCACGAATACCACGGCATCATTAATCTGGCTGACGCCGTAATATTCTGAAAGCTTGGCGGAAGTACTCTTCTCTAAAGTCTCCGCCTCAGGTGCCTCAGCCGCCTGCGGTTCTTCGGGAGCCGGGACTTCATGAACTTCCATCTCTTCTTCAAGCTCCAGTACGGGAGCTTCTTCGGCAGGGGCAAGCTCATTTTCGTGCAGTTCGAGTTCAGGCTGTTCGGTTTGTGCCGGCTCAACAGCTTTTACGGGCGGCTTTGCCGCCTGCAGCAGCTCGTTGGCGGTGGCGCTGATGGATTCGAGCTGGTCTGCTAAGGAATTGACAAACTCATTGCGCTGCTGCTTCGTCTTCGTGCCCAGGATTTCCTCGGCCAGTGCACCAAAATCTTTCCGTCCTTTGCTTGCAGGATCATATTCGCCGATGGGCTGGCCAAAACTCGACGCTTCTTTGATCTTGGTATTGAAGCTTACGATTGTATCGAGCATTTTGTCGCCGAAACGGCTGCGCAAATCGGCCAATATCTCTCTGGCCATCTTGGTCCTTATGTCATACATACTGGCCAGGACCTTGACATTCACCTTCTGGTCGCTTCGCCTGCAGAGAATACTCAGGGTCTCGAGCTGCTTGCTAAGCCCGTGCAGGGCAAAGTAGCCGGTCTCGACGGGAACGATAACTTCAGTCGCCGCCCTTAATGCATTGAATGTCAACAAACCTACGGCCGGAGGACAATCGATTATCGTGTAGTCATAATTTTCCTTCACGTCGTCCAGGGCTTCTTTCAGGCAGCACTCACGCTCGCTAATGCCGACCATCTGCTGCTCGAATGCAGACAAATCTATGCTGGCCGGCGCCAGCTCCAGCCTTTCACTAATCTGCCAGAGTATCTCCGTGAGCTTTATCGGTTCGTTTCTGCTTCTGCTTATCAGTACATCGTATATGCTTTGCTCGATCTGTTCTTCGGGTACGGCAAGGCCAACCGCGCAATGTGACTGAGAGTCCATATCGACCAGCAAAACTCTCTGGCCGGTCTCAGCAAGAGCGCTCGCCAGGTTTATCGATACCGTTGTCTTGCCACAACCACCTTTCTGATTGACAACCGCTATGGTCTTCATAGTGTTTCTCCAGCCCACAAAATGGATAGCCCGAAAAATCCTTTATTACTGCGGAAAACGCCTTCTTAGCGTTAAAAAAACCAGCAGAACATCTTTTTATTTTCTTCGGCAAAAAAACGGAAAAAACTTTATCCTTTTTATGGGACCGGCCAATAAAAACACACTTACCCACATAAACAAATAGCATTTTCACGCCACTTTAAGCGACGAAACAGGGCAAAATAAGCCTAAATAAAATGTCCCGCTAAAACATCCTCCGCCGGCATAATAAATACCCTATTTTGTCAATGATTCATTTTTTCAATTTGGATTCTTCGGGGAAACTGGTATATTGCCAAAAGTCTTACAGGAGCCGTATTAACACAGGCACAGGCTAATAAGTAATGTAATAACCATCAGAAATATGTAGCAGGTTGGAGATAGACTCATGAAAGACAGCATAATGGAACGCCGCAGTTTTTTGAAATACGCCGCTACGGCTACAGTTGCATCAGGGCTGTTGGGCCGGCCAATCGCAGCACAAGCCGGTCAAAAAGGAACCAAAATGCGCAAAGCACTGCAATTCGGAATGCTGCCCAAAAAACTTTCAGATGCGGACAAATTCAAGCTGGCGAAAGAGTGCGGATTCGAGGGGATTGAAGGTTCTCCCATGGAGGATCTCGATGCGGCACGTCAGCTCGGCACACTGGCACGCGAAGCCGGTGTTCCGATTCATTCGATTGTCTACGGCGGCTGGGGCGCGCCTTTGTCGGACCCGAACCCTGAAGTTCAGCAGAAGGGCCTTAGCGGGATGCGAATGGCTCTAACCAGTGCGAAGGCATTTGGATGCGATACCGTGCTGCTGGTTCCCGCTATCGTGACCGAAACCGTCGGGTACGGCGAGGCATACGAGCGCTCGCAGAAGAACATCCGCAAACTGCTGCCGATGGCCGAGAAGCTCGGCATCGTCATCGCGGTCGAAAACGTGTGGAACAAGTTCCTGCTGAGCCCGCTGGAGTTCGCACGTTACGTCGATGAGTTCGACAGTCCATGGCTCAAGGCCTATTTCGACGTCGGCAATGTCATTCTCTACGGCTACTCACAGGATTGGATCCGCACGTTAGGCAAACGCATCGTCAAAATCCATCTGAAAGACTTCAAGCGCAAGGGCTATCAATGGACTAACCTGCTCGAAGGCGATGTGAACTTCAAGCAGGTCCGGCTCGCGCTGGAAGAGGTCGGCTACGATGGTTTCCTGACCCCTGAACTACGCGGCGGTGACAAAGCTTACCTGACGGACCTGTCCAAACGCATCGACCGCATTCTTGCGATGTAGCAAACTCTCATTAACACGGCGGCCGCCGGATCGCAAATTATCTAAAAATGGCCCGGAAATCCGGGCGCGACGGCCGGTCTGTAGCCAAAATTTGCCGAAAATAACACCTGCGTTTTTGGCGCAAAAACCACGATTCGTTCTTTTTCCAGCAACTTTTTTCAGTCGGAGTGCCATAGGGTTGTCACTGGCGGAAAATTTCCCTTGCCAACAATCTCCCGACACTCTATTTTCTAATTAATCGAGAGAATCCTCAGCCTAATGAGAAAGAGCAGCCGCGCTCTGTGAAAAACAAGATTTGCCCTCGCCCGAAGTCCAGCCTGTAAAAGAGTTCAAACCCGGTCATGAAGATGATATCTTAAAAACTTCTGCAAGAACACGAACGCAAAAACCGGCAAAGAGTAACACTAACAGACAAGTTTCTCTAAAGTAAAGAGCTGAAGTGTCGACTTCCTGGTATGGCAGGAGTCAGCAGAATAAGATCACAGAGCACCCATAGAAAGGCAAACTTGCAAAATAACCGTGGTCCTTTTGTAGCCCTCCTTACGAGCCACAAACCAGGGATTTCCGGCACGACAACGATGCGGAATATGTAAGGTCTAAAAGGCACATTTCGACAAAAACGCCGGCGGAATACTTGTAACTTAGATACATCATGCCGACCGAGACACAAAAGAAAATGGCTCCCATCTTGTTTTCCTTTCCAAAATGGGAACCAATTGTTCATTCTGCCGGACATCTAAACCTTGACAGCGCCCTATTAGAGACCAGCCCGGGCCGTTATCCTTTGACCTTGACTTTTACGGCTTTTGCCGAGGCTGCTTTGGGCAGGGTTATGGAGAGTACGCCGTCTTTGCAGGCCGCTTCGACTTTGCTCTTATCGACGTCGGTGGGCAGCGTAAGCTCCCGCCTGAAACTGCCGTAGGTGCTCTCTACGTGGTAGTAGCCTTTTTCCTTTTTCTCTTCTTCGAGCTTCTTTTCTCCGCTGATGGTCAACGTATTTCCATACACCGAGATCTCGATGTCATCCGCCTTGCAGCCGGGGACCTCAGCCCTGACTACTATCGCATTTTCTTCCTCGGCGACGTCGATGGCGGGCCAGGCCTTGTATCCTGCAAACGGCCGATCCAGCCCCCTGAAAAAGCCGTCGAACAAATCGTCCATCTCGCTGTGAAGTCTCGACAAACCATTTCTGTTTCTCTTGTTGAAAGGTACCAGTGCCATAGTAACATCTCCTTTCTAAATTTAATTGTTAAAATCAAACATCTTTTCCAACCACAAACCTCATGTATGTGAATATGCAAAATATGTGCCAGTTTCCCGGCTCGCCGAAAGTCCGTAAAAACATCACAAAATCGCCTCTCAGGGGGTATTATCCGATTTTTAAGCTGTCAATTTGGCATCTCTATCTGTCAAATAAGACCGGTGGTTGTCTATGTCGTGAAAATATTGTAAACTATTCGCAGTTTTGATTTGTTCCTAAGACCCAAGAGGTAAAAGCAAAATGACTGAAAACAAAACCAACTTGAAAGTTGATGCCCTGCACGCGCAGATTCGGGATTCGGTAACGGCCTTCGCCGACAGGCTTTTAACGGCCCTCGGCGATAACCTGCAGAGCATCACGGTTGTCGGCAGCAGCCTGACGGAGGATTTCAGGCCCGGACAGAGCGATATCAATACCGTTCTGGTCCTCGGCAGGCAGAATTTATCTTCGCTCAACACCGTCGCCTCGCTGGCAAAGCCGATGAGCAGAAAAAAAATCTCACCGCCGCTGCTTATGACGCAGTCTTATATCGAGCGGTCACGGGATGTATTCGGCGTCGAGTTTCTGGATTTTCAATTAGCCCATGAGACGATCATGGGCGACGACCCTTTTACCTGTCTGGAATTCGACAAAAAAGACGTTCGGCTTCAATGCGAGCGTGAGCTCAAAGCGATGCTCATCCGGCTCAGGCAGGGCTACCTCGCCGCGGCGGCCAATAAGAAGCTCGTCCGTGACATTCTCATCTCGACGGCAAAGGGGATGGCTCCGCTTCTGCGGGCGATGCTGTGGCTCAAAGACATCGACCGGACCGCCCGGGCCGAAGCGACGTTCGTCAAAGCGGCCGGCGAGTTTTCAATCGATACGAATCCTCTTACAACGGCGATAAAATGGCGGCACGAAAAAATTCGCCTGAGCGAAACCGAAATGGAAAACGCGTTCGAATCGGTCTACTCGGCGGTCGAGCAACTGGCCGGCATTGTTGATAAGCTTAAGGTCTGATTATGCGACGATTCCTTCCCAGTTTAATATTAACGCTGACTTTACTATCGGCCTTGGCGGCAACCGGCTACGGCCAAGCCGATTTGCCGATGCCCCAGCACTACGTCGAGGATTACGCCAACGTGATAAACGACTCCGAAGAGCGTTCGCTCAACGGAGTACTGCAGGAATTAGAGCAAAAAACCGGAGCACAGTATATCGTCCTGACCGTGCTTTCAACCGGGGGTCTGCCGATCGAGCAATACTCCATCGAGCTGGCCGAGAAATGGAAGCTCGGTCAAAAAGGCAAAGACAACAGCATGCTTTTCGTTCTTGCCAAAAACGACCGTAAGTGGAAATTTGAGGTCGGCTACGGATTGGAGGGTTTCATCACCGACTTGTACTGCGGCCGGGTCGGCAGTGAGGTCCTCGTGCCCTACCTAAGAAAAGGAGATTACAGCCGGGGAATCTACCAGGCCAACCTGCAAATCGTCCAGCAAATCGCGACCGAAGCCGGCGTCAGTTTGACGGGCATGCCAAAGATTAAGCCAGTTCCAGTCAGGCGCCGAACAAGAGGCCTGCCCTGCTGCAGTGCGCTGCCGATGCTGTTTCTTCTGCTCCTGATTTTCGGCGGGCGAGGCAGAGGAATGGGAAGGTGGTTCTTTCTGCCGTTTATGTTAGGCGGATTCGGAGGCCATGGCGGCTACGGAAGGTCAGGCTCGTTCGGAGGCGGCAGCTTCGGTGGAGGTTTCGGTGGTTTCGGCGGAGGAATGGGCGGCGGATTCGGAGGCGGCGGTGCAAGCGGAGGGTGGTAGAAGAGAATATTGAATTGAGAATTGAGAATTAAGAAGTGAAATAAGGGGAAAAGGAAATGAGAAACTTCGGAAAAACATGGGTCGTCCTTATCGCAATATTGATTGTTATACTTCTTATCGGACTGGGAGTTTTCCGATGGTACGTCAGCGGCTATAACAAAGCAGTCAACCTCGAACAAGGCGCTGAAAAGGGCTGGGCGGATATCGACGCCGCCTTGCAGCGAAGGCTCGACCTCGTGCCCAACCTGGTCAATACCGTCAAAGGTTATGCAGAGCACGAAAAAGAGCTGTTCGAGAATATTGCCAAGTCCAGGGAAAAATATTTCCAGTCAGGCAACAGGGCCGGAAAAATCGAAGCGTCCAATGAGTTAACCGGCTTTTTGTCCCGCCTTTTGATGCTGCAGGAAAACTATCCACAATTAAAGGCCAGCGAAAACTTCCGAGACCTTCAGACCCAACTTGAAGGTACTGAAAACCGGATAGCAGTCGCCCGCACACGGTATAATGAGGCAGCCAAGCTGCTGAATTCTTACACGAGGCAATTCTTCGGGTCGTTCTTCTGCAAACGGGCCGGCGTGGAAAAAGTCGACTACTTCGAGGCCGCCGAGCAGGCAAAGTCCGAAGTGCCGAAAGTGGAGTTCTGACAATAAGCCGCGGTTTTAAAAAGCAATGACAAACGAAAAAGGCAAAAATCCCAAAGAAAGCGCGGTCGAGACACGCTATCTGATTATGCCTCATCAGGCAAATCCTCACGGCACGGCATTCGGCGGCGTGATTATGGCGTGGATCGACATGGTCGCGGCAATGGCGGCACAACGTCACTGCGGCAAAGAAGTCGTCACCGCCGGCATCGACTCGCTGGCCTTCAAAGAGCCGATCCGTATCGGGGACCACGTCGCCCTGAGGGCCTCTGTAAATTACGTCAGCCGCTCGTCAATGGAAGTGGGCGTCCGGGTCACCAGGGAAGACCCATATACGGGCGAGCAAGCCATCGCGACCACGGCCCACCTGACTTTTGTCGCCCTGGATAAAGACAAGAAGCCGACTCCCGCCCGGCAGATACTGCCCGAAACAGAGCAGGAAAAGCGGCGCTACGAGCACGCCAAACTGCGTGTCCGGGCCAGGAAAGAACTATTAAAGCGAATGCTTTGATAACGTTACGCTCCGTAAGATCCGACGAATCGCCTTCGTCGCAGGAATAAACCGCCCACTGCAAGAAGCAGCACCGTACACCTCCTCATTTTCCTTGCGGGCATATAACACTCCACGGGAACCTCGGCATGACAGAACCCCAAAAGCCGGCCCGTCTTCGGGTTGAGTATTACCCCCTTAGCATCTTGATACAATCGGAGCAGAGCCGTTGGCCGGAATCGATTTTAGCCAGATCATTTTCCGGAACATCTTTTCTGCCGCAGCATTCACACGTTCCGGTTCTTTCCATACCCTCAAGAGCCTCATTCAGTTTTGTCTCCGCCTCTGCCCTTGCCTGAGCTTCCGAGTCTGCCCTCTGTTCGGCTGCAAGTCTTAATTCGGCTTCGTCTTGTGCTTTTGCTTCGGCTTGTTCCTTTGCCCTGGCTTCAATCATTGCCTTTTCCTCCGCTTCGGCCAGAGCCTCTTTGTAAGCCCTGTCCTTTTCTTCGAATTCTACTTTGGCTTTCTCAATAGTCTGTCTGATTTTTGCTATTTCGCCGGCGTAGTATTCTTCCGCCTGCTCAGCCTGGACCTTGTATCCCTCCTCGGCCCTTAATCTTGCCTCGGCTTGAGCTTTTGCCTTTTCCTCCGCTCTGGCCACCAATCGTTTGCATTTCCTGATCTTTTTTTCGCATTCGGCCTGAGTTTTTTCAATCGCATCGGCAGCTTCGGCCCGAATTTTTGCGTTAGCCTTTTCCGCCTTAGCCTGGACCCTCGCCTTTATTCTTTCTTCCGCTTCGGCCTCGATGGCAAGACGCCACATCTCGCGAGCGACTTCTTCGGCTTCCTGATAGTCTGTTGTAGCACACCTTGAACCGGCGGGCTTGAGTGCCCTTGCTTTTGGTGTGTCCTCGCCGGGCAGATTGACCTCCCACCACCAGCGCCCGTTCTTCTGATATAAACTTCCGGGCAGCGTCACCTTAGCTGGCGCTTTAGCCATTTGTCAACCTTTCTAATGATCGCACTACCGGTAAAAGGTCTCAGCGTTTCAGTTGCCTGTGAGACTCGGCGCCGTGCCTTGATGCCGGGACGGAGCGGATATCTATGCGGCCCGGAGCCGCTGTCTTCTGCGCTTTACGACCATGCTTTTCTTTGAGCATTTCCCTTTTCTGGTAGCACTGCTCGGCAAAAACCGCTATCTCAGAGTCAAGATTCGAACTCGCCGAATCGCCGAAAAAGGCATGGATGATCGGAAAAACCAAATCCGGCTTTCTCTTTCGCAACTCCTTAGACATCGCTTCAATTTTCGCTGTAGCAACTCCCTCCTGCATACATGTAAAAGGTCCGACATGGAAGATGCCCGAAACGTAGGCATCGCCCTGCGGCCTGGTCAAGTCGTTCATGAAATAATACGCAATGCCCGCACTAAGCGGAGATTCCCCTTCGATATTTCCGTGATACTCGTGTTGTTTTTCGAGGGTGTCGATAATCTGTATCGGCTTGGGCAGAACGTGCCTGCCGCGAAGGACTTCATGGAACGGACCGGTAATCTTCCGCTCAACAGAGGACATGTATTTTGCCTTTAGAATGGACCTGCCGTATTTTCCCGCCAATTTCAATGTCCTTCCGAGATCGAGATTTTTAAGCCGCAGGCCCAGGTCCCTTCTTGCATTTCTCACGTTCATTTTATTGACGTAATCGAGCCAGTCGGTGACTGGGTCCCTTACAACTTCGAGACCGCTTTCTTCCAATTGGCGAATTACAAAATTCGTGCAGGGATCATGCTGGCGAACATAGATCTCCCCTATGTAGAGGACAAGTGGAAATCTTTCGTGGTCCCGGAGTTCACAGTCTTTGAACAGAGAGACCGTTTTCTGGCCCCACTCTATTAAATCGGGCGTTTCAGCGCCGCTTTCGACAACTCTTTCCAGCTCGCTGAGCCGCTGCTGCTTCAATTTTGCCATCGCCTCTTTATCTTCCGCGTACGGATTGAATCTAAGGAAAATATCCTCGAGCAGGTCCGACGCCTTGATGCCCTTAAACAGCATCTGCTGCATTCTCGTCGTGTCCGAGACACTGAGTTTCTTCGGAAAAGGTATGTCGAGATAATCCGTCTCCGAGGATGGGCCGGCCACGGGGATTTTCTGCAGGCCCTCTCGGTCCAGAAATTCCCTCATCAGCTCGGTGTACTTGCCAAACCTGCACGGGCCGCTCGTTGTGGGCATCATGACAAGATAATTTTCCTCGACGTGCCGCCTGCCTTTTCTTTCAATTTCCTCTTCGAGAAAACCGATCGCGTCACCTACCACGCCTTTAAGCGGATGGCAGACTTCCGTATAGATGTGCCTTCTGGCTGCTTCATAGCCTCTCTGTGTATCCGTAGGTAAAACCGTGCTGGTGACGCCGAAGTATCTCAGCCCTGCGGCACCAATGAAACTGGCATTGCCCATATACGGAATCAGCCATATTCTCTCTTCGGAACCGTCATGAGAGCGCCTTCTGAGCTGTTCGATGTCTATTTTTCTTTGCTTACATTGATTGACGACCCTCTCGTGCGCTTCGGTCCTTGTGACAAACGGAGCGTTGTTGGTTTGGGCGTCCGTGAGCAGGACAAGTACGGGTTTATTTGCCGCCTGCTGAATTTTTTCTTCCTGGTAAATTTTCAGGCTGTCCGGTCCGCAAGCGAAATTCATCATCCTTATTGCGAATAAATCGGGATGGTCCGCCACGTACAGATTCGCTCTGAGTATTTTTACGCTCTGGACCCAGAACTCATTCTCGACCACATCGTCGAGCCGGATATCGGCAAATTTGTGCTCCAGGAATAACTGCGGTATGTAATGCAAACCCCTTATCTGCGAGAACATACTCCCGGAGTTCGAGCTTGCCTCGGGATCGAGCAGGACATAATCTCTGCCGATGCCGACGTAGGCCTTTTCGTTATTCGTCTCGATCTTCTTGAGGAACTTATCGCCCTCGGCGTAAAGCTCCTTTTTGAATTCGTTCTCCGCCTCGTACGCATACTCGATGGCGTCTTTTATCTGCCGGCCGGTAAGGCCGAATCCCAATCTGTCGAACTCATGCTTCAGCTCGCGTACGAGAAGCCCCTGGTCGCCGAAGTGCAATATTGGATTGATCTGCTTGTTCTTATCGAGAGAAAGGACATCGTTTAGGATGTAACCCTCCGATTCGGTGTATATGCAGTACTTCAAATCGGGAGGACGGTCCATTCTCTGCTCAATGAAACTCGGATTAAACAGGTATTCGATATTCGGGTCCCTGTTCAATACCGCCGCGTGTCCTGTAGCAAGCTTCCTCGCAATGCAGAACTCGGTTCTCGAATTATCGACTCCTAATTTTGCGATTTCCTTATCGGTTCTCGGCGATACGACCGGGTAGAAGCCAAGCTTGTTGAACAGGGCGGCACTCCATATTCCCTTCTCTCCGAGCGTCGCGGTGCTTCTCTTTATGCCCACCGTTGTCGTGCTGCCGTTGTCCGCCCTCATGGAAGCAAGCTCACTCAGTAAACAGCCCTGTTTTTTGAAATGTTTCTCGTATATCTTATGGTATCTTTCTACATAGTTTGTTTTCGGCTTTCTGGCCGTCTCGGAGTTTCCTCTGGGGCAAAAACCGCCTGTAATTATTTCATCGGCTTCGATGGAAAAGACTTCGAGCTGGCAGTCTCTCATTCCGCACGATTTTTCCTTGAACAGCTCTTTGCAGGAGACCCTGCTTTTATCAAAAGGCATATCCACCAGGCCCCATCCTCTGAACGCCGAACCGTAGCTTTTACCCTGCTCTTCCAACTGTTTTATATTTTGAATTATATCCAGCGCTTGTCCCCATGCACCGAACATCTCCCTGTGCGGATAAGCTTCTATTTGTTTGTCTGTTACCTGCGCCAGGGCGGCAAGAAAAGCTTTGCCCAGCGGCGGTCCGCCCTGTGCAGAACATTTCCTTCCGGCGTGTCCGGAGCCGCCGACGAATTTAAAGTAATAGCTGGCCGCCGTTCCCCTTAATATCGCAGCGGCGATCTCTTCCTTGCCGAATCCCTCGGCGATAAGCCTGTTCTCGTCCATTTCCATAAAAACGCCGCACGTCGAGTCGATGATCGGGACCCTCCCAGCCTTCAGGGCGGCCTCCTGCAGGGTATTCTCCACGTTAAGGTTTATGATATCCGCCATGTTTTCGAGAGTCTGTCCGGAACCTGCCTGGCAGCTATAATTCATCTTCGCTTCCTTAACCGTTCCGTCGGCGGCAAAGCTCGTAAACTTCATATCCTGGCCGCCCACCTCGAAGATAGTATCGATATCGGAATCGTAATGTTTGACGCCGAGAGCGTGACAGGTTATCTCATCGGTTATTCTGTCCGTAGCTTCAATACCTTCTTTCTGTAAAGCCCTGACTTTTTCCTGGCTTACAAGAATTTTCTCGTACAGTTTCCTTGCCGAGCCGGTAGCTCCTACTCCCTTGACAATAACCTTATCCTTGTGCCTTCCCAGATATTTTATAACCTTCTTCAGCGACTCCTCGGGATTGCCGTGGGTTTTGATATAAAGCTTGTCCAGCAGCTTTCCGGTCCTTAACTCGACCAGGGCCCCCTTCGTTGTGGTGCTGCCGCCGTCTATGCCTAAAACTACTTCCGTTGCCTGATTTATTTTCTCAGCGAGGTCCTGGCTTTTCTCACGTACTTTTTCGAGTGATTTTGACAGGGGCGGCGAGTACTTCCTTTTTTCTCTGCTGTATGCAGCAATTTTGTCGAGCTGCTCAAGGTTAAAGACAAAGCTGTTATTCTCTTCGATTCCTTTTACCGCCGCACCTATTGCAGCGATGTTGTGGTAATGCTCCGGCCTGCTTATGGCGATTCCAAGGAACTCCTCAAGGTTTTTCCTGATAAGATCGTTCGCCAGGACGCCGCCGGTCGCTATGGCGCCCTCGGGATCCTCAGGCGCCTCGAACTGCATGGCTCCCAGAACGTCTATTTTAAAGTTCCTCGCGACCGTTCTGAAAAGGCCCGCCAGATTATCTTCTCTTTTCGCTCCTTCGTTCTGCTTGTGAATCAAGTCGGACTGAATAACAACGCCGCACCTTGCCAGAAACTCACTTGGCTCTGTTGACTTCTCAGCCTCCTGCTCCGCTCGGCAGAACATCTCTTCGAGTCTTGCCTGCAGCTTCGCCCTGTTTCTTGTCCTGATGATTTCTTTCTCGTCCTGATCGCTCGCCAAGGATGTATTTTCCAATTCAGGGTTGGGTATAAGGCCTTCGAAAAGTCTCCGGCACTGCTTTTCGATAAGTGTGCCGGAGCCGCCTCCGCATTTTGTGCCGGTTCGCCACTCCTGAATAACTTCCTTGTTGTTTATTCTGCTCAGGTTAAAGAAATACGAATCTTTTGCTCCCATGTGGAAGATGTACTGGGCCTTCGGACTCGTCGCAGCGGCACCTTTCGGAATCGCAACGCTGTCGAACACGTAGGTAACGCCCGGCATGACATTCGGGAATGATTCCGCTCCGCTTCCCGTGAACGCGGTATTCTTTATTTTATCTCTACCAAATCGTCCCTTTATATCGCGCCACGCTTCCTTGACAGCTCCGATAGGATTGGCGAAGTGCATTATCGGCTTCGGTGAGTATATTACCGCTCCATCTCCGTCAAGAACCACGTAGTGCACAAAACTACTTCCGACATCGATGCCTGCGAAAAGGCTTACATCTGCTTTTTTATTCTTCATCCTGCTTGTCCCTGCATCCATAGATTTACAATACCCTGCGTTTTTTGCGAATCGACCGTAATACAATCCTAATTATCTCTTGTTACAAAAAGTCTATTATAGCTTCTTATGCAAAATCTTCAAGTGACTAAGGTTAAATTTGACGGCCACCGCATATTTCCACACATTCTTTTTCTCCAATCGCAAATCTATCACCTCAATGTGGATAACCTGTTAAATGTGGTTATTAATATTGTTATGATTGATACTCCCATCTTATTAAACAACAATATCGGTTAAATTCATTCGTGCAACCCACATATAAAACAACAGGTTTTACACAGAGATAGAATCACTTTTTTTTGCTCTAATCTCTTGCCATACAGAAGCTTAGAGTTAGCGAACTGACTAAACCGCACAATTTAACCTGCTATATGACTAATAATACTAATTTAAACTTAATAATAATTATTATTCTTCATACCTTTGAAACGAAACAATAACCGGATAATGGACCCTGTGTTCTCAACTTTCAGGCAGTCACAAGAGATGACCATAAAACCGTCTTGCTATTTGTTTGTACTTTTAGTATTTTGGCGCGCTATGATTTCCCGGCGTTTACAATCTGTCACTAAAGATAAAGGCGTGATGTTATCTCGCCTGCGGGGTTTTCTTGCTCCGCGCGCTTACAGCGTAATAATGTTAGCTGCGTTATTCTGCACTCTGGCGGTGAAGTTTTTCCACTCGTGGCGTTACGGCCTGCTTGACGAATACTTAGGCTGGATAATGGCCGATCTTTCTGTATTGATAGCGATAGAAGTCATCTTGTCGCTGGTTTGTTACCGCTGGCCCAGGAAAGCTATTGTCCGATCGGCTACAATCGTTGCCGCTATTGTGTGCACCTGGTCGGTGATGAACGCCGGCTGGCTAATCAGGACAGGAACGCAGATTCTGCCAAGAGTCCTCCTGCCTCTTGTTCGTGCTCCGATTAATTCGCTTTGCATTATCAGCGTTAATCTTGCCAAGATGCCGGCTGCCGCGGTTATTCTGCTTGCGCCCAGCGCTATTGCCCTTGCCTTTTTCTTTTTTGTTTTGGCCAGGCCAATGCTGCCTGTTTATGATCGCAGGAGATTTATCGCCAGAATTATTTTTTGTCTTACCATTGTTGTAACTGCAGTTGTCGCTCGCCCTGTGATTGCCAGGCTCGGCTCGTCACAGATCGGCTCGGTGGGGCTTCGCTACAATTCCCAGTTCCGTGCCGTAATGAGCCTGGTTTTGCCGGACTACAGACGGCCGCCCGATCCGAAACGAAGGATACCTACTTTCGATTCTTTGAAGGTTGATTTAAAACAGCAGAGCGTAAAACATAATATAGTTTTAGTTATCCTCGAAGGCGTCCAATACCAGTACACTTCGCTTGCGAACAGGCAGGACAATCTAACGCCGCATCTTGCGGCATTGGCAGAACAAGGTATTGAGTTCCCCAACACCCGCTCAACTCTGACACATACGACAAAGGCATTGTTCGCGCTTTTGACAGGCCGATTCGCATCCGCTTCCCAGGATATAGCCGAGGCGGTACCGGCTGTGAATCCCTACGCCAGCATGGCTACGATTTTAGCAGGCAAACTTGGATACAGAACCGCTTTCTTTCAATCTGCGATGGGCAGCTTTGAATCGCGGCCCGGGCTTGTATATAACCTTGGCTTCGAAGATTTTTGGGCCAGAGATGACTCGGATGATCCCAATAGTTTTCTGGGCTACCTTGCCTGTGACGAGTTCGCAA